>ERZ1066117.203-NODE-203-length-59108-cov-8.190151_pt1 | contig 59108 bp, 67 predicted proteins | sample MGYA00382764_ERZ1066117 | MGnify/ENA primary metagenome ERZ1066117 (study PRJEB33369, sample SAMEA5778347) | biofilm metagenome | biome: Industrial cooling water; feature: Water cooling tower basin; material: Biofilm | place: United Arab Emirates | collected...
GCCCAAGGCCGATGACGATCAATAGGGTGTTGATCTCCGTGGCCGGCGCAACAGGCAGAGCCCGTGGGCCTGCATAGCCGCCGGCCATCGCGCCGATGCCCACCACCAGCGCATGCGCCCAGGCGACATTGCCGGTGAGCGCAAACAAGATCGCCGCCGTGGTGTTGGACAGCGAGACCAGCACATTCTTGGTGCCGCCGGCATTCCTGACCGGCAGGCCGGCTATGGTGAGGCTGGCCAGCGTCAGGATGCCGGCGCCGCCGCCAAAGAATCCGCTGTAGAGGGCGATCAGCGACTGGCTGGTGACCGTCACCCAGGCCGGCGGCGGCGGCTTGTCGGTGGATTTCTTGGGGCCGAACGCCCCCCAAGCGAAAACGGCGGTGGCCAACAGCACCAGCCACGGCACCATCGCCGCGAAGATGCGGGTGGGCGTGGCATTCAGCAGGGCCGCGCCGGCCACCCCGCCCACCAGCGCGATGATCGCCAGCGCCCGGAACGAGAGACGCTCGGCGCCCGCCACCAGCTTGCGCCCGGCGATGCCGGTGGTGATCTGGCCGGGAAACAGCGCCATGGTGGAGGTGATGTTGGCCAGCTTGGGATCAAGCCCGGCGGCGATCAGTGCCGGCAGGGTGATGAAGCTGCCGCCGCCGGCCAGCGCATTCTGCGCGCCCGCCCACAGGCCGGCGCCGAGCAGCAGTGCCAGCATGGCAGGTTCGGGGAAGGCGAGGCCCATCATCGGGGCGCGGATTGCACCGAAATCACCGCTTTGGCGACATTTTTTGTCGGGCCTGCGCCTTGGCCTGCAGGGCGTTTGGCTGTAGCGTGCCCGTCCCTGCAATAATCGCGCCAACCGCCGGAACCGCATGAACACCAGCGACAGCCTCGAACGCCGGGAGACGGCAAACGGCGAGACCCTGCGCGGCCTGTCAGTCGATGGCATCGGCAAGAAATATGACAAGCGGGTCGTGCTGCGCGACGTGTCGCTGTCCGTCCGGCGCGGCGAAGTGGTGGGGCTGCTCGGCCCCAACGGCGCCGGCAAGACCACCTGCTTCTATTCGATCATGGGCCTCGCCATGCCGGATTCGGGCCGCATCCTGCTGGATGGTCACGACATCACCGGCCTGCCGATGTATCGCCGCGCCGCACTGGGCCTTGGCTATCTGCCGCAGGAAACGAGCATCTTTCGCGGCATGACGGTCGAGCAGAACATCATGGCCGTGCTGGAAGTGGCCGAGCCGGATGTGCAGGCGCGCGCCGCCCGGCTGGAGGAACTGCTGGGCGAATTCAACATCACCCGCCTGCGCGCCGCCCCGGCCATGGCGCTTTCGGGCGGCGAGCGCCGCCGTGCCGAGATCGCCCGCGCGCTCGCCGCCCATCCCTCGATCATGCTGCTTGATGAACCGTTCGCCGGCATCGATCCCATCTCCATCGCCGATATCCGCGCGCTGGTGGTGCAGCTCAGAAGCCGCGACATTGGCGTGCTGATCACCGATCACAACGTGCGCGAAACGCTGGAAATCGTGAACCGCGCCTGCATCATCTATGATGGCCGCGTGCTGTTCGAAGGCACGCCCGAGGCCCTGGTGGCCGACGAGACCGTGCGCCGCGTCTACCTCGGCGAAGATTTCAGCCTGTGAGGCGGGACGGCTGAGATGGGCCTGGGGCCGCGCCTTGAACTGAGGCAGTCCCAGCAGCTGGTGATGACCCCCCAGCTGCAGCTGGCCATCAAGCTGCTGACGCTCACCAATGTCGAGCTGGAAAGCTGGATCGGCGAGGAGCTGGAACGGAACCCGCTGCTGCGCTCGGGCGATGGCGCCGAACCGCCGGAACCAGACGCGCCGGGCGGGGTGGACAGCCCGCCGGAAGCGCTGGACCTGCCGGATGCCACGAGCACCGGCCTCGAACATCTCTTGAAGGACGGCCTGTCCGGCGGGGACGCGCCGCTCGAGGCCGATTACACCGGCGAGCGCTTTCATCACGACTGTGCCGCCGATCAGCCGGCAGATTGGGGTGAACGATCAAGTGGCGGCGGCGACGAGGAGGGCTTCGATTTCGATCGGATTGCCGGCGGCGGCGAAACACTGGTGGATGTGCTGGAGCGCCAGGCGTCGGCCGCGTTCGAGGGCCTCGATCTCGCCATCGCGCGCTTCATCATCGATGGGCTGGACGAGGCCGGCTATCTCGCCGAGCCGCTGGACGAGATCGCCGACCGGCTGGACGTGTCGCCAGCACGCTGCGAAGCGGTGCTGGCGCAGGTGCAGCTGTTCGATCCGGTGGGCGTGGCGGCGCGCAGCCTTTCGGAATGCCTGATCGCCCAGGCCCGCAACGCCGATCGCTGCGACCCAGCCATGCACGCGCTGCTGCTGAATCTCGATCTGGTGGCGCGCGGCGATGTCGGCGGCCTCACCCGCCTGTGCCGGGTGGACCGCGAGGACGTGCTCGACATGATCCGCGAGCTGAAGACCTATGATCCCAAGCCCGGCCTGCGCTATGCCGCCGAGGCCGCCACCCCGGTGGTGCCCGATGTGTTCGTGGCGCGCGGACCCGATGGCGCCTGGCAGATCAGCCTCAATCAGGCCACGCTGCCACGGCTGATCATCGATCGCGACTATCATGCCGAACTGGCCTCGGGCGCGGACCGGGCCACCACCAGCTTCCTGGGTGAGTGCGTGGCCAGTGCCAACTGGCTCTTGAAGGCGCTCGATCAGCGCGCCCGCACCATCGTGCGCGTCTCCACCGAGATCGTCCGCCTGCAGAAAGGCTTCTTCGAGGTGGGGGTGAGCCAGCTGAAGCCGCTGACCCTGCGGCAGGTGGCGGAACTGGTGGAGATGCACGAATCGACCATCAGCCGCGTCACCAGCAACAAATATCTGCTGTGCGAACGCGGCCTGTTTGAACTGAAATATTTCTTCACCTCCGGCGTGGCGTCCGGCGATGGCGAAGCGGCCTCTGCCCTTGCCGTGAAGGACCGCATCGCCAAGCTGATCGCGGCCGAAGGGGATGACGTGCTGTCGGATGACCGGCTGGTCGAGCTGCTGGTGGCCGAGGGCTTCGACATCGCCCGGCGCACGGTGGCCAAATATCGCGAGGCGCTGGGGCTGGGCTCTTCGGTGCAGCGCCGCCGGGCGCGGGCGCTCAGGGCGGCATGAAGCCTTCACCGGCGGTTCAACTGTGATAGGCAAGGGCGGTGAGCGTGCGCGCCCTTCTTGCCCTGCTGGCGATCCTGCTCGCCCTCCTGCCCGGCCCGGCGGCGGCGCAATCGATCCTGCGCGATGCCGAGACCGAGCAATTCTTCCGCGACATCAGCCGTGATCTGGTGATCGCCGCCGGGCTGGACCCGCGCAACGTGCAGTTCGTGCTGGTGGGTGATCCCAGCATCAACGCCTTCGTGACCGGCGGCCAGAATGTGTTCATCCATTCGGGCCTGATCATCGCGGCCGACAATGTGAACGAGCTGCAGGGCGTGATCGCCCACGAGCTCGGCCATATCGCCGCCGGCCACAACGTGCGCTTTGGAGAAGGCGCCGGCCCGGCCAGCCGCATCTCCCTGCTCAGCCTGATCGGCGCGGCCGCCGCCGTGGCGATGGGTGCGGGCGAGGCCGGCATGGCGCTGCTGGGCCTGGGGCAGACGGCGGCGATGGGCAAGTTCCTGGCCTTCACCCGCGATCAGGAAAGCCGCACCGATCAGGCCGGCGCGGTGTTCCTGTCGAAGGCCGGCATTTCGGGCCGCGGTTCCATCGATTTCTTCAAGAAGCTGCAGAACCAGGAGTTCCGGCTCGCCATCCCGCAGAGCAACGAATATGCCCGCACCCACCCGCTGTCGGGCACCCGCATCGCCAATCTTCTGGCGGTGTATGAGAAGGATCCAGCCTGGAACACGCCGGTCAACAAGCCGCTGCAGGCCCGGTTCGAGCGCATCAAGGGCAAGCTTTCGGGCTATGTCGAAGAGCCGCGCATCGTGATGCAGAAATATCCCGAAGGCACCAATACGCCGGCGGCGCTCTATGCCCGGGCCTATGCCTGGCACCGTCAGGGCTATCCCGAACAGGCGATGGCCGAAGCGGCGCGGCTGGTGATGTATGCGCCGGCCGATCCCTATTTCCTGGAACTCCAGGGCCAGATCCTGCTGGAGAACGGCCGGGTGGACGATGCCATCCCGGTGCTGCGCCGCGCCGTGGAGCGCGCGCCGTTCGAGCCGATGATCCTCACCCTGCTTGGCCATGCGCTGGTGACCAGCGAGGAGGCGAAGCTGCAGGCGGAAGCCGAGCCGCTGCTGAAGAAATCGGTGAGCCTTGACCGGGAGAATCCCTTCACCTGGTACCAGCTGGGCGTGATCTATGATCGGCGCGGTGACAAGCCGCGCGCCGCGCTGGCGGCGGCCGAGCGCTTCAGCCTGGAAGGCAATGCCATGGGCGCCATGATGAACGCCCGGATGGCCCGGGCGGGCTTGCCGGCCGGCAGCCCTGACTTTATCCGGGCAGACGATATCATGCTGGTCGCCGGCGACGCGCTGGAACAGCAGAAACGGAAGAAGAGGTAGCGAACAATGGCGGGCTTCTGGCAGCGACGGCTGAGCATGGCAGCCGCCATCGCCCTCACGCTGGGCGGCGTCGGCCTGGGGGCCGGAGCGGCACTGGCGGCCGGGCAATCGGCATCGCGGCCGGACCGCGCCGAGATCGAGGCCATCGTGCGCGACTATATCCTCAATCACCCGGAGATCATTCCCGAAGCGGTGGCGCGGCTGGAACAGGCCGAGGCGCGCAAGGCGCTGGCCGCCAACCGCAGCGCGCTGGAGACCCCCTTCCCCGGCGCCGTGGCCGGCAATCCCAATGGCGATGTGAAGCTGGTGGTGTTCTTCGATTATGCCTGCCCCTATTGCCGGCAGGGCCATGCCGACGTGTCGCGGCTGGTGCGCGAGGACCCGAAGCTGATGGTGATCTATCGCGATTTCCCGGTGCTCTCGCCGGCCAGCACAGAAGCGGCGATGGCCAGCCTGTCGGCGGCGCAGCAGGGCGGCTATCGCAAGTTCCATGATGCCATGTTCGAAAGCCCCGGCCGCGTCAGCCTGGCGCGCACCATGGGCATCGTGAAGGGTGTCGGCCTGAACGAGGAGCGCACCACTGCCGATCTGAAGAGCACGGCGCTGAAGGCCGAGATCGACAGGAACCTGCTGCTCGGCCGCGACCTGGGGCTGACCGGCACGCCCAGCTATATCGTTGGCAATCGCATCCTGTCGGGCGCGGTGGGCTTTGACCGGCTGAAGGAGGCGGTGGCCGCTGCCCGGTCTGAACTTGGCCGCGCCGAAAAGGGCCGCTGATGGAGATGCGCCGCCTTTCCGGTTTCGACGGCGCGGAGATCGCCGTCGCCGAACTGGGTGAAGGCCGGCCGATCCTCCTGCTGCACGGGCTGTTTTCCAGCGGCGAGATGAACTGGCGGCGCTATGGCGCGGCGGCCGAGATTGCCGGTGCCGGTTACCGGGTGATCATGCCGGATTTCCGCGCCCATGGGCAGAGCGCGGCGCCGCACGATCCCGCCGCCTATCCGCCCGATGTGCTGGCCATGGATATCGAGGCGCTGATCGGCCAGTTGGGCCTGACCGATTTCGACATTGCCGGCTACTCGATGGGCGCGCGCGCCTGCGTGCGACTGCTGGCGCGCGGATTGAAACCCGGCCGTGCCATCCTGTCGGGCATGGGGCTGGAGGGGCTGATCGGTGGCGCGGCGCGCGCGGCCCATTTTCAGGCAATCCTGGCACAGCCCGATGACTGGCCTGCCGGTAGCCCTGAGGCCTTTGCCGCCGCCTTCATCCGACAGAACAATATCGACAGACACGCCGTCAGCCTGCTGATCGGCAGCCAGATCTCCACCCCCATCGACGTGGTGCGCGGGATCGAGACGCGCTGCCTCGTGCTGTGCGGGCGCAACGACACCGACAATGGCTCGGCCCCGGCGCTGGCGCTGGAACTGCCCAATGCAGCGCTGGTGGAGATTCCGGGCAATCACATGAGCGCCGTGACCAAGCCCGATTTCGGCACCGCCATCGCCGCCTGGTTGAAGCATTGAGGGGAGCATCACCATGACCATCTCGCATGTCGCCCTGGCCGCCGCACTGCTGGTGCCAGCCGCAGCCCACGCCGCCGGGCCAACGGCGGCCGACGCCAGAGCCTTCGTCGCCAGTGCCGAGGCGCAGCTTTCGGCCTATTCCGACAAGGCGCAGCGGGTGTTCTGGGTGAACAACACCCACATCACCGACGATACCGACGCCATGGCCGCCGAAGCCGGGGCGGAAGGCACGCTGCTGCAGGTGAAGCTGGCCAAGGAAGCAGCGCGCTTCAACACTGTCACGGGGCTGGATGCCGACACCGCCCGCAAGCTGTTCCTGCTGCGCCAGGCGATCGTGCTGCCGGCGCCCGACACGCCCGGCGCCGCGCAGGAACTGGCCGAGATCGCCACCCGCCTGCAGAGCACCTATGGCAAGGGCAAGGGCACGGTGCGCGGCAAGGAGACGGTGGGCAACGACATCGAGGCGCTGATGGGCACCGAACGCGACCCGGCGGTGCTGAAGGAGATGTGGGAAAGCTGGCACAAGGTCGGCTCGCCGATGGCGAAGGATTATGCCCGGCTGGTGGAGATCGCCAACGCCGGCGCCAAGGAGCTGGGCTTTGCCGATACCGGCGCCATGTGGCGCGCCGGCTATGACATGCCGGCGGCCGATTTCGAGAAGCTGGTCGATCGCCTGCTCGCCGAGGTGCAGCCGCTCTACACCGATCTCCACTGCTACACGCGCACGAAGCTGAACGAGAAATATGGCGATGCCGTGCAGCCGAAGACCGGCCCGATCCGCGCCGATCTCCTGGGCAACATGTGGGCGCAGGAGTGGGCCGGCATCTATGACGTGGTGGCCCCCAAGGGCGCCGGCGATGTGGGCTACGACATCGGCGAGCTGCTGGTTGCAAAGCAGATGGGCCCCATCGAGATGGTGAAGGCCGGCGAGAATTTCTATTCATCGCTCGGCTTCGCGCCGCTGCCGGGCACCTTCTGGACGCGCAGCCAGTTCACCAAGCCGGCAGACCGCGAGGTGGTGTGCCATGCCAGCGCCTGGGATCTCGACAACAAGGATGATCTGCGCATCAAGATGTGCATCAAGGTGAATGCCACGGATTTCGTGACCATTCACCACGAGCTGGGCCACAATTATTACCAGCGCGCCTACAACAGGCAGCCCTATCTCTACCTGAACAGCGCCAACGATGGCTTCCACGAAGCCATCGGCGACTGGGCGGCGCTGAACGTGACGCCGGAATATCTGGTGAAGGTGGGCCTGCTGGCGCCGGACAAGGTGCCCGATGCCAGCCGCGACATCGGGCTGCTGCTGCGGCAGGCCATGGAGAAGGTGCCGGGCATGCCGTGGACGGCGCTGGTCGACAAGTGGCGCTGGGGCGTGTTCTCCGGCGCCACCAAGCCTGCCGATTACAACAAGGCGTGGACCGATCTCAGGCTTCGCTATCAGGGCATCATCCCGCCGGCGCCGCGCCCGGCCGATGCCTTCGATCCCGGCGCCAAGTTCCACATTCCAGGCAACACGCCTTATGCCCGCTATTTCCTCGCCCGCATCCTGCAGTTCCAGTTCTATGAAGCCGCCTGCAAGCAGGCCGGCTGGACCGGGCCGCTGCACCGCTGCTCGATCTATGGCGACAAGGCCGTGGGCGCCAAGCTCAACGCCATGCTGGAAATGGGCATGTCCAAGCCCTGGCCCGAGGCGCTCAAGGCCTTCACTGGCACCGGCGAGATGAGCGGCAAGGCGATGCTGGCCTATTTCGCGCCGCTGCACACGTGGCTGAAGCAGCAGAACAAGGGCCAGAAATGCGGGTGGGGCGCAACCGGGCTGCAGTCTATCGCGGCGCGATAGACTGGGACTCCGGCAAGCCCGTTCGACGTCACGCCATGGGTGACTACCCGTCCCGCCCCACCCAGTGCAGTTCCGCCCCATGCCGGGCCAGCCAGCGCCGGGCCTCGCTGGCACGCGGATCGAGCTGGCGATTGAGGGCGTGGAAGGCCGGCGAGTGGTTGGGGTGGACGAGATGCGCCACTTCGTGCGCCACGATCGAGCGGCGCACCCAGGCCGGGGCGAGGATCAGCCGCCAGCTGTAGCCAATACGCGCGCCTTCCGGCCGGTTCCAGCCGGCACAGCTGCCCCAGCGGCTGGATGGATCAGCAATGGCCACCCGCGCCACCTTGCGATTGACCCGCGCCGCCAGCTCCAGCGTCGCCGAGGTCAGCTCATCGCGGGCACGCGCTTTCAGCCAGCGTTCGATGCGGCCGGGCAGCGCATCCGCCGGTCCGCCAACCCGCAGCCGCCCGGCCACCAGCGCCGGCGTGCGCGGATGTGATGCCTGCCAGTCGATCGGTACGGCTTCGCCATCGATGGGAATGCACGCGCCCGGCGCGAAGGGCTGCGGCTGCGGCCAGCGCGCCACGCGGGCGGCGATCCAGCCGTGGTGGGACTTGAGCAGCGTGGCCGCCGCATCCTCGCCGCCGCGCGCCGGCAGGCTGAGCTCGATGCAGCCGGACACCGCATTGGCCTTCAGGCGCACCAGGCGCGCGCCGGCGCGGCGGGTGGCGATCACCGGCACCGTGCGCCCGGCGATGTCCAGCGCGTCAGGCAGCTGCGGGCGGCGGCGGAACAGCATGGCATTTACAGCGGCTTGTCGATGATATGATCTTCAAGATCGCCCACCTGGTCCTCGCCGATCACCTTGCCGGCCACCGACTGGCCGGCGCGGTGGATGCTGTCACGATCCCCGGTGATCAGGTGATGCCACGGAGCCAGCCCCTGCCCGCGATGCACCCGCAGGTAGGAGCAGCTGTCGGGCAGCCAGTCGATGCTGTCGAGCCGGTCGGGCGTCAGGCGCACGCATTCCGGCACAAGCGCCTTCCTGTTGCGATAGTCGCGGCAGCGCGCCGTGGCGGTATCGAGCAGGCGGCAGCAGACATTGGTGGGGAAGATCTCGCCGGTCTCCTCGTCCTCCAGCTTGTGGACACAGCATTTGCCGCAGCCATCGCAGATGCTTTCCCACTGTTCGCGGCTCATCCGCTGCAGCGGGACGGTTTCCCAGAACGGCCTATCGGACATGGGTGGCCAGCATGGCAGTGATGGCCTGTGCCGAAAGGCCCTCGTGCGGCAGGAAGGCGATGGCTTTGCCATCCGGGCCGTAGAGATAGACCATGGCACTGTGATCCATCAGGTAGTTCTCGGGATCGCCGGTCTCCACCTTCTTCGCATAGACGCCATAGGCGCGGGCGACTGCCTTGATCCCATCCGGGGTGCCAGTCAGGCCAACGAGGCGCGGGTGAAAGGCGGCGACGAAGGGCTTGAGCACGGCGGGCGTGTCGCGTTCGGGATCGATGGTGATGAAGATCGGCGCCACCTTTGCGCCGCGCTCTGCATCCTGCGCCTCGAAGGCCTTTAGCCCGCGCCCGATCAGCGCCAGATCGGTGGGGCAGACATCGGGGCAGAAGCCATAGCCGAAGTAGATCAGGCGATAGCGGCCGGCGAAATCGCGATCGCTGGTGGTGCCGCCATCCTGGTTGGTGAGGGTGAACGGCCCGCCAAGGCTCGATCCGGCCAGGTTGCCGGCCGGCGCGTCTGGCGCGGCAAAGCGCATCCAGCCGACAACGGCAGCGATCAGCACGGCGGTGCCCAGCACCAGCCACAAGCGAACCGGTGCAGCCGAAGACGCCGCTGGCCTGTTCATTGCCGGCTCAAGAGGCTATGCGCATGCATGACCCGAGCAATAGGGGGAAAGGTGGCCCTTTGTCGATGATGAGACGTTTCATCCTGGCGGCCCTTGCGCTGGCGCTGGCCAGCCCCGCCGCCGCACAATTTTCGGACAGCTACAACTTCATGAAGGCGGTGAAGGATCGCGACGTCAACAAGGCGATCGAGCTGGCCGACAAGCCGGGCACCACGGTGGTCAACGTGCGCGATGCCGATACCGGCGAAGCGCCGATCCATGTCGTCACCCGGCGCAGCGATCTTGGCTGGCTGGGCCTGCTCTATCAGAAGGGCGCCAATCTCAACCTGAAGGACCGCGAGGGCAATACGCCGCTGATCCTCGCCACGCTGACCCGCTGGAGCGAGGGGGTTGCGACGCTGATCCGGCTGAAGGCGCAGGTGAACGCCCAGAACCGCATGGGCGAGACGGCCATCTTGAAGGCGGTGCAGGCGCGCGACCTGGCGCTGGCCAAGGCGCTCATTGACGCCGGCGCCAACCCCGACCTTGCCGACAACAGCGGCATTTCGGCCCGCGCTGTCGCCGATGCCGATCCGCGCGCTGCCAGCATCGCCAAGCTGCTGAAGGATGTGCCGGTGAAGGCCGGCGGCAAGGCGCAGGGGCCATCGCTCTGAACATTGCGGCCCTTTACATTGTCGCCTCGCCGCCAGCGCGTGTAACCTCACGCCGCATGGGCGCAACGGTTTCAAGGGGCTAGGGCCGTGTCCATGGAACGGCCCTCCATCGCGGCATCTGCCTTTGATCGGCCGGGCGTGCGGGTGCGCACGCTCGCCAACATCCGCTGGATTGCCATCCTCGGCCAGTTCACCACCCTGCTGGTGGTGGGGCTGTGGTTTGCCTATCCGCTGCCCTGGGGCTCGCTGCTGGCCGCCGTGGGCGCTTCGGTGATCCTCAATTTCGGCCTCTCCACCCTGTATGAGCGCACCGATCGCATGACCGGGCGCGAACTGTCGCTGCACCTCGCCTTCGATCTGATCCAGGCCGGCGTGCTGCTGTTCCTCACCGGCGGGCTGGCCAATCCCTTCGCACTGCTGCTGATCGTGCCGGTCACCATCGCCGCGACCCTGCTCACCGCACGCGAGATGGCACCGCTGGTGGGGCTGGCCTTCTTCGTGCTGTCGGTCGTGTGGTTCTGGGCGCAGCCCCTGCCGTGGAGCGGGCCGCCGCCGGAATTCCCGCTGGTCTATCGGGTGGGGGACGTGATCGCCTATGCGCTGGCGATCGGCTTTCTCGCCGTCTATCTGTGGATGGTCTCGGCCGAGGCCCGCGATCGCGCCCGTGCCCTGGTGGCCACCGAAGCGGCGCTCACCCGCGAGGCGCGCATGAACGCACTGGGCAGCCTGGCCGCGGCGGCGGCGCACGAACTGGGCGGCCCGCTGGGCTCCATCTCGCTGATCGCCCACAGCCTGGAAGAGCAGCTGGGCGACGATCCCGATTTTGGCGACGACATTCGCCTGCTGGCCGCCGAGGCGGCCCGCAGCCGGCGCATCATGAAGGAGCTTTCTACGCGCGCCGAGGCGGAAGACCCGTTCGCCATCCTGACGCTCGATCTGCTGCTGCACGAAGTGGCGGAAAGCGTGAAGCCGGCGCGGGTGCCGGTGAAGGTGGTCACCACCGGGCTGCAGCCGATGGTGCAGCGCTCGCCGGAACTGCTGCATGCGCTCAACAATCTGGTATCCAACGCGGTGCGACACGCTGGCACCGAGGTGCGACTGGAAACCATCGTGACGGCATCGGAAATCCGGGTTGTGGTGCTGGACGATGGCTTTGGTTTCCCGCCCGATCTGCTGCCGCGCCTGGGCGAGCCGATGCTGGGGCCGTCGCGATCGAAATCGGATTCCACCGGGCTCGGCGTGTTCATCGCCACCACCCTGATCGAGCGCACTGGCGGCCGGCTGGCCTTCTCCAACCGGCCCGAGGGCGGCGCCCGGGTGGACGTGCGCTGGCCAAGGGAAGCATTTGAGGTTATTGACCCCGCGGGGCAAGAACAGGAGCAATGACGATGGCAACCCAGCCCGAGACCGAACGCCCGTTGTTGCTGGTGGATGACGATGCGCCCTTCCGCCAGCGGCTTTCGGTGCTGCTGGCCCGCAAGGGCTTTGCCGTCACCTCGGTGGGCAGCCTTTCGGAAGCGCGGGTGGAAGCCGCCCGCCTGAAGCCCGGCCACGCCGTGGTGGACATGCGGCTGGAAGACGGCAATGGCCTCGATCTCGTGACCGAGCTGCGTGCGATGAGCCCGGATGTGCGGATCGTGATGCTCACCGGCTATGGCAACCTCGCCACCGCCGTGGCCGCCGTGAAGGCCGGCGCCATCGATTATCTCGCCAAGCCGGCCGACCCGGAAGACATCGTCCGTGCGCTGATCGCCGATGGCAGCACCCGCCCGGAAGCACCGCCGGAGCCGATGTCGGCCGATCGCGTGCGCTGGGAGCATATCCAGCGTGTGTATGAACTGTGCGATCGCAACGTCTCGGAAACCGCACGCCGCCTGAAGATGCACCGCCGGACCCTGCAGCGCATCCTGGCGAAGCGGTCACCCAAATGAGCCCAGCGCCCCTCCCGCTTGCGGGAGGGGCCGGGGGTGGGCTCTTTCCAACCTCCACTGCACCTGCTTCCATGGCACCATGCTGAACCGTCGCGCCGCGCTGGGCCTGATCGCCACCCTTCCCACGCTGACAGCCGCGCCCGCCCTGGCCCTCACCGCCAGCGCCTCGGCCCGCCTGGCCGATCTGCTGGCCCGCGCGGCGGCCGCAGATGCGGCGCTCTCCCCAACCGGGCCGCCCGGCCGGCGCCGGCCAGCGGGCGAGCCGGTGTTCATCGATCCGCTGTCGGATGGCTGGGCGGCAGCGACGCTGGCCAACAAGCGCCAGGCCGCTGCCGAATTGGCCGGCATCGACAGGGCGGCCCTCACGCCAGCCGAGCGCATCGCCCATGACGTGTTCGCCCGCAGCCTGAAGCAGGCCATCGATTTTCACGACAGCGGCCTGTTCGCCATCCAGCGCCAGCTCGCGCTCAACCCCAGCTTCGGCCTGCATGTCGAACTGCCGGACTTCGTGGCCGGTCCCGGTGCATTGTTCGAAACCGAAGCCGATTGTGCCGCCGGGCTGGAGCGGCTGCGGCTGTTCGCCGGCCACATGGACATGACCATCACGCGCCTGAAGGAAGGGCTGGCCGCCGGCCGCGTCCAGCCCCGCGTGCTGGTGGAAAATGTGCTGAAGCAGGTGGACGCCATGCTGGCGCTGCCGCCAGCGCAGACGCCGTTCATGGCCGCCATCACCCGCCTGCCGCCGGCCCTCGCCGCCGAGCAGCAGCGCTGGCAGGCCGCCTATCTGGCGATGGTGACCGGCACGGTGCTGCCCGCCTATGCCCGCTGGCGCGTGTTCCTGGCCGGCACCTATCTGCCGCGCGCGCCGGTGGGGCCGGGCCGTTCGGCGACCAAGGACGGGGACCGCCTTTATGCCTTCGAGCTGGAGCGCCACACCACCATCCCGATGGCCGCGCAGGCGATCCATGATCTCGGCCTGTCGGAAGTCGCCCGCATCCGCGCCGAATTCGAAGCGGTGCGGGTGCAGTTGGGCTGGCAGGGCGATCTGAAATCGCTGTTCGAGCATGTGCGCACCGATCCGAAATTCTACTGCAAATCGGAAGCCGAGCTGATCGGGCGCTTTGCCGAAATCGAAGGCCGCATCTGGCAGGGCATCCCGCGCCTGTTCCACCGCCGCCCATCTGCGCCCTTCAAGGTGGCGCCGCTGCCGGCTCTGGGCGGGCAGCGCGGCACCGGCTATTATCGCGCCGGCCCGCCCGATGGCGTGTCGCCGGGCATCTTGTTCTTCAACATGGCGATGCTGGACACGCGGCCGATCCCGACGCTGGAAACCCTCACCTTGCACGAGGGCATTCCCGGCCATCATTTCCAGATCACCCTGGTCAATGAAGACAAGGCGCTGCCGGAGGTGCTGAAGCGCGGTGGCAGCACCGCCTATGCCGAAGGCTGGGGCCTCTATGCCGAATCGCTGGGCCGCGAACTGGGGATGTTCCAGGACCCTTGGCAATGGTTCGGCCATCTCGACATGGAGATGCTGCGCGCCGTGCGGCTGGTGGTGGACACCGGCATCCATGCGCTGGGCTGGAGCCGGGATCGCGCCATCGCCTACATGCTGGACAACACCTCGATGGCGCCGCGCGACGTGGCGGTGGAGATCGATCGCTACATCGCCCAGCCGGGCCAGGCCTGCGCCTACAAGATCGGCGAGCTCAGCTTCGCGCGGCTGCGGCGCGAGGCGCAGGCGGCGCTGGGCAGCCGCTTTGATGTGCGCGATTTCCATGATGTCTGCCTCGACACCGGGGCGCTGCCGCTGGCCGTGCTGGACGCCAAGGTGAAGGACTGGATCGCGTCCGGCGGCGGGCGAGTGCGTCAGTCATAGCCGAGCAGCGCGCTTTCCGGATCAACCAGCGACAGCCAGCGATGCGACGCGCGGCGCGCCAGGTTGAGCGTGATCGCCTTGCGCCGGGCGGCATTCAGCGGCCGCCACGGCGCCTCGCGCACGGCTTCGGCATCGAAGCGATCGGCGATGATCAGGCCGGTGATGTCCGGGCGGAAGGCCGGGGTGTGCAGATCATCAACCGGCAGGCCCGCCGGAACCGCCCAGAAGAAGCGATCACAATGGTCGAGATAGTCTGGCCATTTGCGGTCGCCGCGCAGATCGCCAAGGCTGATCTTGATCTCCACCAGCGTCAGGCGACCAGCGGCATCCACCCCCAGTATGTCGGCGCGGCGCCCCCCGCTGAGCGGCACTTCGGCCAGCGGGCTCACCCCGGCACGCAGCAGCCAGCGGCAGGTGCCGCGCAACACGTCGGCAGTGAGGGCATGAGTCATGGACCATGTGTTGCAGAACGCATGGAGAACAGCAAGGGCGGGCAATGGCGGCCCTCCCCAATCCTTGATTGGGGAGGACCTAACGATAGAAGACGTGATTGCCGATCTTCGCGACGCGGGTGAGGCGCCAGCCGGGCTTCAGCCGGGCAGCATGGAAACTGTGGGCGCCCTCGGCGATATCGTGCCACAGGCCCATCATGGCGACGCGGGCCACCGCCATCGCGGTGGTGAAGGTGGCGGTGCCGCGCTGCACGCGTTCCGGCACGAAGTTGAACTGGCGCGGGGCGCGGATCACGCCGCACACGCCCTTGCCCCAGCGGCCGGACTTGGCGCGGTTCACCACGGCCTGCGCCACGGCCAGCTGGCCTTCCAGCGCTTCGCCGCGGCTTTCGAACCATACGGCGGTGGCCAGGCAATCCAGTTCCTGATCGGTGGCGGCGTTGCTGTCGGCTGCCACCATCTTGACCAGCGCCGGCAGCCCAGTGGGTGAGGGGGCGGCTTCAGCAATCACGCGATCATCCTCGCCCGGCAGCACCGGCAGGCTGGTGTTGGCCAGCACCGGAGCAGCGGCCACCAGGGCCAGACCGGCCCCGAAGATCAGCGATGTGACCGCGCGCGCGAACATGACGCTGTTGAAACCGCGCCAGGCCGGATCGATCAACCGCCCGACAGGATTTCAGCGACGAACTGCCCTGCCTGCGGGATATCCAGTTCGATCACCCACAGATCGGGATCGCGGCGGCGCGCCCGCTCGATCCAGCCGGCCACCGCCTCGCCGCTGGCCATGGCGGCGAGTTCATAGCGACCCGATGGCGCCAGCACCGGGGCCAGCAGGGTTTCGCTGCCAGCTTCGCGCGTCACCACCGCGATGGCGCCGGCCTCGCTGTCGCCGCGCGCCAGCACGGCGCCAAAACCGCCAGCCGCCGTCACCCGGCGCAGCAGGGCATCCACGGCAACACGGCTGGCCAGCCGGGGCAGGGCCGGATCGGCCATCAGGCGACAGCAGCGACCTCGGGCACCAGCGCAGCGCGCATGGCGGCGGCGGTTTCGGCGGCCCGCAGCGCCGGCAGCACGGCGGGATCGCGCAGGGTGCGGCTGATCCTGGCCAGTGCTTTCAGATGATCGGCGCCAGCGTCTTCCGGGGAGAGCAGCAGCACCAGCACGTCCACTGGCTGGCCATCCATCGCCTGCCAGTCGATCGGTTGCGGCAGCCGCGCCGCCAGCACCGCACAGGCATCAAGGCCCTGCAGGCGCGTGTGGGGAATCGCAGCGCCGTTGCCGAAGCCGGTGGCGCCCAGCGCCTCGCGCATGTGGAGCCGTTCGTGAATCATGGCCCATGACAGGCCGAGCCGAACCCCGGCCTCGCGGGCCAGCGCCTTCAAGGCGGCATCCTTGGCAAAGGCCGGCAGCTGGGGAATCACCCCATCGGCCAGCAACAGGCCCTGGAACCCGGTTCCGGAATTCGGCATCGCTCCGCTCGACCTTAGTCTGCCATGGCCGGCTGCCGCTTCGCAGCAACGGCAGCCGCGCGCGGTTCCACCCAGCCGATGGTGCCATCCTCGCGGCGATAGACCATGTTGTGATCACCGGTGGCGCTGTTCACGAACATCAGGGCGGTGGTGTTCCGCAGATCAAGCATCATCACGGCATCGCCCACGCTGGCGGTGGGAATGTCCACCCGGGTTTCCGCGATGATCAGCGGGGCATCGCCCTCGGGCTCGGCATCCTCGACCGGGGCAGCGAAGATCTTGTATTCGGCATTGTCGAGTGGCGGCAGTTCCGCCACCTCCGGCGCCGTGCGGGCGGCGGCCGGGGAATGCCGGTCCTTCAGGCGCCGCATGTAGCGCCGCAACTGCTTGTCGATACGCTCGGCGGCGGCATCAAAGGCAACATGCGCATCGGCGGCGCGCGCCGAGCCCTTCAGGATCAGATCGGCCATCACGTGCATGACGATATCGCAGGAAAAATGGCCATAGGGCGCCGGCCCGAGCGTGACATGGGCAGACAGGGCGCGGGGGAAATATTTGGCCACCATCGCGCCAAGCCGTTCACGCACATGTTCGCCAAAGGCGGCCCCGGTATCGACCTGGTGCCCTGAAATGCGGATATCCATGCTGATTGTCTCCTCTTGCCGGCGCCAGCCCATATGCCTGGTCACGACAGCCAGAGCGGGTCCTTCAGGCCGGCCACGAAGGTGGCATGGCGGGCCAGCTCCTCCGGGCTGGCGCTATGGGCACGTGCGGCAAGACTCACCCGCTCATAGGGAGTTTCGGACGCGCCGGCCTCGCTGGCAAGGTCAAATCCGATCTGCCTACCGCCGGTCAACTCGATATAGACACGGGCGAGCAGTTCGGCATCGAGCAGCGCGCCGTGCTTGGTGCGGGCCGAAAGATCAATGCCATAGCGGGTGCACAGCGCATCCAGCGTGTGCTTGGCACCGGGGTGCGCCTTGCGGCTGATTTCCAGCGTGTCGATGGCGCGGGCCATGGGAATGATCGGCATCCCGGCGCGCTTCAGTTCCCAGTTCAGGAACTCCATGTCGAAGGCGGCATTGTGCGCGACCAGTGGCGCATCGCCGATGAAGGCGAGGAAATCGTCGATCACCTGTTCGAAGATCGGCTGGCCAGTGAGGAAATCGCTGGAAAGCCCGTGCACCCGTTCGGCATCCTTGGGCATCGGCCGCTGCGGATCGAGATAGGTGTGGAAGGTGCGGCCGGTGATGGCACGGTTGACCATTTCCACCGCGCCGATCTCGACGATGCGGTGGCCATCACCGGGCATGATGCCGGTGGTTTCAGTATCCCAGACAATTTCGCGCATGGCCCCCATGTAGCGATCATGGGGCGAAGGGCAAGACTTACAGGCTGTCCACCAGCCGCTTGACCGCTGCCCAAGTTTCCCGCCGGCCGCGTCCGGTCTCGATCACCACATCGGCACGGCGGCGCTTCTCGCGATCCGGCATCTGGCCCTTCAATATGCCGGCGAACTTCTCAGGAGTCATGCCAGGCCGGGCCAGCACGCGGGCGCGCTGCACGCGGTAGGGCGCCGAGACGACGACGGTGAGATGACAGCGCTGCCAGCCGCCCTTTTCGAACAATAGCGGCACATCCAGCACGATCGCGGGCTTCAGGCGATGGGCGGCAAGGAATTCGCTCTGCGCGTCGGCGACCAGCGGGTGAAGAATGCGTTCCAGCGCCCTTAGCTTGGCATGATCGCCGAACACGGCGGCGCCCAGCTTCTCGCGGTGCAGGCCGCCTTCATGGGTGGTGCCGGGAAACAGTTCCTCGATGGCCGCCAGCGCCCGGCCGCCAGGCCCTTGCACGCGGCGCACCTCGGCATCGGCATCGAACACCGGGACGCCGAGCTTGCGAAACATGGCGGCCACGGTGGACTTGCCCATGCCGATGGAGCCGGTGAGGCCGATGATGATGGTGCGGCTCATCGGGTCAGCAGCGCCCGCAGTTCGCTGTCATGCTGGCGCGGCGCCTCGGCCCCGAAGAACAGCCGGAACGCCTCGGCGGCCTGGCCGATCAGCATGGCCAGCCCGTCGATGGTGGCCAGCCCGCGGGCGCGTGCATCCATCAGCAGCCCGGTGTCCAGCGGCGCATAGACGGCATCAAACACCAGCGCATCAGCCGGTAAGGGCGACAGGTCGAGGCTGAGCGGCGGCTGGCCGGTCATGCCGAGCGAGGTGGCGTTGAACAGCAGGCCGATGTCCTCCGGCAGGCGATCGTTCATGTCGAGCACGCCGCCGGGCAAGCCAGAATCGGCCTGCAGCTGGCCGGCCGCATCGCGGTTGCGCGCCATCACCCAAAGCGCCGAGGCACCGCCGGCACGCGCCGCCGCCATGCCCGCACGCGCCGCCCCGCCAGTGCCCATCAGCAGCATCGGACGGCCACGGATGGCGCACCCAGCCGGCACGAGAATGCCCGAAACATCGGTGTTGTGCCCGGTGAGCGGCCCGTCCGCACCCATCACGATGGTGTTGACCGCGCCTACCGCTGCTGCGCCTTCCGACAGCGCATCCAGATGCGCCATCACCGCCAGCTTGTGCGGCACGGTGACATTGATGCCGCGCAGCCCCATCGCTGGCAGCGCGCGCAGGAATTCGCCCAGCCGCTCCGGCGCCACCGGGAACCGGCTGTAATCCCCGTCCAGCCCCAGCTTGCCCAGCCAGAAACGGTGAATCATCGGGGACTTGCTATGCTTGATCGGCCAGCCGATCACGCCGGCAACAGCGGGTTCGATCATCGCGCCAGAACCCCCCGCACCCGCAGATAGTCCAGCACCGCCAGCAGCGGCAGGCCACGAATGATGAACTGGTCCCCATCGATGCGGGTGAAGAGCTGGGCCCCCAGCCCCTCGATGCGATAGCAGCCGACACAGCCGAGCACCGCGTCACCTTCCTGATCCAGATAGGCCGCGATGAAATCATCGCTCAGGGCTCGCATCGTCAGCTTCGCTGCACCGGCCGCCCGCCACACCGGTTTGCCGGCTTCACAAATCACCGCAGCCGAGATCAGCCGGTGCGTGGTGCCGGCCAGCTGCCTGAGCTGTGCTTCGGCGCGCGGGCGCGTTTCCGGCTTGGCCAGCAGGGCGCCATCGGCGGCCACCACCACCGAATCTGCCCCCAGCACCAGCGCACCGGGATGCTGGCGGCTGATCTTCAGGGCCTTCACTTCGGCCAGCGCATCGGCAATGCGTTCAGGGCTGGCCTGCTCGGCCAACAGCCCGGCGGTGATGGCTTCTTCATCGACATGGGCCGGCAGTGCCTCGTGCGGCACGCCAGCAGCCGTAAGCATCGCCCGGCGGGCGGCCGACTGGCTGGCCAGCACCAGCATCATGCCTGTTTCTCCGCGCGGGCCTGGTGGAGGTTGATGATCGCCGCTGCGGTTTCCTCGATCGAGCGGCGCGACACGTCGATCACCGGGATGTCGTGATCGGCGAACAGCCGCCGCGCAAAGGCCACCTCGGCCTCGATGCGCTCGACATCGACATAATCGGTGTCCGGCGTCTGCCCGAGCGAGAGCAGGCGATTGCGGCGGATCAGCTGCAGCCGGTCGGGGGCGGTGGTGAGGCCAACCAGCAGCGGTCCCTTGACGGCCCACACATGCGGCGGCGGCGGCGACTGCGGCACCAGCGGGATATTGGCCGTCTTGAAACCACGATTGGCGAGATAGATGGAGGTCGGCGTCTTCGAGGTGCGCGACACGCCGAGCAGCACGATATCGGCCTCTTCCAGATCCTCGGGGCCGGCCTGGGCACCATCATCGTGCACCATTGTGTAGTTGATGGCATCGACGCGGCGGAAATAGGCCTCGTCCATCACATGCTGGCGCCCTGGCCGGCGGGTGGCAGCCTGGCCGAGGAGTTCCGAAAGCGCCGAGATGGTGGGATCGAGGGGCGACACCATCGGCAGGCCCAGCGTCGCACAGCGGCTTTCCAGCCGGTCCCGCACCGCGCCATCGACCAGCGTGTAGATGACGAGGCCGGGCTTCTTCGCCACTTCGGCGATGATGCGGTCAAGATGGCCTTCGCTGCGGACCATCGGCCAGAAATGCTTCACGGCCTCGGCGCCCTCGAATCGCGCCAGGCTGGCCTTGGCCACCGATTCCAGCGTTTCCCCGGTCGAATCGCTGATCAGGTGCAGGTGCAGCGTGTCTGGCGCTGTCATGGCCGCGCCGACACCCGTTTTTTCCAAGGCATGACTCTGTGGATAAGCATCGGGGCCAAGCGTTAATGCCGGCGGCAAGCCGTGGGCAAGCAGTTTCGCCCCGTTTCACCCCGGCAGGGCCCGGCAATCCACCAGGATCGGGATATATGCACAGGCCGGCTTGTGGAAAACGGGGACAAGGCCACCGACTCGCCAGACTCCTGCGAGTCGTGATATGGGCAGCCTGTGGATGAACTGCGGGATGGAATCTTATCCCCGGCTTTCAGCCACCAACCACCATCCGCAATCATCCTTATATTTTTTTGACAGATTGGATGGTGCGAGGGGCCTTGACCCGCCTTGGCCAGCCGCCGAAAGGGATGGCGCCAAAGGAAACCGGATGTCCAACCACCATCTCACCATCTCGCCCGATGATCCGCCGCTGCTCGCCGTCCTGAAGGGCGAACGCCGCGATCCGCCGCCCGTGTGGCTGATGCGTCAGGCGGGGCGCTACCTGCCCGAATATCGCGCCCTGCGTGCTGAAAAGGGCGGCTTCCTCGAACTGGTCTACGACAGTGACGCCGCGGCCGAGATCACCATCCAGCCGCTGCGGCGCTTCGGCATGGACGGCGCCATCCTGTTCTCCGACATCCTGATCGTGCCGCACGCCATGGGCCAGGGCCTCACCTTCGGGCCGGGCGAAGGCCCGCAGCTGACCCCGGCACTGCATGACGGCGATTTCTCGGCGCTGGTGCCGGAGCCGGCCTACCTGGCGAAGATCTATGACACAGTGCGCAAGGTGCGTGCTGCCATCGATCCCAAGGTGACGATGCTGGGCTTTGCCGGCTCACCCTGGACGATCGCCACCTACATGGTCGCTGGGCACGGCAGCAAGGACCAGGCCGAGACGCGGCGGCTGGCCTATCGCGATCCAGCCGCCTTCCAGGCGCTGATCGACCGCATCGTCGAGGTGACGGTGGACTATCTTTCGGGGCAGATCGAGGCCGGTGCGCAGGCCATCCAGCTGTTTGACAGCTGGGCTGGTACGCTGTCGCCGGCGCAATTCGAACGCTGGGTGATCGCGCCCAACGCCGCCATCACCGGCAAGCTGATGGTGCGCCACCCGGATGTGCCGGTGATCGGTTTCCCCAAGGGCGCCGGCGCCAAGCTCGCCGCCTATGCCCGCGAGACGGGCGTGGACGCCGTTGGCCTTGATGAAACGGTCGATCCGGCCTGGGCCGATGCGGCGCTGCCGGAAGCCATGCCGGTGCAGGGCAATCTTGATCCGCTGGCCCTGATCGCCGGCGGCAGCGCGCTGGAAGAGGCGGTGACGCGCATCAGGCGCACGCTGGCCGGGCGCCCGCACGTTTTCAACCTGGGCCATGGCATCCTGCAGGACACGCCGATCGCCCATGTCGAGCATCTGTTCGATCTGCTGCGGAAGCCCCTGTAAGCCATGATGGAAGCGGGCGTCGGCTGGCTCGGCGAGGCCTATCTGTGGGTCAAGGCGCTGCATGTCGCCTTCGTGATCTTCTGGATGGCCGGGCTGTTCATGATCCCGCGCTTCCTGGTTTACTGGCACCCGGTCGCGCCCGGTGAGCCGGAATGCACGCTGTGGGATGAGCGCTGCCGCCGCTTGCGGCGCATCATCCTCTCACCGGCGATGGTGGTGAGCTGGCTGGCTGGCCTCTCGCTGGCCTTCCATCTCGGCTGGCCGTTGTGGCTGGTCGTGAAGTTCCTGTTCGTGATCCTCCTCACCTGGTTTCACCACTGGATGGTGCAGCTGGCCAAGCGCTTTGCTGACGGTGAGCGGCCGGTGACCGAGAAGGGCCTGCGGCTGGCGAATGAGATTCCCTCGCTCGTCACCCTCGCGGTGGCTGTGCTGGTGATCGTCAAGCCGTTCTGATGCTGCCGGTTCTGGCCGTCCTGCCGCAATTGCGGGCGGCATTGGCCGGCAACCAGCCCGTCGCGCTGATTGCGCCGCCCGGCGCCGGCAAGACGACGGCCGTGCCGCCTGCGCTGCTCAATGAAGACTGGGCGAAGGGCGGCAAGATCATCCTGCTCTCGCCGCGCCGGCTCGCCGCCCGTGCTGCCGCCGAGCGCATGGCCGAGCAGCTGGGCGAAAGCGTGGGCCAGACCATCGGCTATCGCACCCGGCTTGATTCCCGCACCTCTGCGGCCACCCGTATCGAGGTGGTGACCGAGGGCATCTTCACCCGGATGCTGGTGGCTGATCCCGAACTGACCGGCATCGCAGCCGTACTGTTCGACGAGGTGCACGAACGCAGCCTGGATGGTGATTTCGCGCTGGCCCTGGCGCTGGAAGCCCGCGAGGCATTGCGGCCCGATCTCCGGCTGGTGCTGATGTCTGCGACGCTGGATGGAGCGGGCTTTGCCGGCATCATTCCCGATCTTGCCGTGGTGGAATCGGCAGGCCGCATGTTCCCGGTCGAACTTCGCCACATCGGCCGCGATGCCTCGCCGCGACTGGAAGACGCCATGGCCAGCGCCATTCGCCGGGCGCTGGCCGAGGAACAGGGCTCTATCCTCGCCTTCCTGCCCGGTGTTGCCGAAATCGAGCGCACGGCCGAGCGGCTGGAAGATCGCCTGCCTGCTGATGTCGATCTGTTCCGCCTGCATGGCGCCCGCGAGGGCGCCGACCAGCGCGCCGCCATCGCGCCGGCCCCGCCCGGCCGGCGCAAGATCGTGCTGGCGACCTCCATCGCCGAGACCAGCATCACCATCGATGGTGTCCGTGTGGTGGTGGACAGTGGCCTGGCGCGGCGGCCACAGCTGGACCGTGCTGTCGGCCTGTCGCGGCTGGTGACGGTTCGTGCCAGCCAGGCGGCGGTGACACAGCGCGCCGGCCGCGCCGGCCGCACCGCGCCAGGCGTCGCCATCCGGCTGTGGGAAGCGGCCGAAACGGCCGGCCGTGCCCCCTTCGATCCACCTGAGATCATGGAGGCGGATCTTGCCGGCCTGGTGCTGGAATGCGCGCGCTGGGGCGTGGCGAACCCGGCCAGCCTGAAATGGCGTGACCCGCCGCCCAAAGCCGCCGTGGCCGACGCAAAGGCGCGCCTGCTGGCGCTGGGCGCCATCGATGCCGATGAACGGGTGACGCCACACGGCGAGGCAATGGCCGGACTGCCGCTGCCGCCGGCGCAGGCCCATATGTTGATCGCGGCATCGGCGCGCGGGCAGGGCCTGCTGGCAGCCCGCATCGCCGTGCTGCTCGGCGAGCGCGGCCTTGGTGGGCGCAGCGACGACATCGAACAGCGCTTGCGTGGCTGGGACCGGGAACGCGGCCAACGCGCCGAGGCGGCGCAGCGGTTGGCGCAGCGCTGGGCAAGAGCGGTGGGCGCGGCCGAAGCGATAGCCAACCCGGATTCAGCTGGCGCGATGCTGGCGCTCGCCTATCCCGACCGCGTGGCGCGCAAACGTGGTGAGGCGTTCCTGATGGCCAACGGCCGGGCCGTGGCGGTACCGGCGGAGTCGCCGTTGGCGCGTTCGGAGTGGATCGTGATCGCCGATGCCAGTGGCAGCGCCGCCGGGACCCGCCTGCTGCTGGGTGCAGCGATCGAGGTTGGCCAGGTCGAGCAGTTGCTGGCCGACCGCATCGAGCGGCGGGCGGTGTTCGCCTATGATCCCGCCACGACCGGCGTGACGGCAGAAACCCAGCGCCGGCTGGGGGCCATCACCCTGGCCCGCCAGCCGGTGGAGCGGCCCGATCCGCAGGCGATCCGGGCCGCGTTGCTGCAGGCGGTGGCCGAGCGTGGGCTCGGGCTGATGCCGTGGGGCGAGGCGGCCGCCGCGTTGCGCGCCCGCGTCGCCTTTGCGCGGTCGCAGGGCGCCGAGCTCGCCGCCATGGACGATGCCGCGCTGCTTGCCAGCCTGCCCGACTGGCTCGGCCCTCCACTGGAGGGTGTGCGCCGCTTGTCCAGCCTGTCAGATGCCGATCTGGCCGCGGCCCTGCTGGGCACGCTCGACTGGAACCAGCGCCAGCTGCTGGATCGGCTGGCGCCAGCACGGCTGGAAACCCCGGCCGGCAGCAGCCACGCCATCGATTATGCCGCCGATGGTGGGCCTGCGGTGGAGGTGCGCGTGCAGGCGCTGTTTGGTCTGGCCCGCCATCCGATGCTGGGTGATGGCCGGGTCCCGCTCACGCTCAGGCTCACGTCACCAGCGGGCCGGCCTATCCAGGTGACCCGCGATCTGCCCGGCTTCTGGGCCGGCAGCTGGGCCGAAGTGCGCAAGGAGTTGAAAGGCCGCTATCCCAAGCACCCCTGGCCAGAAAACCCGCTGGAGGCCGCGCCAACCTTGCGAACAAGCCGTGCCAGCCAACCAAGATAGCCATGGAAACCTTTGTTAATATTCATCTCTTGTTGACTAAGATTATAATTTGGTGAATACTAACGCCACTTTGATGGTGTGAGTCCCTCCTGAAGCCGGCTTTTCTGCGCAGCGGGACTCTCCTGAAGGGGGTGTGTTGTGGCGTGGTGTGTGTGGCCCGGGGGGGCAGATGGGCGTCGTGGCGCTGGCGAATCCTTGCCGGCCAGCCGCTCCGGTTCGGTCGCTTCCGAATTCGCCTTGCTGGTGCCGCTGCTGTCGACCTTCCTGATCGGCATCATCGAGTTCGGCACGCTCTTCTATTCCTACAGCGCCATGCAGTTCGCCGCGACCGCTGCCGCGCGCCAGTTCGCCGTGAATGTGAGCAGCGAGGCTGATGCGTTGGCCGCCGCGCGCGATATCCTGCCTGGCTGGGCCCGGGATGACATTGCGGTGTCACTGGTGCAGAGCGATGCTGCCGATCCCAATCGCAACGTGATCACCGTGCGCATGAGCGTGGATGCCGCCGCAGCGACACCGCTGGCGATGATCACCCGCGCCGTGCCCTGGACATTGCGGGCAGAATCCAGCGTGAAGCAGGAGCTTCCCTATGTCGATTGAGCGCAACTGGCTTCGCCGGCTTGCTGCCAGCCGGCACGGCGCCACGGCAACGGTGTTCGCGCTGGCCATGCCGGCGCTGGCGGGCGCAATGGCGCTTGGCGTCGATTACACCATGGCCCGGATGGTCCATAACCGCATGCAGATCGCGGTGGATGGTGCCGCCCTGGCCGCTGCCGCCCAGATCGAACGCGGCGGCGACATCACCGCCACCGGCCTTGCCCAGGCCCTGCACGGCCTGCCCGCAGACTATGGCGAGATGGTGCGGGCCAGCGACATCACCACCGGCGTCTATGATGAAGCCAATGGCTTCGTGCCGGGATCGGGTCCCGATGTGAACGCGGTGCGCGTGGAGGCCGAACGCTCGCCGGCGCGCGACAACGCGCTCAATCACATCATGGCGCAGGTGCTTGGGGTCGAGCGGCACACGATCCGGGTCGCGGCAGTGGCAGCGCGTCCGGTCAATGTCTTCTATCAGCCGCCGGAGCGCGAGACGCTGGATCCGGAAGCCGGTGATTTCAACGAGATCTATGTCTATTGCTTCGACACGCTGGGTTCGGGCCCGCCGGAATCGCGGCGCACCCAGATGACCCTGGTGTCGAACAACATGCCGGCCGGACAGAATATCGTGGCGATCAGTGGAGGCATCGTGCCGGCCAACCCGCCGGTAACGGTGAACTGGCCGCGCTGCAACCAGCGCGGGCAAACGCTGAGCTTCCGGCTGCGCAACGTGCGCCACGTGAAGGCCAATCCGGTGCTGTGGGCCAATCCGGCCGCCACGATCAGCGGCCTGCAACCGGGCCGGCCTGAGCGCAACTACTATACCGATACTCTGCTCGACAACGGCAGCGAGATCATCGACCTGCAGGGCTTCAACATCCTGGAGACGGTGCTGTGCGACAGCCTTTCCCAGTGCACGCCGGGCACGCTGGGATCGGCAATTCCCGGGGGGCGCAACCGCGCTGCCACCCGCCAGCGCGCCAGCCAGCCCTGTCAGCCGGGCAAGTTCATGTATTTCGGCTTCGAGGATCGCCCGCCCGGCCAGGCCGGCCGTAACGACAACTGGTTGTGGCCGGCGTGGACCGACAGTGATTATGACGATATCCGCATCGTCATGAAATGTCCGAACAGCGGCCGGCTGGGGGATGCCATCGTGCGGTTGGTACGCTAGCGATCACCAACGCGCGGCATGGTGACATCGGCATCGATGCTCGCCGGCATCGGCACCACGCTCATCAATGCCGCTGCGCTGCCCGGGACCGCGATCTGCACCCGGGCCAGCCCGGCATCATTCTCGGTAATGGTGATGGTGGCGGCACCGGCCACCCAGCGCGGCAGCTGCCCGCGCACCGCCGCCGTGGCAGCAGCACTGTCTGATCCGAACACCACGAGACGGGCGCCGGCGCGCGCGCTGTTGAGCATGGCGTTGTAGGTGTAGATGGCAAAGCCCAGCTGCACGAGGCCGAACAGCATCAGCATCAGCAGCGGCAGCAGCAGCGCCAGCTCGGCCGCCGCTGCTCCTTCCGTGCGGCGGCGCAGCCGGGATAGCCCGGTTCCAAGGTGCAGCAACGTGCGCATCTGCCTGTTTATACGGGATTTCGTGCTGATCAGCAAATCGCTTGGTCCAGGCGCCCAACGCCGGGCGGCATCGCGCAACAAAGACGCGCGATGGGTTGGCGGGCGGCGTCGCGCAACAAAGACGTGCGATGGGTTGGCGGGCGGCGTCGCGCAACAAAGACGCGCGATGGGTTGGCGGGCGGCATCGGGCAACAAAGACGCGCGATGGGTTGGCGGGCGGCATCGCGCAACAAAGATGGTGCACCCGGCAGGATTCGAACCTGCGACCTGCGGTTTAGGAAACCGTCGCTCTATCCTGCTGAGCTACGGGTGCGCCCGATTCCCAAGGCCATGACGCGCGCCGCTATTCAAGCGGAAACTGCTGATCAGCCATCCGAACGCGCGCGCGGGCGGAACGGCAGCGGCAGCAGCGGCACGCCGTCCTCCCGCAGCGCCTTCACCTCTGCGGGCGTTGCCTCGCCATGCACGCTGCGCGCTTCGCCGGATGCATGGATGGCCCGGGCTTCCTCGGCAAAACGATCGCCGACATAGTCGCTGTTCGTTTCGAAGGCGCGCTGCAGCATCAGCAGCCTCGCCATGGGATCATCATTGGCCAGGCTTTGCCGCTCGCCCTTCTGGTTGGACTTGGCGGGCACGGCGGGTGCCATCACCGCCTTGCCGATCTTGCCGGAACCACACAGCGGGCATTGGAGCAGCCCGCGCTGCAGCTGGTTATCGTAATCGGCGCTGCTGCCGAACCAGGCTTCGAAGCGATGCGCGGCATCGCAGACCAGATCATAGACGATCATGCGCGCAGCAGCCGGAAGGGGCGGGCATGGTCCAGCGCCGGCACCTTGGCGCGGGCGGCGGCGACTTCGCCCAGATCGATGTCGCACAGGCCGATGCCCGGCGCTTCGCCCATGTCGAGCACCACCTCGCCCCACGGGGACACCACCAGGCTGTGGCCATAGGTGGCGCGGCCATCCTGGTGCTCGCCGGTCTGTGCCGCCGCGATCACCCAGCAGCCGGTCTCGATGGCGCGGGCGCGCAGCAGCACATGCCAGTGCGCGGCACCGGTGGGCCGCGTGAAGGCGGCTGGCACGGCGATCATGGCGGCGCCGGCTTCGGCCAGCGCCCGGTGCAGGGCGGGAAAGCGCACATCGTAGCAGATGGTCATCCCCAGCCCGCCCCACGGCGTCTGGGCCAGCACGGCCTCCTCGCCCGCCTGATAGGCGGCGGATTCGCGCCAGCTTTCGGTGCCGAGCGCCACGTCGAACAGGTGAATCTTGGCATAGCGGGCGGTGATTTCCCCGTCCGGGCTGATCAGGAAGCCGCGGTTAACGAACTTGCCGCCATCGCCCTTCAGGGCAAGGCTGCCAAGCTGCACCCACACCCGATGCTCAGCCGCCGCCTGGCGCACAGCAGCAAGCACCACATCCCCGGCTTCGGCAACGACGCTGGCGGCGGCGCGCGAGCGGTCACGATCGAGCAGGCCGCTCATTTCGGGGGTGAAGACCATCTGCGCGCCTTGCGCGGCGGCCTTGGCGATCTGGGCAGGCAAGTGCACCGCCTCCAACCGCGGATCGATCCCGGTGTTGGTCTGGACGATGGCCAGCCGCAGCGTCATGCCGCCAGCAGGGGGTCCAGCCCGCCGGCACGATCGAGTGCGTGCAGATCATCACTGCCGCCGATGTGCCGGCCATCGATGAAGATCTGCGGCACGGTCTGGCGGCCGCCAGACCGTTCGATCATCTCGGTGCGGCGCGGGCCGCCGGTAGAGATGTCGATTTCCTCGAATGGGACCCCCTTTTTGGACAGCAGGGCCTTGGCCCGCGTGCAATAGGGGCAGAGGAACTTCGTGTAGACTTCAATCTTGGCCATGACCCAGCATCCCGTTTGGTTGCTGCCAGTCGCGCAATGTCTTTGCAAAGGTCAAGACCTCGACATGTCGCGCCCCGGCCCGCTTGAGCCTGGCAGCGCACGCCGAGACCGTGGCGCCGGTGGTCATCACATCATCCACCAGCACCACCATGCGGCCCTTCACCAGTTCGGGCCTGGCGACCTTGAAGGCGCCCTGCACATTCTGCTGCCGCTGCTTGCGGGTGAGGCCGCGGGTGAGCGGGGTTGGCTTCACCCGCTCCAGCGCATCGACCGCCAGATCATGCCGGCCCTGCCGGGCGAGCTGCCGTGCCAGCAGTGCCGCCTGGTTGAAGCCGCGTCGCCACAACCGCCAGCGGTGCGATGGGACCGGTACGATCAGCGCATCAGGCGGCAGCGCCCCGGCTGCGCGGCGCATCGCCCGCGCCATCAGGCGGGCAAGATGGAGCTGGCGGCCATGCTTCAGGGCCAGCACCACACGGCGCGCCGGGCCACCATAGGCCAGCGCGGCGCGGGCCCGGGCATAGGGCGGCGGCTCTGCCAGGCAGGCGCCGCATTGGGCATCGGCGCCGGCATCATGCACCAGCGGATCGCCGCAGCAGGCACATTGCGGGGGCCCGAGAAAGTGCAGCTGGCCAAAACAGGCGGCACAGAAGCGATCATCGCCATCAACAATCTCGCCGCAGCTGGGGCAGCGCGGCGGCAGCACCAGATCGAAGGCGGCGCGAAACGGCATCACCAGCGTGGCGGCGAGCGGACGGCTCATAATGAAAGCGTGCGCCTGTTGCGGAGTTTGCGCAAGCGGTAGGCTTGGCATGGCCGCTGGCGTATGGAGTGCCGTGTGAACAGCCAGTTGCAGCCCTTCGATGATGCGTTGCGCCGCCGCCGTCTGCTGCGGGCGGCGCCCGGCTTTGGCGCGGTGTCGTTCCTGCACGATCGCATGGCGGCCGACCTCAAGGATCGCGTGGCGCTGGTGGCACGGGACTTTGCCGACGTGCTCGATCTCGGTGGTCCCCGCCCCATCAGGCCGGAAAGTGTGCGAGACAGCATGGCCCCCGGTCCGGAGGAGCCGGAGCACGTCACCCTCATCGACAATGAAGCACGGCTGCCCTTCGCCGATGCCAGCTTCGATCTCGTGCTGTCGGCCGGGGCGCTGACCGCCGTGAACGATCTGCCCGCTGCACTGGCAGAAATTCGCCGGGTGCTGCGGCCCGATGGACTGTTCGTGGCAGCCTTCGTGGGCGGCATGAGCCTGGTGGAGCTGCGCGCCTGCCTGCTGGAAGCGGAAGCTGCCATCACCGGCGGCGCCGGCACGCACAGCTTGCCCATGGTGGAGGCCAGCGCGGCGGCCGGCCTGCTGGGCCGCGCCGGCTTTGCCATGCCCGTGGCGGACGTTGATCGTGTCACCCTGCGCTATGCCAGCCTGTTCGGCCTGTTCGACGATCTCACGGCGATGGGTGCACGATCGGTGCTGGCACAGCGCCGGCCGCTGCGCCGCGACGTCTTGATGGCAGCGGCGCAGCGCTTTGGCGCCATGGCCGATAGTGATGCAAAGACCGGCGTGACGGTGGAGATCCTGCATGTCGCCGGCTGGGCACCCGGCCCCGGCCAGGCGCAGCCCAAGGCGCGCGGCAGCGCGAACACCAGCCTGGCCGCGGCGCTGAAAAGCCGGGTCTGACTTGTCGCCGGACCCGGAATCGCCCTAGGCTTGTGGCATGGACGCTGCCGCAACCTATCTGGTGGTCATCGACGACAGCCCGGAAAGCCGGGTGGCGATGCGCTTTGCGGTGCTGCGCGCCGCGCATGTGGATGCCGATGTGGTGCTGGCCAGTGTGATCGATGTCGCCGGCTTCCTGCAGTTCGGTGCGGTGCAATCGGCGATGGCAGCGCAGGCGCGCGGCGAGGCGGAAGCGCTGCTTGCCGAACTGGCCGGCGAGGCGGCGGCCATGGGCGCCCGGTTGCCCACCACCCTGGTGCTGGAGGGCGATCCTGCCGCCAGCGTGCTGGCCCATGTGAAGGCCAATCCCGGCATTCGCGCGCTGGTGCTGGGCACCCCGGCACGCGGCGGGCCGGGGCCGCTGGTAGGCTATTTCACAGGGGAACGCGCCGGCAGCCTGCCCTGCATCCTGATGCTGGTGCCAGGTGGGCTGGACGCCGATCGGCTCGGCCGGCTCGCCTGAAAGACGACTGTTGTGGTCTGATTTGTCTTGAAGCGGGCGCCCGGCTGCGCCATATCGGCGGCGCAACCTGAGGTGAGGCCCGCCATGTTCATCGAGACCGAACAGACCCCCAACCCGATGACCCTGATGTTCCGCCCCGGCCGCAAGGTGACCGGCGAGGACGGCGTGGACATTCCAAATGCCGACGTTGCGCAGGCCTCGCCGCTGGCCGCCGCGCTGTTCGCGCTGGGGGATGTCGACCGCGTGTTCTTCGGCTATGATTTCGTGTCGGTTACCCGCAACCCGGCGGGTGCCGACTGGCCGGAGCTGAAACCGCAGATCCTGGGCGTGCTGGTCGATCATTTCAGCAGCGGTGCGCCACTGTTCACCGGCACTGTGAAGGAAGCCGCCACCGACGATGATCCCGCCGATGCCGAGATTGTGCTGCAGATCCGCGAGTTGATCGAAACCCGCGTGCGCCCGCAGGTGGCCGAAGATGGCGGTGACATCGTCTATCGCGGTTTCCGCCAGGGCACGGTGTTCCTGGAAATGCAGGGTGCCTGTTCCGGCTGCCCGTCGAGCACCATGACGCTGAAGATGGGCATTGAATCGCTGCTGAAATATTATGTCCCGGAAGTCACCGAGGTGAGGGCGATCTGATCATGGCTGCCCGCCCGCTCGACGAGGCCGCGCTGGCCCAGATCTTCACCGAGGCGCGCACCCGCTATGGCTGGGATGCCACGCCGATGACCGAAGCCGATCTGCGCCAGCTGCACGATCTGGCGCAGCTGGGCCCCACCTCGGCCAACGGATCACCGGCGCGCTTCGTCTTCTGCCAGTCCGCCGAGGCGCGCGCCCGGCTGGCGGCTGGCGTGAGTGAAGGCAATCGCGCCAAGGTGCTGGCGGCGCCGGTGACGGTGATCATCGGCTTTGATCCGGCTTTCTACGAGAAGCTGCCGCAATTGTTCCCCCACGCCGATGCGAGGAGCTGGTTTGCCGGCAATGTGGCGCTGGCCCGCGAAACGGCCTTTCGCAATTCCAGCCTGCAGGGCGCCTGGCTGATCATGGCGGCCCGCGCGCTGGGCTGGGACACTGGGCCGATGTCGGGCTTTGACAAGGCGGCCGTGGACGCCGCCTTCTGGGCCGGCACCGGCATCGAGACCAACTTCATCTGTTCGATTGGCAAGGGCACTGATGAAGGCCTGTTCCCGCGCCTGCCGCGACTTTCCTTTGAGGAGGCGGCGCGCATCCTGTAACGGGCGCGCGTGACCATCGATCCCCTGCTCACCCTCGCCATTTCCACCTCGTCTCCGGCGCTGTCGATCGCGCTGGTGGAAGGGGCGACCGTGCTGGCACGCCACCACGCGCTGATCGGGCGTGGCCATGCCGAAGCGCTGGTACCGGCCATCGCCGATCTGCTGGGTGAGCGCCGGCCGGCGCGCATCATCGTCGACACTGGCCCTGGCAGCTACACCGGCATCCGCATCGGCATCGCCGCAGCCCGCGCGCTGGGCCTGGCCTGGGAAGTGGAGGTGCTGGGCACATCTGCGCTGTCGCTGGTGGCAGCGCAGGCGATTACCCAGTCGCCCGGCCTGCCGGGCGTATGGGCGCTGATCGATGCCGGTCGCGGCCAGGTGGCGGGGGGCTGGATCGGCCCCGATCTGGTGGCGCCCAAGCCCGCCCTGCTGCGCAGCGCGCCAGAGGGGGCCACGCTGGCCGGGGCAGGTACGCGGCTGCTGCCGGATGCGCCGGCACCTGTTCACGACAGCCACCCCGATGCCGGTTTCGCCGGCTGTCTTGGCGGCGCCGCGCTGGGCCCGCCTGCGGCACTTTACGTCGCGGATTGAGCCAGTTATGCGCGTGGTCGTGGACAGCACCGCGATCAGCATCGTGCCCGCCGACGAGCGTCACCTCGAAGCCATCATGGCGGTGATGCACGCCGCCTTTGATCCGATGTTCGGTGAAGCCTGGTCGGCCACGCAGGTGGCCGCCACGTTGGTGATGCCCGGCAGCTGGGGCCGACTGGCACTCATCGGCGGGCAGGCAGTGGGCTTCACATTGTGCCGCGCCGCAGGCCCGGAAGTGGAGCTGCTGCTGGTGGCGGTGGCGCCCGCCAGTCGGCGGCAGGGCGCAGGCGGGCGCCTGTTGCTGCGGGCGCAGGAAGATGCGCTGGCCCGGGGCGCGAGCGAATTGTTCCTGGAGGTGCGCGAGGACAATCACGCCGCCCGGCAATTATATGCAACGCGTGGTTTTGCCGAAGTGGGGCAGCGCCCGGATTATTATACCGGCACCGACGGCAGCCGGCGGGCGGCAATTACCATGCGTTTTGCACTGTCTGACTTGCTTGGGTGATATATTCCTGTTGCAATGCCCACGAAGCGGGTTCTAAGCAAAATTTGCGTGCCAAGTTGTGGCGCGCCAAATTGTGGGTCAGGATCAAGAGATGACAGAAAATTCACATCAGCACACAGAATTGCTGACGCTGACGGCTGATATCGTCGCGTCGCACTTCGCCAACAACACCGTTGCGCCGGCCGATGTGCCTGGCGTGATCGAAAGCGTCTATGCAACGCTGGCGCGCCTCGGCACTCCGGTGGAAGCGCCGGCGCCGAAGCTGGAGCCGGCCGTGCCGGTCCGCTCGTCGATCAAGCCCGATTACATCGTGTGCCTGGAAGACGGGAAGAAGCTGAAGATGCTGAAGCGGCACCTGATGACCCGCTATGGCATGACGCCCGATGATTATCGCGCCAAGTGGGGCCTGCCCGCCGATTATCCGATGGTGGCGCCCAATTATGCCGAGCAGCGCCGCACGCTGGCCAAGTCCATTGGCCTGGGCACCAAGCGCACCTCAAAGCCCCGCGGTCGCCCCCGGAAGAACCCGGCGTAAGTCCTGCCATCGCTGCTGCTGGGGGGAGGAGGGTCTCCCCGGTGAACATGCAGCCAGGCAATGACCGGCATTTGTCCGGCTTGCTCCCGCCGGTCTTGCCCCTTAATTGAAGGGCACGGACCGGCGGGAGACACGACATGGGCACGCCCATCGATATCGAGGCCTTGTGCCTGAAGAAGGGCCTGCGCATCACCGAGCAGCGCCGCGTGATTGCCCGTGTTCTGTCTGGCGTCACCGATCATCCCGATGTGGAATCGCTGCACCGCCGGGTGGCGGAGGTGGACCCGCGCATCTCGATCGCCACCGTCTATCGTACGGTGAAGCTGTTCGAGGAGGCCGGCATCCTGGAGCGCCACGAGTTTCAGGGCGGCCGCTCGCGCTATGAAACCGTGGCCGATGGCCATCATGATCACCTGATCGACATCGATACCGGCGACGTGATCGAGTTCCACGATCCGGAGATCGAGGAGCTGCAAAAGCGCATCGCCGAGAAGCTGGGTTATCGCCTGGTGGACCACCGCATGGAGCTTTATGGCCAGGCCCTCAAGCCGGCCAAGTGAGCCAGACCGGCGGCGGCCGCCGCCCCAGCGCCGGCTGGCGACGGTGCGCACCGCGCTGGGAGCGGTGGCCACCGCCGCGGCCACGGTGCCGGCCGAGTTCCTGCTGCGCGCCGTCACCCTGAAAAACCGCCCCTATCTGCCGATCTGGTTCCACCGCGGCCTGTCGCGGGCCATGGGCGTGGCCATCCGCACCCATGGCGTGCCGGCGGGTGCCGGCCCGGTGCTCTATGTCGCCAATCACCTGAGCTGGTCTGACATCCCGGTGCTCGGCGCCCGCATCCGAGCGAGTTTCGTTGCCAAATCTGAAGTGGCGGGCTGGGGCCCGGTGGGCTGGCTGGCCAGCTTTGCCCACACTGTCTACGTGACGCGGGATCGCCGCCACACCACCGCTGCCCAGAAGAACGAGATTGCGCAGCGGCTGCGCGCTGGCGGATCGATCATCCTGTTTCCGGAAGGCACCAACGGCGATGGCACCGGCGTGCTGCCTTTCAAGTCGGCGCTGTTCGCGGTGGTGGACGACGTCCCCGGCCTGACCATCCAGCCGGTCACGCTGGCCTATACGCGCATCAACGGCCTGCCGGTGATTCGCCGCCACCTGCCCGACATCGCCTGGGTGGGGGATACTGAGCTGGCGCCGCACGCGCTCGGCTTCATCGGGCTGGGGCGGGTGACCGCCGACATCCTGTTCCACCCGCCCATCCGCGCCGAGGACTTTGCCGACCGCAAGGCGCTGGCCCGGCATTGCCACCAGGCCATCCTGTTGGGCTATCGTCGCTTAATGCGCGGGCAATAAGGCCGGCTGTTCCCGGATGACCGCCACCGCCAAACCGGCTATGGAAGGGCAAATGCTGCCGGAGCCTGAAGCTGACGTGACGTCCGAACCAAACCAGAAGCCCCCCGCCCGCCCGCGCCGCTATCACGTCAAGTCCTTCGGCTGCCAGATGAATGTCTATGACAGCGAGCGGATGGGCGATCTGCTGACTGCCGAGGGCATGACCGCCGTGGCGAGCCCCGAAGAGGCTGACGTGGTGGTGTTGAACACCTGCCATATCCGCGAAAAGGCAGCGGAAAAACTCTATTCCGATATCGGTCGCCTGCGCGCACCCCGCGCCGATGGCAGCCGCCCCACCATCGTGGCCGCCGGCTGTGTCGCCCAGGCCGAGGGCGCCGAGATCGCGGCGCGGGCGCCGGCCGTGGACGTGATCGTGGGTCCGCTGGCCTATCATCGCCTGCCCGAGCTGCTACGGCAGGCCGAAACTGGCCGCGCCATCGACATCGACATGCCGGCGGTGCCCAAGTTCGATGCGCTGCCCGTCCGGCGCGCCACCCAGGCCAGCGCCTTTCTCACCGTGCAGGAGGGTTGCGACAAGTTCTGCACCTTCTGCGTGGTGCCCTATACGCGCGGGCCGGAAACCAGCCGGCCGGCGGCGGACCTGATCACCGAGGCGCAAGGCCTGGTGGCGCGCGGGGTGAAGGAAATCACCCTGCTCGGCCAGAATGTGAATGCCTACAACGGCGGGCTTACCCTTGCCGGGCTGATCCGCGAACTGGCGGCAATCGATGGCCTCAAGCGCATCCGTTACACCACCAGCCACCCGCGCGACATGGGGGATGACCTCCTCGCCGCCCATGCCGAGGTGACCAAGCTGATGCCCTATCTGCACCTGCCCGTGCAATCGGGTTCCAGCCGCATCCTGAAGGCGATGAACCGCGCCCACACGCGGGAATCCTATCTGGCAACGCTGGAACGGCTGCGGGCTGCCCGGCCGGATATCGCCCTCTCGGGCGATTTCATCGTGGGCTTCCCCGGCGAGACCGAGGCCGATTTCGAGGACACGCTGTCGATCGTGCGCGAGGTGCAATATGCGGCGGCATTCTCGTTCAAGTACAGCATCCGCCCCGGCACCCCGGCGGCGACCATGGCCGATCAGGTGCCCGAAGCGGTGAAGGACGAGCGGCTGGCCCGACTGCAGGCCGCCATCACCGAGGTCAGCCTGGCCTTCAACCGCAGCACCGTCGGCCGGCGCTGCGAGGTGCTGCTGGAGCGGCCGGGCCGCAAGCCGGGGCAGCTGATCGGCAAGACGCCGTGGCTGCAGTCGGCGGTGGTCTCGATCCCCGGCGCTGCCATCGGCGATATCGTTGCCGTGGAAATTGTCGGCGCCATGCCGAACAGTGTCGAAGCCATTCCCGTCAACCCGCTCACCAAGGAAAGTGTCGCCGCCTGATGTCGAAAAAGCCCCAGCGCGGCGCGCTTGCCGCCAATGAACGCGTCAAGCTGGAGATTGTCTTCGACAAGGTGCAGCTGCTGGGGCCGCTGTTCGGGCAATATGATCAGAATCTGATCGCGCTCGAAGGCCAGCTCGGCGTCTATATCAGCGCGCGCGGCAATCGCGTGGTGGTGGAAGGCGAGGCCGATGCCGCCGCCCGCGCCCGCGACGTGCTCACCAGCCTTTATCAGCGCTTGCTGGGCGGGAGCGAGATTGAGCCCGGTGATGTGCTGGGCGCGGTGGCGCTGACCTCTGAACCGCTGCTGGAAGGGCTGGTGCGTGCCGAGCATGGCAACGCCCCCACCGCGGTGATCCGCACCCGCCGCAAGACGATCGTCGCGCGCTCCCCCACGCAGGTGCGCTACATTGAGGCGCTGGGCAGTTCCGATGTGATCTTCGCCCTGGGCCCGGCCGGCACCGGCAAGACCTATCTCGCCGTTGCCCAGGCGGTGAGCCAGCTGATTTCCGGCTCCGTTGACCGCCTGATCCTGTCGCGCCCGGCAGTAGAAGCCGGCGAGCGGCTGGGCTTCCTGCCCGGTGACATGAAGGAGAAGGTCGATCCCTATCTGCGGCCGCTCTATGATGCACTCTATGACATGCTGCCCGCCGAGCAGGTGGAGCGGCGGCTGGCATCAGGAGAGATCGAGATCGCGCCGCTGGCCTTCATGCGCGGCCGCACCCTGGCCCATGCCTTCATCATCCTCGATGAAGCGCAGAATACCACGCCGCTGCAGATGAAGATGTTCCTCACCCGCTTCGGCGAGCGCAGCCGCATGGTGATCTGCGGCGATCCCAACCAGGTCGATCTGCCCTCCCCGGGCGCCTCCGGCCTCGCTGATGCGGTCAAGCGGCTGGACGGCGTGGAGGGCATCAGCACGGTGCGCTTCTCGGCGAAAGAGGTGGTGCGCCATCCGATCGTGGGCCGCATCGTCGATGCCTATGAAGGCTCACCGAAGGACGCCTGATGCTGGTCGTGGAAACCGATGTCGCGTCGGGCGACTGGCCGGCAGACGTGGACTGGCCGGCACTCGCCCGCGCTGCCGTGGCTGCCGCGCTGGCACATTCGCCCTATGGCGAGCTGGCCGAAGCGCCGATGGCGGTGGAAGTGGCGGTGCGCCTGACCGACGATGCCGAAGTGCACAGCCTCAACCGCCAGTATCGCGCCAAGGACAAGCCGACCAACATCCTGAGCTTCCCGATGTTGGCACCTGACATGCTGGTGGGATTGGCCAACAGTGATGATGGTGAGGTGCTGCTGGGCGACCTGGTGATGGCTGGCGGCATCGTGATGGCGGAAGCGGCGGCCAAGGGCTGGCCGTTGGCGGCCTATGCCCAGCACCTGATTGTGCACGGCACGCTGCACCTGATAGGTTATGACCACGAGACCGGTGAGGCCGAGGCCAATCACATGGAAGCGCTGGAACGCGCCGCCTGTGCGGTGCTTGGCCTGCCCGACCCGTACGAAGGATAGCAACCCACCATGCCCGAGGGCGACAGTAGCAGCGGCGAAAGCCAGACAAGATTGCGCAGCGGCCGCTGGTGGCGGCCGATCCGGGCCCTCTTCGGGCGTAATGCGGAACCAACCCTGCGGGAGAGCCTGGAAGAGGCGATCGACGAAGCCGAAGCCGATGGGGACACGGGCGCCTCCGGCGGCCTGGGCGATGATCTCGGCCCGGTGGAACGTGCCATGCTGCGCAACATGCTCCACCTGGGCGAGGCCAGCGCCGGCGACATAGCGGTGCCGCGCGCCGACATCATCATGTTCGATGCGGATCAGGGCTTCCCCGCCCTCGTGACGCTCTTCCGCGATGCCGGCCACAGCCGTGTTCCCGTGTGGCGCGGCGATCGCGACAACATCATCGGCATGGTCCACGTGAAGGACGTCTATGCCCGCATTGCCGATACGTTCAGCGATGCGGTGTCCTCCGCGCCCCTGCAGCAACTGCCCATCGAGCCGCTGCTGCGCGAAGTGCTGTTCGTGCCCGCCTCGATGAAGATCGTCGATCTGCTCGCCCGCATGCGTGCCGGGCGCACCCACATGGCCATCATCATCGATGAATATGGCGGCTGCGACGGGCTGGTGACGATCGAGGATCTCGTCGAGGAAATCGTCGGCGACATCGAGGACGAGCACGACGAAGCCGAAGCCGCCCTCATTCAGGACGTCGGCGAACGCCTCTGGGAAGCCGACGCGCGCCTGCCGATCAGCGAGCTGGAAGAGACTCTGGGCACCAGCCTTGCCGAAGATGTGGGCGAAGACGTCGACACGCTGGGCGGCCTCGTCTTCATGCTCGCAGGCCGTGTGCCCGCGCCGGGCGAGCACGTCGATCACCCCGCCGGCTGGCGCATCGAGGTGATCGACGGCGATCCGCGCATGGTGAAGCGCCTGCGGATCCAGCCGGCGGCCTAACCTCGGCTGCCGAACAGCGCGCTGCCGACTCGGACCACGGTGGAGCCCAGCAGCGCCGCCGTCTCATAATCGCTCGACATGCCCATCGAAAGGCCGGGGAGGCCCAGCCGCTTCGCGTGCTCAGCCAGCAGGGCGAAGTAGGGGGCCGGTTCCACGTTGGCCGGCGGCACGCACATCAGGCCGATGATGTTGAGGCCGGCCTCGCGTGCTTGCATCAGCAGGGCGGGCAGATCGGCAATGGCACAGCCGCCCTTCTGGTCCTCGGCACCGATGTTGACTTGGAGGTAGCAGGCGGGGCGCTTGCCGGCCAAGGCCTGCGCCTTGGCGAGGGCCGCCACCAGCGAGGGGCGGTCAACACTGTGGATCACGTCAAACAGTGCCACGGCGTCGGCGGCCTTGTTGGATTGGAGCTGGCCGACGAGGTGGAGCGTGATGTCCGGCGTGTCTGCGAGCAGCCCCGGCCACTTGCTCTGCGCTTCCTGCACCCGGTTTTCGCCGAAGTGTCGCTGGCCGGCTGCGATCAGCGGCCGGATGGCATCGGCATCGAAGGTCTTGGAGACGGCGACCAGCAGCGGCCGGTCCATGCGGCGGGCGTCGCGGCAGGCCCGATCAAGCCCGGCCTGAACTGCGGCCAGTCGGTCTGCGGCGTCACTCACAGGATCAGAAGGCGATGCTGGTGCCGAAATAGACGGCCTGATCGTCCTTGTTGGGCACGAGCAGGGTGGGCGGTTCCGGCGCGATGCGATAGCGCAGGCCACCGGTGACCGAGAAGCGCGGCGCCACCTTGTAGGCGCCGCCCAGTTCCAGCGAATAGCGGCGCGACAGCGGCGCAAACGCCAGCGGCTGGCTCTGTTCGGCCAGGCCGGACAGCCGGGTGCGCCACTTGTTGCCGCCATAGGACAGGCCCAGATTCACCGCGTCGGTCATCTGGCCGGCCAGCGGGGCACCTAGCGCCGGTTCGGCGTGACTGTAGCCGGTGTCGACGGCGAAGCCCTGCCAGCCCAGCGAGACATTGACGCCATAACCACGCGGCACCACGAACTGATCGACCGGCGCGGCGGCCTTCGAGCGATCGACCATCGGCGTCGCCACGCGGGTGGCGACGCCCAGCGTCAGCGCCTTGCGGCTATCGGCCTGGCCCGACGGGGTGAAGCGGAAGCCGCTGGACGACAGGCTCTGCGGCTGGGCCGGAGCGCCCGGAGCGGTGAAAGTGAAACGCCCGAATTCACCCACCTGCGGCTGAAACGGCGCGATCTGCGCATCAAGCGACAGGCGCTGCTTCTTGGCCGGCGCCTTCGCCGCTTCGGCAGGGGCGGCCAGGCCAGCCATCAGTGCCGCGCACAGGCCGGCCGCCGCCACCCGCGAGAGGGCGGGGCGGAACAAGGCGCGCAGGGGCGCACGTGATTCGGCCACATCGATCACAGGATGACTCGTATCAGCCATGGTCCCGAACGCCCATATGGCTTTGGACGTATCTGGCTGATGAACGGGGCGGCCCGGTCGCTTTTGAACCGGCCTGTGGCGGACTCCACACAGTTGCCGGGCTTGGCGGGGCCGGTGCAACATGGCAGAAGGCCGCTCACCTGTCTTGCGCTGCGGCTGATGCCTGGCGCTTCGTGCTGGAAGGTTCTGCCATGCGGCGTGTCGCAACCCTGTTCTTCCTCTCGTCGCTGGCGCTGCTGGCGCCGGCTTGCGGCAAGAAGAAGCCGAAGCTTTCTTCCGAAGCGCCGGCGCGGGTGACGACTCTGGGCATCAACGCCTATCTGTGGCGCGCCTCGCTGGACACCATCGGCTTCATGCCGCTGGCGCAGGTGGATTCCAACGGCGGGGTGATCATCACCGATTGGTATGTCTCGCCGCAAAGTGCCAACGAGCGGGTGAAGGTGACGATCACTGTGCTCGATACCGAGCTGCGCGCCGACGCTGTGAAGGTGAACGTGCAGCGCCAGACCCTGGGCGCCACCGGTTGGACCGAGGCCAATGTGCGCGCCGGCACCGTGCAGCGCCTGGAGGAAACCATCCTGGCCAAGGCGCGTGATCTGCGCCGATCGGCCATCGCGCCGGGCCGCTGATCGGAAGATCTGCACAATGCCACGTTTCGATCACCAGGCCGCCGAGGCGCGCTGGCAGGCCGTGTGGGCCGAGCGCGACAGCTTTGCTGCCAGCGACGACAGCCCCGCGCCCCGCGCCTATGTGCTTGAGATGTTTCCCTATCCTTCAGGGCGCATCCATGTCGGCCATGTCCGCAACTACACGATGGGCGATGTGGTAGCGCGCACGCGGCGGGCGCAGGGCTTTGAGGTACTGCACCCGATGGGCTGGGATGCGTTCGGCATGCCGGCCGAGAATGCCGCCATGCAAAAGGGCGTGCACCCAGGCGGCTGGACCCGCGCCAACATCGCGGCAATGCGCGCGCAGCTGAAGCGGCTGGGCTTCGCCTTCGACTGGCGCCGCGAGCTCGCCACCTGCGAGCCGAACTATTATGGCCAGGAACAGGCGCTGTTCCTCGATCTGCTGGCGGCGGGCCTGGTGTATCGCAAGGAAAGTGCGGTCAACTGGGACCCGGTCGACATGACCGTGCTGGCCAACGAGCAGGTGATTGATGGCCGCGGCTGGCGATCGGGCGCGCTGGTGGAACGGCGCAAGCTGTCGCAATGGTTCCTGAAGATCACCGATTTCGCCGAGGACCTGCTGGAGGGGCTGAAGGGCCTTGATCAATGGCCCGAGAAGGTGCGGCTGATGCAGGAAAACTGGATCGGCAAATCGACCGGGCTGAAGTTCCGCTTCGAAGTGGCCGAAGGTGGCTCGTTCGAAGTATTCACCACCCGGCCGGACACGCTGTTCGGCGCCAGCTTTGCCGCCATCGCCGCCGATCACCCGCTGGCCCAGCAGTGCGCGGCCAGCAACCCGGCGCTGGCCGCCTTCATCGCCCAGTGCCAGGCGGGGGGCACGGCGGCGGCGGACATCGAGACGCAGGAGAAGCTGGGCTTTGACACCGGCCTGTCGGTGATCCACCCGCTGGACGACAGCGTCCGCCTGCCGGTGTTCGTCGCCAACTTCGTGCTGATGGACTATGGCACCGGCGCCCTGTTCGGCTGCCCCGGTCACGACCAGCGCGACCTGGATTTCGCCCGCAAGTACCAGCTGCCGGTAATGCGCGTGGTGGCCGCCGAAGGCGAGGAAAGCGTGCCCATCCACGACGAGGCCTACACCGGCCCGGGGCGCATGGTGAACTCGCGCTTCCTTGATGGCATGACCGCTGATGAGGCGCGCGCCGCCGTGATCGCGCGCGCCGAGGCCGAAGGCTGGGGCGAGGGCGTGACCCAGTATCGCCTGCGCGACTGGGGGGTGAGCCGTCAGCGCTACTGGGGCACACCGATCCCGATCATCCATTGCGAAGTCTGCGGCGTGGTGCCGGTGCCCAAGAAGCAGCTGCCGGTGGTCCTGCCCGAGGATGTCACCTTCGATGTGCCGGGCAACCCGCTCAACCGCCATCCCACGTGGAAGCATGTCGACTGCCCGCAGTGCGGCAAGCCGGCCCGGCGCGAGACCGACACGCTCGACACGTTTGTCGATTCCTCCTGGTATTTCATACGCTTCGCCAGTGCGCCGGCGGATCGCCCGTTCGATCCGGCAGTGGCGGCGAAGTGGCTGCCGGTGGGCCAGTATATCGGCGGCGTTGAGCACGCTATCCTCCACCTTCTCTATTCGCGCTTCTGGACCCGCGCCCTGCAACGCATCGGCCTGCTCGACGTGGCGGAGCCGTTTGCCGGCCTGTTCACGCAGGGCATGGTGACCCATGAAACCTACAGCCGACCGCAGGGGGAGGGCTTGCCGCCGCTGTGGTTTGCCCCCGACGAGGTGGAGCGCAGTGGCAATGGTGCCACGCTGAAGGCCGATGGGCAGCCGGTGGAGATCGGCCGCATCATCAAGATGTCGAAATCCAAGAAGAATGTCGTGGATCCCGACAGCATCATCGCGCGCTATGGCGCCGATGCGGCGCGTTGGTTCGTCCTGTCCGACAGTCCGCCGGAACGCGATCTGGTGTGGACGGAAGCTGGCATCGATGGCGCCTGGCGCTTTGTCCAGCGCGTCTGGCGGCTGGCGGAAGACAATGCCGCTGCTGCCGAAGGGGCGGCCGATGGCAAGCTTGATCGGCAGCTGCACCGCACCATTGCGGCGGTGACCGCCGATATCGACAGGCTGCAGTTCAACAAGGCCGTCGCTCGCCTGTATGAGCTGGTCGGCGCGCTGGAGCGGGCAGCCCCCGGCCCCAGCCGCCGTGCTGCTGTGATCGGCCTGGTGCAGCTGGTCTCTCCGATGACCCCGCACCTGGCCGAAGAGGCCTGGGCGCTGCTCGGCCAGCCCGGGCTGGTGTGCGATGCGGCCTGGCCGGTGGCCGATCCGGCCCTGCTGGTGGATGACGAAGTGACCATCGCCGTGCAGGTCAACGGCAAGCTGAAGGGCAACTTCACCGCCGCCAAGGGCAGCGATCGGGCCGCGCTGGAAGCGGCGGCGCTGGAACTGCCCAATGTGCAGCGCGCGCTTGACGGCGCGCCCGCGAAGAAGATCATCGTGGTTCCCGATCGCCTGGTGAACATCGTTGCCTGATCTGCGCTTCCTCCTGGCCCTGCCCGCCGCGCTGGCGCTGGCGGCCTGCAATCTCAGCCCTGTTTATGGCGGTGGCGGCGCATCGGCCCCGGCTACCTTGCTGGCCAACATCGGCATTGCCCCGATTCCGGAGCGCGCCGGCTTCATGGTGCGGCAGGCATTGGAGGAACAGTTCGGCCGCAGCGTGGCCAACCCGGCCTATCGGCTGGAAGTGGTGCTGGACGATCAGATCACGGCCTTCGGCGTGCGCGGCGACTCGTCGGCGGCGCGCGAGCGGCGCACCCTGCGGGCCCGGTTCCGGCTGGTGGAGGCGGCGACCAACCGCGTGGTGGTGGATGATACCGCGTCGGCCGATGCCGGCATCGATCGCGTCAGCTCCAATTTCGCGGTCGTGGCGGCGGAAACCACAGCGATGGAACGGCTGTCGGTCGATGTGGCGCGGCAGATCAGCGCCCGTCTCGCCCGTTATGCCCGGGCCCGCTGAACCCTTCAGCTGCCGGGGGCGGCCGTGAAGATTGATGCGACGCGCGCCGCCGGCTTTGCCAAGCTGTGGCCCGCCGAAGTGCGGCTCTTGCTGCTGCACGGGCCGGATGAGTCGGCCTCCCGCGATATCGCTGGCCAGATCGTGGCCGGGCAGGTGGCGGCCGGTGTGGGCGTCATCGATCTGATCGGCGCCACCCTGAAGGACGATCCGCAGGCGCTGGTGGCGGCGGTCTCCAGCCTTTCGATGTTCGGAGACCGCGAGCTGCTGCGGCTGGAGGGGCTGGACGATGATGGCGTCGCGGCCGTGGAGGCGCTGCTGGCTGGCCCGCAAGGCCATCCGGTGCTCGCCCTGGCCGGCGCGCTGAAGAAGGGCAGCAAGCTGCTCGCCCTCGCCGAGAAAGACCCGGCGATCGCTGCCTGCATCAGCTATGAAGCCAGCCTGCGCGATGCCACGCGGCTGGTGGCCGACATGGCCCTGCCGCTGGGCCTGAAGGTGGACCGCGATCTGGCCGAACATCTGTTCCAGAGCTGTGGCGGTGATCGCATGGTGATGCGCCGCGAGCTGGAGAAATTTGCCCTTTACAGGAATGCATCACCCGAAGCGCCGCAGCGGCTGGAAAGCGCAGACCTCGCGGCACTGGGTGCTGAGACCGGGGAGGCGGAGCTGTTCGCGCCGATGGCGGCGGTCACCACGGGGGCGGTGGCCGAGGTGGCCGATCTCGTCGGCCGCCTGCCGGATGGCACGGCCATCCCGCTGCTCCGCGCGCTGGATCGCCGCTTCGTGCAGCTCGCCGCCCTGCGCGTGGACGTGGATGCCGGCAAGTCGCCCGGCGCCGTCGTCGAAGCGGCTGGCCGGGCCATCTTCTTCAAGGAAAAGCCGTTTATTATCAAAGCATTGGGAATATGGAGCCAGGCCATGCTGGCGCGCGCGATGGCCGACATCCTGGCGGCCGAACGCGCCGTGAAGGCCAGCGGTGGGCTGGCTGACCTCGGCGTTCACGAGCTATTGCTGTCGCTAACCCGGCGTGCAGCTGCACGGCAGCGTTAGAGTGATGCGCCGAGGCGCGCGCAGAGCAGATCGAGCTGGTCCAGATCGGCAAAGCGGATAGTGAGGCTGCCACTGCTGGCACCCGGTGCGATGGCCAGCGCCACCGGCATGCCGAGCGCCTCGGCCAGCTGTTCCTCCAGCGCTTCGCTGTTCGGATCGTTGGCTGCCGGGCCAGGAGCGGCGCTGCCATTGCGCGCTGGCCTGGCGGCTCCGCGCTGGCCGGCCATCAGCTGCTCCAGTGCGCGCACCGACAGGCCGCCGGCAACGACCTTCTGGGCCAGCGCCTCTGCATCGGGCGAGCCGACAAGGGCCCGCGCGTGTCCCATGGACAGCGCACCTGCTTCCACCAGCGTCTGAACGGCGGCGGGCAGATCCAGCAAGCGCAGCAGGTTGGTGATGTGGCTGCGCGACTTCCCGACGATATCGGCCAGCGCCGCCTGCGTGTGGCCGAATTCAGCGATCAGCCGCTGGTAGCCGCGCGCCTCTTCGATGGCATTGAGATCGGCGCGCTGGACATTCTCGATCAGTGCGATCTCGGCGACTTCCCGATCATCCAGGCTGCGGATCACCACCGGCATTTCGTGCAGCCCGGCTGCCTGCGCGGCCCGCCAGCGCCGCTCACCCGCGATGATCTGATGATGCGAACCGTGCGGGCGGACAAGGATCGGCTGCAATATGCCGTGCGCTCGCACCGAGGCGACCAATTCCGCCATGGCCGCTTCGTCAAACTGTCGCCGCGGCTGGCCGGGGTTGGACATGATGTCGGCAACCGGCAGGCGCACCACGCCCGTCGCTGTGACAGGTGGCGGTGACGTCACATCATCCAGCAGCGCAGAGAGGCCGCGGCCAAGCCCGGATTTTCTCTTGATGTCAGACATGGCGTCTCCTCAGGCTGCGAGGCCGGGCTGGATGCGTTCCAACAGTTCGCGCGCCAGGGCCAGATAGGCCTCCGATCCGGCGCAGCGGCTGTCGTAGATCAGGGCGGGTAGGCCATGGCTCGGCGCCTCCGACAGGCGGACATTGCGCGGCACCTGGGTTTTCAGCACCTTGGCGCCCATCACCGCTCGCACATCGGCGCAGACTTGATCGGACAGCCGGTTTCGCCGGTCCACCATGGTCAGCACGATGCCCAGGAGCTCCAGACGGCGATTGAGGCCGGCCTTGACCCGCTCGATGGTGCCGAGAAGTTGCGACAGGCCTTCCAGCGCGAAGAATTCGCTCTGCAGCGGCACCAGCACGGCATCGGCAGCGGTCAACGCATTGACCGTGCCAAGTCCAAGCGACGGGGGGCAATCAATCAGCACGAAATCGAACGGCGGCAAGCTGGCGAGGGCATCGGCCAGCCGATGGGAACGGCGATCGGCATCAACCAGTTCCACTTCCGCACCGGCCAGCGAGTTGGTTGCCGGCAACAATGATAGACCCGGAATGGCCGTGCCACGCACCGCATCGGTGGCCCTCGCGGTCCCGATCAACACTTCATACAGCGAGGGTTCGCGGCCACGTCGATCGAGACCGAGGCCAGTCGAGGCATTGCCCTGCGGATCGGCATCCACCACCAGCACGCGCTTGCCGGTGGCGGCCAGCGCGGTTGCGAGGTTGACGGTGGTGGTGGTCTTTCCGACACCCCCCTTCTGGTTGGCAATGGCGATGATCATCGGCGCTTTACCCTGCTGGCCACCACGATCCGGGCGGCAGAATCGGTGCGGCTTGGAATCAGCTCATGCTCAAAGTGGAATCGCTTGGCGGCGCTGGCAAGCTCTTCCTGCACGCGCGCGCCCTTGGGCAGCAACCAGCGCGTGTCCGGGCCGGCGAAGCGCAGGCCCCAGTCGAACAATATGTCGAGCGCGGCGGCGGCACGGGCCGTGATGATGTCGAAACGGTCGGCTTTCAGTGCCTCCACGCGGCAATTGGCAACCGTCACGTGTCCATCCACGCCGGTTTCGGTGGCAACCTGTGTCAGAAATCGACACTTCTTGGTGATCGATTCTACCATGACCAGCCTTGCTTCGGGATCGAGCATGGCGATGACCAGGCCCGGAAAGCCGCCACCTGCGCCGATGTCCAGCCAGCGCCGACCGGTGCCAGCGATGGGCAGCAGTTGAGCCGAGTCACGGAAGTGGCGATCCCAGATATGGGGCAGCGTCGACGGGCCGACCAGGTTCATGCGCTGCTGCCAGTCCGTCAGCAGTTCGGCATAGAGGTCGAGCTTGGCCAATGTTTCACGTGAAACATCAAACTCGGCGGCAAAGGCTGCCCGGGCGTCCGCCATCACGCCGCCCGACGACCGGCGAAGGGCAACAAGGCAACCAGCGCCGCAGGCGTGATACCGGGCACTCGGCCGGCGGCGCCGATTGTTGTCGGCCGTGCCCTGGAGAGGCGTTCGATCATCTCGGTCGACAGACCGGGGATGGCGGCGAAATCAAGGTCAGGCGACAGCGTCAGCGCCTCATCCCGCCGGAGTGCTGCCACTTCCGCCTCCTGTCGCGCCACATAGGCGGCATAGTTGGCATCAACTGCCAGGCTCTCGAACAGCGCATCGGGGACGCTGGCCAGTTCAGGCCACACGTGACGGGCCGCGTCTCGCGTCACGGCCGGGAAGCGCAACCATTCGAACAGGCTGCGCACCTGACCGTCCTGCCGCACGTCGATGCCATGTCGCGCGAGCTGGTGTGGTGAGGCGGACAGGCCGTCGAGGAGGCGACGCGCCGCTTCGCGCTCAGCGTGGGTGGACGTGAACTGGTTGGCCTGATCGGCTGGCACGAGCCCGAGAGCCAGGCCCATCGGGGTCAGCCGCTGGTCTGCATTGTCGGCTCGCAGCCGCAAGCGGAACTCGGCCCGGCTGGTGAACATGCGATAGGGTTCGGCGACACCATGAGTGACGAGATCGTCAATCATCACGCCGATATAGGCCTGCGCCCGGTCGACCCTCAGCTCGTCCAGCCCAAGTGCGGCGGCGGCAGCGTTGGCACCGGCGACAAGGCCTTGGGCAGCGGCTTCCTCATAGCCAGTGGTGCCATTGATCTGGCCGGCCAGGAACAGGCCCGGCACATCCTTGGCGGCGAGGCCCGGCGTGAGCGCTCTCGGATCGACGTGATCATATTCAATGGCATAGCCCGGTCGCAGGATGCGCACCTGTTCAAGGCCGCGGATAGTTGCAATGAATTGGGCCTGCACCACCAGGGGCAAGGAGGTCGACAGGCCGTTGGGATAGATGGTGATGTCGTCATAACCTTCCGGTTCCAGGAAGATCTGATGACCCTCGCGGTCGCCGAAGCGCACCACCTTGTCTTCGATGGAGGGGCAGTAGCGCGGACCGACGGATTCGATATGGCCGCCATAAAGCGCAGATTCGCCGAGATGATCGCGAATGATGCGATGAGTCTCGTCATTGGTGCGGGTGATGGCGCAGGGCAAGCCAGGGCGCGTTGAGCCCTTGCCGAACCGGCTGAAACGCGGGTCGTCTGCATCCCCATATTGCCAGTCGAGCACTGACCAGTCGATGCTGCGGCCGTCCAGTCGCGCTGGCGTGCCGGTTTTCAGGCGGCTGACCGGAAGGCCGAGTTCGCGAAGCCGCGCGCCAAGGTTGGACGCCTCGGCGCCCACCCGGCCACCCGCTTCGCGCTGATCACCAATGTGCATCATGCCGCCCAGAAAGGTGCCGGTCGTCAGCACCACTGCCGGAGCAGCCATTGGGCCGTCACCGGTCTCCACCCCCGCGACATGACCCTGTTCCAGGACCAGCCCCTGCACCGGTGTCGCGATCACTTCCAGATGGGGCCATGCCGACAGCGCCTCGGCCATGGCGGCCCGATAGAGTTTGCGATCGACCTGGCTGCGCGGGCCGTGGACCGCTGGCCCCTTCGAGCGATTGAGCAGTCGCGCTTGCAGGCGGGCCGCATCCGTCACCCGGCCCATGATGCCGCCCAGTGCGTCGATCTCGGTGACGAGGTGGCCCTTGCCGATGCCGCCCACCGCAGGGTTGCAGCTGAGCGTACCCGGATCGTCGGCGCGCAGGGTGAGCAATGCCACGCGCGCGCCCCGCCGCGCCGCCGCCGCGGCGGCTTCGCATCCGGCATGGCCGGCGCCCACGATGATCACATCAAAGCTGCGCATGGCCGCCTCCATAGCGATTCGCCGCTGATGTTTCACGTGAAACATCGCGGCCGCTGATGGGCAGCTATTTGCCGATGCAGAAACGGCTGAAGATGCGATCGAGCACGTCGTCCACGCCTACTCGGCCAGCAATACGGCCGAAGGCATGAGCGGCGCTGCGCAGGGCTTCGGCCCGCAACACCGGTTCTGTCGCTTGAGCGGCGTCGCGCAGTGCGGCCTCGGCGTCGGCGAAGGCGGCGCGGTGGCGCGCATGGGCCAGCAGGGCCGGCTCGCCGGGACGAACCGCCGCGCTCGCCCAGGCCACGAGCCACTGGCGCAACTCGGCGATGCCTGTGCCGTGCAGCGCTGACACGGCCAGCGCGCCTTCAGGCATGTCCACGGGTGCCGAAAGATCGATCTTGTTGACGATCAGAAGGCCGTCTGGCGCCGGGCTGGGCACGGCTTCCGGTGTCACCACCATGATCACCAGATCCGCTGCACCTGCGCGGGCGCGGGCGCGGGCAATGCCCTCAGCCTCCACAGGATCATCCGTCTCGCGCAAACCGGCGGTATCGATCAGCACGACCGCGACGCCGCCCAGATCGAGTGCCACCTCCAGCGCATCGCGCGTTGTACCTGGGATGGGGGTGACAATGGCCACGTCGCGCATGGCCAGGGTGTTGACCAGGCTTGATTTTCCGACATTCGGCGCGCCGGTCACCGCAATGGTGAGGCCGTCGCGAATGCGGGCGGCGCGGCTGGCGTCCGCGAGCACGCCGGCCAGTTCGTCTGCCATGGCGATCAACTGGTGGCGGGCGGCTTCGTCAAGGCGCTCGGCCACGTCGGCCTCCTCCTCGCCAAAGTCGAGCGCGGCTTCGGCTTCGGCCAGCACAGCAAGGCAGCGTTCCCGCCAGGTTTCTGCCAGCCGAGTCAACGCGCCACCGGCAAGCGCCAGCGCCTGATCGCGCTGGCTGGCGGTTTCGGCGGCAACCAGATCGGCAAGGCCCTCCACCTGAGCGAGATCCATGCGGCCGCTGGCGAATGCGCGGCGCGTGAATTCCCCCGGTTCGGCCAGGCGAACGCCGGTCTGGGCAGTGAGTGCAACCAGCACGCCGCTCACAACCGCAGGCCCGCCATGCAGATGCAGCTCGCACAAATCCTCGCCGCTGGCACTCAAGGGGCCGGGAAAGGCCACGACCAGCGCCGAATCGAGCAACTGGCCGCTCGCAGGATCGCGCAGCTGGCGCAACGACATCCGGCGCGGTGGCGGCAAGGCGCCGACCAGCGCGGCGACGGCGGCCATGGCCTGAGGGCCCGACACGCGAATCACGGCGATGGCCGCAGGCGGCCGGCCGCTGGCCAGCGCCGCGATCGTATCAGTCATGGGCTCAGCCCTGCTTCCCGCTTCCGCCGCCCAGTCCTGCGCCGGTCATGCCCGCCATGAACAATTTCTGCCATTGCTCGAAGCTGCCAGCGATGCCGGGCGCCCAGGTGCGCATCATCTTCTCCCAGTCCGCCGGCGTGATGCCTTCGGTCATCGCCGTCTTCATCCGGTCGAGATAGAGATCGTGCAGCGGCTTCAGATCGGGCAGGCCAAAGAAGGCCCGCGCCTCTTCGGGCGTGCAGTCGATATCGAAGCTGATCTTCATGCGCGCTTTGCCTCTTGGCGGGTGGATGGTTAGTGTAGCGGGCGTCAGGCCGGGGCGGCAAGCCATTGCTGATTCGGCAGTTGGACGCATTTAAAACAAGCACTTACCGCGCAGCATGGAGGGGACGATGAAGGCAATCCGCATCGAAGTGCAGGGCGGCCCCGAGGTGTTGCAGTGGCAGGAGATCACGCTGCCGGCGCCCGGCCCCGGCGAGGTGCGGCTGCGCCACACCGCGATCGGCCTGAATTTCATCGATACCTATCATCGCTCCGGCCTCTATCCGCTGCCGCTGCCGAGCGGCCTTGGGCTGGAGGCCGCTGGCGTGGTGGAAGCCTTGGGCGAAGGCGTCCAGCTGGCGGTCGGCACCCGGGTTGGCTATTGCTGGGGGCCGATCGGGGCCTATGCCACCCATCGCAACATCGCTGCGGCCATGCTGGTGCCCCTGCCAGAAGGTGTGTCGGATGAAATGGCAGCAGCCGGCCTGCTGAAGGGCTGCACCACCGAGTTTCTGGTCGAGCGCTGCGCGCAGGTGAAGCCTGGCGACTGGGCTCTGGTGCCGGCTGCAGCGGGCGGGGTGGGACTGTTGCTTGTGCAATGGCTGAAGGCGGCGGGGGCCACGGTGATTGCCGTGGCTGGCAGCGCCGAGAAGTTGGCCTTGGCGGCGTCCGCAGGCGCCGATCACGGCCTGCTCGACAGCGCCGATGTTGCCGCCGAAGTGCGGCGGATCACCGGCGGTCGCGGGGTTGACGTGGTGTTCGATGGCGTTGGCAAGGCCAGCTGGGATTCAAGCCTGGACAGTCTGAAGCGGCGCGGGCTGATGATCAGCTTCGGCAACGCCTCCGGTGCGGTGAGCGGTGTCGATCTCGGCATACTGGCCCGCAAGGGCTCACTCTATGCCACAAGGCCGACGCTGTTCGATTATTACAGCACGCCTGAGGAGCGCTTGCGGTTCGGTGGCCGCGTGCTGGCGATGATGGCGAGCGGCGCGCTGAAAATCCAGGTAAATCAACGCTATGCGCTCGCAGACGCGGCGCGCGCCCATGAAGATCTCGCCGCCAGGCGCACCACGGGTTCGACCGTGCTGCTGCCCTGAGGCACTACATGCCGACAATGGGCGTGACGATCGGGGCGACTTCGAACGCGCCCTCCCAGATCATCTTGCCGGCGACATAGACGATCACCAGCAGGCCGATCCAGGCGATCCAGCGATAACGCTCGATATACTGCGCGATGATGTTGGCGGCGATGCCCATCAGCGCCACCGACAGCACCAAGCCGGCGATCAGGATATCGGGATGCTCGCGCGCGGCGCCGGCAACGGCCAGCACATTGTCGAGGCTCATCGACACGTCGGCCACGGCGACCGACCAGGCGGCCGCGGCGAAGCTCTTCGCCGGCGGTGGCGCATCGGTGGCAACGAAATCATCCTTGTCGCCAGGGGCATCGATATAGGCGGTGCGCGGGTTCAGCTCCCGCCACATGCGCCAGGCGACCCACAGCAGCAGCAGGCCGCCGGCAAGCACAAGGCCAACAATCTGAAGCAATTGCGTGACGATCAGGGCAAAGCCGATGCGCAGCACCAGCGCCGCGATGATGCCGATCAGGATCACCTTCTTGCGCTGTTCGGCCGGCAGGCCGGCGGCGAGCGCGCCCACCACGATGGCATTGTCTCCGGCCAGCACCACGTCGATCAGCACCACCTGGGTGAAGGCTGAAAGCGCCTCGGGCGTGAGCAGATGGGCGATATCCATGGTCGCGATGTAGGCGCTAGGGTGAGCCGACGCCAGAGGCTTGCAGCTATTTGTTGGCCAGTGTCACCACCAGATCGCTGAGATAGTCGCGGCCTTTCATCAGGCTGTCCACCCGGATGCGTTCGTTAAGGCCGTGGATGCCGTTGCCATCGGGATCGAGCATCAGGCCCGGCGCGCCATAGACGGGGATGCCGATGGGGGCGATGAAGATGGCATCGGTGGCACCGGTGCTCATCATCGCGGTCATCGGCACGCCGGGGAAGTGCTTCGCTGCAATCTCGCGCATCGGGCCGATCACGGCGGGGTTGAGCGGCGGCGCCTTGGCGAGCGGGCGCACCGGCGGCTTCAGGCTCACCGACACCTTGGCATTGCCGATCACCCGCTCCAGATCGGCCTTCAGCGCATTGGGATCGGTGCCGGGGAACATGCGGCAGTTCACATTGGCGCGCGCCCGCTGGGCCAGGGCGTTTTCGGCATGGCCGGCCTCCAGCAGGGTCGCGACGCAAGTGGTGCGCAGCACGCTGTGGTTGGTGGGATCAAGGGAGACGATGCGATCGGCCTCCGTGTCCTGCGGGTTGGCCAGCAGGCGCTTCATCGCCGGGCCAACGGGTTCAGGCAGGACATTGGAAAGCGTGGTGAAATAGCCGCGCGTCGTGTCGTTGAACTGCACCGGGAATTCGTGCGTGTTCACCGCCACCACGGCGCGGGCAAGATCGGTGATGGCGTTGTCAGGGCGGGGGACCGAGGAATGCCCGCCGGGGTTGGTCGCCTCCAGCCAGAAATTCTGCACCGTCTTCTCGCCGACCTGGATGGCTAGGCCCTGCGGCTTGCCATCCGGGCCATAACGGCCGCCGCCACCTTCGTTGAGGGCATATTCGGCCATGATCAGATCGGGCCGGTTTTTCGCCAGCCAGTCGGCGCCGTTGAAGGCGTAGGTGGTCTCCTCCCCGCAGGTCAGCGCCAGCTTCAATGTGCGCTTCGGCGCCTTGCCGGCCTTCAGGCGCAGCATCAGATCGCTGAAGATGGCGGCCTGCGCCTTGTCGTCAAAGGTGCCACGGCCATAGAAATAGCCGTCTTCCTCGATCAGCGTGAACGGGCTGCGAGTCCAGTCCTCGGGCTTGGCGGCGACCACGTCGAGATGGCCGAGCAGCAGGATGGGCTTGGCTTTCGCGTCGCTGCCCTTCAGCTGAACGACAATGCCGCCCTCCTTGGGGAACTCCGGCACGGAAAACAGCGTGATGTCGCTGTCGGCATAGCCCGCCGCCTTGAAGCGCACCGCCAGCTTCTCGGCCAGCGCAGTGCAGCTGCCGGTGGTGACACTGGTGTCTGTCTCCACCATCTCCTTGAACAGGGCGCGGAAGGCCGGTTCGCCGGGCTGCCTGCTCTGGGCGAGCGCAGGGGCGGCGGAGAGGGCAGCAATGGCGGAGAGGAGAAGGGCGGCGCGCATCGTGGGGTCCTTACTTGCCGGCGTAGGCGACGATCAGATCAAACAGATAATCACGCTCCTTCATCACGCCGGCCACCGAAATCCGCTCGTTAAGGCCGTGGACGCCATTGCCATCAGGCATGCCGAAGCGGCCGGGCATGCCATAGGTCGGCATGCCGGCGGCATTCAGATAGCGGCCATCGGTGGCGCCGGTGCTCATCGTCGGGATGATCGGGATGCCGGGGAAATGCTTCGCCGCCAGCGCCACCGCCGTGCCATAGACCAGAGGCGAGAGCGGCGGTGGCGGCGCGGCTTCCCTGGGGTTTTCCGAGGCACGCGGCGTCACCGTGATGGTCGGATCACCCAGCCGCTCCGCGATCTGGCCGCGCACCTTCTCGACACTTTCGCCGGGGAACATGCGGCAGTTCACATTGGCCTGGGCGCGCTGCGGCAGGGCGTTCCTGGCATGGCCGGCATCCAGCATCGTTGCCACGCAGGAGGTGCGCAATGTGGAGTGCCAGCCCGGATCACGTGAAACAATCGCGTCGGCATGCGCATCGGCCGGGTTGGCGAGCAGGGCGCGGATGGCCGTCGCCGTCTCCGCATCGCTGATCTTGGCCATCTCGGTGAAATAGGCGCGCGTCGTGTCGCTGAGGATGATCGGGAAATCATTCCTGCTCAGGCGCACCAGCCCGGCGGCCAGCTCGTAGATCGCGTTGTCCGGGCGCGGACGGCTGGAATGGCCGCCAGGGTTGCGCGTTTCCAGCGTGAAATCCTGATAGACCTTCTCGCCGGCCTGGAAGGCCAGGCTCACCGGCTTGCCATTGGCATCGGCCTTGCCGCTCCCGCCCTCGTTCAGCACGAACTCGGCATCGATCCAGTCGCGATGCTCCTCCACCAGCCACTTGGCGCCGTTGAACGGCCCGCCCTCCTCACCGCAGGTCAGCGCCAGCTTCACGGTGCGCCTGGGCGGCTTGCCAGCCTGCTTCAGGCGGATCATCGCATCGGTGAAGATCGCGCCATGCGCCTTGTCGTCACTCACGCCGCGGCCATAAAACCAGCCATTCTCCTCGATGAAGCTGAAGGGATCCCGCTCCCAATCGGCGCGCTTGGCCTCCACCACATCAAGGTGCGAGAGCAGCAAGATGGCCTTGGCCTTCGGGTCACTGCCCTTCAGCGTCGCCACCAGGCCGCCATCGAGCGGGCGCCCCGCCGGGCCGGGGAACAGCCTGATGTCGGTATCCTGATACCCCGCCGCCTTCAACCGCGCCGCCATGCGCTCGGCCGCCAGGTTGCAGCTGCCGCTGGAGACGGTGGTGTTGATCTCCACCAGCTCCTTGTAGAGCGCCCGAAACGCCTGCTGGTCCGGCCTGAGCGCCTGCGCGGCAGCCGGAACGGCAATGGTGGCGGCCAGCAGGCCGGCGATTATCGTGCGCATGATGATCTCCCCTTTGTGACGCATCAAAGCCGGGAGGGTGCGGGATGGCAAGGGGCAACGGAGGAGAAGGGGCCGGGGCCCAGCCTTATTGGGTGAGCCGAGAAGAGAGGCGGGCGATAAGGTCCATCCGCTGATGGAGAATGGCGATAATCAGGGCGGGTTCGCCATTGCGCGGCAGGCAGAAGAGAAAATGCTGTTGGCAGCGTGCCATGCGCAGGCCGGGATAGAGTGACGACAAGTCCTTCCAACGGCCCTGTCCAATGGCGATCTGCTCGATCCCCTTGGTGAGGTCGGCGATATAGCGGCGGGTCTGAGCGTCGCCCCATTGTTGGCGCGTGTAGCGGATGATGCTGCGCAGGTCGGCTTCAGCAGCGGCGGTCAGCACATGGGCTGTGGTCAAGCGTGGCTGTCCCTGGCCAGTTCCTCGTCAAGGATGGCGTCAATCGGTTGGGCGGACAGTGCGCCGTTCAGGCCTTGCCGGATGCGTTCGCCGAGCAGATCCTTGAGTTCCTGCCAGGCCACATCGTCGCCACCAGGGGCAGGAAACAGCCGTTCCAGCGCATATTGCTTGATCGTTTTGCCTTGCAGTGCGGCCAGCGCTTTCAGGCTCTGGTGCTGCTGATCGGTGATATCGATGGTCAAGCGGCTCATGAAGGGCTCCAAACTGTCCCCACATTCGCACAAATGTGGGTTTGTGCCCAGTCCAAACAGACGGGTGCAGGGACTGCGTCCCTGCCCGCCGGAGGCCACTGCTTCCTTTTAACCGCTTAGTCCCGCAGCAGTTCGTTGATGCCGGTCTTGCTGCGCGTCTGCGCGTCCACGGTCTTCACGATCACGGCGCAATAGAGGTTCGGCCCCGGCGTGCCGTCGGGCAGGGGCTTGCCGGGCAGTGAGCCCGACACGACGACCGAGTAGGGCGGCACGCGGCCGACATGGATTTCGCCGGTGGCGCGGTCGATGATCCTGGTGCTGGCGCCGAGGTAGACGCCCATGGAGAGGACGGCGCCTTCGCCGACGATGACGCCTTCGGCGACTTCGGCACGGGCGCCGATGAAGGCGCCGTCGCCGATGATGACGGGGTTGGCCTGCAGCGGTTCGAGGACGCCGCCGATGCCGGCGCCGCCGCTGATGTGCACATTCTCACCGATCTGCGCGCAGCTGCCGACGGTGGCCCAGGTATCGACCATGGTGCCCTTGCCGACGCGGGCGCCTATGTTGACGAAGCTGGGCATGAGCACGGCGCCCGGCGCGATATAGGCGCCGCGGCGGACGATGGCGCCGGGGACGGCCCGGAAGCCGGCGGCGCGGAACTCGTCTTCGCTCCAGCCGGCGAACTTCAGCGGCACCTTGTCGTAGAAGCCGGCGTGACCGTAGCCGGGCATCACCACATTGTCGTGCAGGCGGAAGGAGAGGAGGACGGCCTTCTTCAGCCACTGGTGGGTGGTGCCATCGGGCTCGGCGACGCGCAGCCGGCCGCTGTCCAGCCCGGCGAGCGCTTCGTCCACGGCGGCGCGCAGCTCGCCCCCGGTGCTGCTGCTCACGTTGGCGCGGTCGTCCCAGCCGGTGTTGATGATGGCTTCGATGCTCATGTCGGCTCCACTTCTGCGAGGACCTGCCCCAGGAAGGCGGCGAGGTCGTTGATGCGATAATCGATGTGATCGAGGCCCGATTCCGGGCCCTGTTCGGACCCGTTGTCGATCCACACGGTGGTCATGCCGATCGCCTTGGCGGGTGCGAGGTTGCGCGCCATGTCTTCCACGAACAGCGCGCGGGTGGGCGTGATGCCGTGGACCTCGCACAGGTGCAGATAGGCCGGCGGTTGCGGCTTGGGCACATAGGACAGCGCGTGGATATCGTGCAGCGCGTCGAAGGCGTGGGTGAGGCCGAGCCGTTCCAGCACGCGCTCAGCATAGGCCGCATCGGCGTTGGTGAAGACATATTTCTTGCCCGGCAGCCGGCTGATCAGGTCTCCCAGCTCCGGGTGCGGGCGGATCACCTCAAGGTCCACATCATGGACATGGGCAAGGAACTCGTGGGGATCGACATTGTAGAGCACCATCAGGCCAGGCAGCGTCATGCCGTGGCTGTGGAACAGGCCCTTCTGAATGCGGTGTGCCTCCTGCGGGTCCACGTTCAGCAGGCGCTGGATATAGAGGCCCATGCGCGCATCGATCTGCGGGAACAGCGAGGAATGCGCCGGGTAGAGCGTGTTATCGAGATCGAAGATCCACGCATCGATATGGGCGAGCGGAGTGGCCATCGCGGCTGGCCATAGGCGCTGGACAGTGCGCTGTCATGCAGGAATTGGGGGCGGCGCGGGCACTGGCCTACGGGGTCGGATCCATCGGCAGCGCCCGCGCCACGCTTTGAGGGGAGGAGTCTCAAGGCTGGGCGCGTGATGCGCCCTTTCCGTCCATGTTGCACTGCGGCGTGCGCACCGCGCTTCGCAATGTCGCGGGCTGAGCGCCGCTCCGATCAGGCGAAACGCTGCTTGAGCGCCACCATGGCCAGTGCGGCGGCCGCCGCTTCGCCGCCCTTGTTCTTCTGCGTCTTGTCGGCGCGGGCGATGGCCTGCGCTTCGTTTTCCACGGTCAGGATGCCATTGCCGATGGCGAAGCCATCGAGGGTGAGGGCCATGATGGCGCGGGCGCTTTCGCCGGCGACAACCTCGAAATGATAGGTCTCGCCGCGGATCACGCAGCCCAGCGCGACATAGCCATCATATTTGCCGGACTGTTCGGCAAAGGCGATGGCGGCCGGCACTTCCAGCGCGCCTGGCACGCTGATGATGTCCCAGGTGGCGCCGGCGGCGTTCAGCGCCTCGGTGACACCGTCGCGCTGCATGGCGGCGATGTGGGTGTAGAAGGGGGCTTCGACGATCAGGATGTGCATGAGATTGCCTTTCAGGCCCGCGGCGGGATGGCGCGTTCGCCGACAACATGCAGGCCATAGCCTTCGATGCCGACGATGTTGCGGTGCTGGTTGGTGAGCAGGATCATGTCGGACACGCCAAGATCGACAAGGATCTGCGCGCCGATGCCATAATCCCTGAGGGTGATGGGCTCGCCCTGGCCCTTGGCGCGCATCTGTTCGGAAATGGCGGTGGGGCTGCCGTCGCGGATGATGACGATGATGCCGGCGCCGGCTTCGCCGATGACGTCCATGGCCCGCTGCAGCTGGCCGGCGCGGTCGCCCTTCTCGTGGAACATGTCGGTGAACATGGACTGGGTGTGGACGCGGACGAGCGTGGGCTTGCCCGGCTCGATGCGGCCCTTCTGCAGCACCATGTGCTCGGAATATTCGGCGGTGTTGGCATAGGTTCTCGCCAGCCATTCGCCGCCGTGCCAGCTTTCGATCTTGGTTTCGGCAACGCACTTCACCAGCCGGTCATGCCGATGGCGATAGGCGATCAGGTCGCGAATGGTGCCGATCTTCAGGCCATGGCGGCGCGCGAAGGGGATCAGATCGGGCAGGCGCGCCATGGTGCCATCATCGTTCATGATCTCGCAGATCACGCCCGACGGGTTGAGGCCGGCCAGACGCGAGATGTCGACGCTGGCTTCCGTGTGGCCGGCGCGCACCAGCACGCCGCCATCGCGGGCGACGAGCGGGAAGACATGGC
>ERZ1066117.205-NODE-205-length-58454-cov-17.255963_pt1 | contig 58454 bp, 55 predicted proteins | sample MGYA00382764_ERZ1066117 | MGnify/ENA primary metagenome ERZ1066117 (study PRJEB33369, sample SAMEA5778347) | biofilm metagenome | biome: Industrial cooling water; feature: Water cooling tower basin; material: Biofilm | place: United Arab Emirates | collected...
ACCCTCAAATCTGTACCTTTTAATAGTAAGACTACTTAAGCCATCGAGTACTAGCTATTCTATATGTGAAATTCGCTTAAATTCAGGTAATGACCCAACTTGGTTGTTGATGTATAAAGCTGAGCTTCTAAACTTCATCCAAATACAACTTCATTTTTCACATGTTCAAGAAATTATGATTACCTCACCTGAGTAAACTTGAAAACTAGATACTCATTAGAGGTTAGATTGTTCGTAAAAGATTGGATATGCTGAATCGCTTGAGCCATATCCCAAACAGAGGCAATATCACGGTTGTTTGACTGCATAAATAACTTGACAAGTTTTCAAAATTTCATGTCGTCTGTAAGGATTTTTTAGATATTCCTTACTCACCAGATCAACTTTTCGCTTAAATAATACCTCAATCTCTGCTTGCATATTCAACCAGTTATCCCAGGTGAAAAATTGTCTGGGGGCAAAAGTAACGAGAACATCAATATCACTATCGGGGCGAAAGTCATCCCGCAGAACGGAGCCAAACAGAGCAAATTCGATGATATGCCAGCGTTGGCAGAACTCAGCAATCTGAGCGGGAGAAGCTTTAATTCTATCCCCGACAAGACTTGTTAACTCAACCATCGTCCACCTCCTGGTCCAAAATTGTCCGTTCTACCCAGATATTGGTGACAGGATGCTACACCTGAATCTGTGAAGGTTTGACCAGCGATCGAACTAAAAAAATACCCCAGAATTTTGTTCCGGGGCAGTGAGTTTCTTACGTAATTGCTGGTTGCGTTTCTTCAGTTGTCGGAGTCGGGCAGATGCCTGTTTGGATTTGGTATTGCGTTGTCGCCCACTGCGGGGAGACTCCCAGGATTTTAGCCTCATCGTCACCTCATGGTTCCATGGACCTGAACACTTCCTTGAGTATAGCTATTTTCCTCAAAGTTCTGGGAGTGAGGTAGAGGTAGAGGTAACCCGAAGGCGATCGTGGGTACACTCAGGCATTGGGTAGGTGGAGGGATTGAAAAACTTATCTGTGGCAGGCGGCCTGGGTTGCTTCCCATTCCACCACCAGATCATTCTCGATTTTGGTAACGGCATTGGTGACCAGAACCGTGACTTCACGGGGGGAAAAACCCTCTTCCAGTAATTCCGCGTAAAAGGAGTGCAGCCATCCCTGCAATTCCCTGGAAATCTCGTCTGCCCGCTTGGTGTACTTAAAATTTTCGTCAAAAAGGCTAGCCATAGGGTATCCAATTATTTTTAGAGACCGGTTAACCCCACTTTCAAGGCAGGGTTGAACTTGAGCTGTATTGCACTCACTCCTGCAATTCTATCCTCTGCACCCCAAACAACCTAAGATCCAGATATGGAATCCCAGATTTTATTGCACCACTTGGGGTGATCTGAACACAGGGGAAACAATTTAAGGGGAAAAAATATGAGTTTCCAGAAAATTTTGGTGGCGATCGATCGCTCTGAATTGGGGCCAACGGTATTTGCGCGGGCAATGGAACTGGCCCAGGCCTTTCAAGCTAAACTCTACCTGTTACACTGTCTGATCGTGGATACCAGTCTCGAACCCGCTCTGCCCCCCCTCTCATCTGGAATGTCCGATCTGGGCATCTATCCCCACCTGGTCGATCAACTCACCTGGGATGAACAGGTGCAGACCCAGCAACAACAGGCGATCGCGCTGCTGCAAACCTATAATGAAACCGCTTGGGGATTGGGGCTGAACACCGAATTTGCCTTTAAGATTGGGGAGCCGGGTCATGCCATCTGCGAAACGGCTCGGGATTGGTCAGCAGACTTAATTCTGATGGGGCGGCGGGGCCGCCGAGGTTTAGCCGAAGCCTTACTGGGGAGCATCAGCAATTACGTTATCCACCATGCCCCCTGTTCCGTTCTGGTCATTCAATAATCCCATGCGCCCTGATCCCCTTGCCCGTGGCGAGACCCCCGCTGATCCTGAAGCTGATCCTGAAATGGAGTTCATGGATCTGGAGTTTGATTCCCCGTCTGACTCCGAGCCGATGGTTCCTCCCCGTCCCCAGATTAGAACGACCCTGGCCATTGTCGAAACTGCCTTTCTAGCCAGTACCGCTGCCCTGATCTGGTTGATCAACTTTTATTTTCCCCTCGGTCCCCTGTTGCGGATTTTTTTCCCCGTTCCCATTGCCCTGGCCTACCTGCGCTGGAACCTCCGCACGGCTACTATGACTGCCCTGGTTGCGGCCCTATTGCTGTCTGTTTTAATGGGGCCACCCCGCAGCTTACAGTTTCTGGTTCCCCACGGGCTTTTAGGTATCTTGCTGGGGCATTTCTGGCAACGCCGGGCCAGTTGGTGGGTTTCCATTGCCTGGGGAGCATTACTGGGGGGAATTGGTTTATTTTTTCAAATTGGTTTGCTCTCCTTGCTCCTGGGTGAGAATCTCTGGCTTTACCTGAATCAGCAGGTGACCAATTTACTGGATTGGCTGTTTACCAGTTTAGGCTGGCTGGCCCAACCGGATCTGGCGGTTGTTCAGGCTGTGGCAGTGCTGATTGTTTTTTTTAATGCCACCCTTTACACGTTTGTTGTCCATTTGGCTGCCTGGTTACTCTTAGAGCGGGTCGGTAATCCCATTCCCCCTCCTCCGCAGTGGTTGCAGACGCTACTTGAACAGGAATGATCCGCACTTATACCCAGAGAGCGCTTGCCCAGTCCTGGCTGAACCGTTTTCGCGGCCACCTTCCCGCCTTCGCCTGCATTCTGGGCTTTACCCAGACGGGATTAATTCCAGGAATTTCTGCTGCCGGAGCCACCCCTGCCGATCGGCAATACACCGCGATCGCGGATGCTGAATTTTTGCTCAACGGCCCCCAACCCCAACCACGCTATCCCTTGCCCCCTCTTACTGTTGGAGCCTCCCCGGTACTGATTTCCCATGCCGTCGTTTCTGGTTTAGGATTGCCCGTTTACCTCTTCAATGCCGGTTTACCCATTCCCCCCGCTGTCAGCGCCATCGATCTGGGGGGAGAACCTGCCCGTTGTTTAAGCACGGGAGCGGCCCTGGATTTAGCTACCGTTCACCATTTGCTGGCCCAGGGGTTAGTGTGGGGCGAAACCTTGGCAGATCAGCATCCCTATTTGCTCTTAGGGGAATGTGTGGTGGGAGGAACCACGACAGCTCTAGCCATCCTGACGGGCTTGGGATATGCCGCTGCCACGAAGGTCAACAGTAGCCATCCCATCTGTAACCATGCTCAGAAGTGGGAGATTGTGCAGCAGGGTTTAGGGCAATCACTACTCAAACGAATCGCTCCTTCACCGCTGGATTTAGTAGCAGCTGTTGGCGATCCGATGCAGATCGTGGTAGCAGGTATGACGATCGCCGCCAGTCGCAAAGTTGGAGTGCTGTTAGCCGGGGGAACGCAGATGTTGGCTGTCTATGCCTTAGCCAGAGCGATCGCCTGCACAGAGCAGCTTATCTGGCAACCGGAAGCGGTGGTAGTCGGAACAACGCGCTGGGTGGCCGAAGATCCAACGGGAGATACGGTTGGGTTGGCAGAAGAAACCGATATCCCTTTACTGGGCAGTCAATTGAGCTTTGTTCAGTCTCGTTTTCCCCAATTGCAGGCCTATGAGCAGGGCTATGTCAAAGAAGGGGTGGGGGCAGGGGGCTGTGCGATCGCGGCAAGCCTGTATTGCGATTGGGGACAGCAGGAATTACTCACAGCGATTGAGGCAGTGGGGGATCGTTATCGCCAGGTTTCAGCGGGTTCCGGCGGTTGAGGCTGCGGGCAGGAGGGCAACGCCGACTCGATGGGTGGCGGTATGTTTATACTTGCCCAGGGCATAGCACAGCCGGGCTTCCAGATTGGCACTGGTGCAATGGGTAAGCAGATTGTGTTCCTGGCTGACAAAACTCCACTGGCAACCCCAAAAGGTTTTTTTGCGGGTAATCTGCCAGGTTTTACCCAGGAATTCAAATTGGGCGACAAATTGAGGCACGGGCCGGGCCTGCTGATCTAGGACCACCTTAATCCCTAAACCTTCCCGAATCATAGGGCTGAGCACTCTGGCCAGATCCCGTTTAAAGCTGGTCTCAGCCTCTGCTAGCTGACGACGATAACGAATCAAATGCTGTAGCCGTTTCTTATCCCGTTGCTTTTTTTGCAAGGCATAAATTCGCTCAATCTTGGTCAGCACATAATGGTGGGCCTGGGGTTTTTGGGGCTGGGGGGGGCGGACGTGAGGGCGGGGATTTAGGGCTATGTGCATTGGATTGCCTCCTCATACGGGGATGAAAGCCACTTGATACACTTGTACCACAAATAGTTGGCCATAGCAAAGGGAGTCTCCCGATCGCTTTATTCAAATTTAGTTGTGCGTTCTCACAAACCAGCGGATTCACCGCAAAGTTTTAAGCAGAAAAGAACCTCTGGAGCGTAGACGAGATGGGCGAATCGGGAGTTCCCTCCCTTTGAACTCCCCATGGAGAACAACCTATTTTGCGGATGTTCTCTATTCCTAACTCTCCCTAAACACCGACGATCGTGGCCGGGCTGGTTTGGGGATGGAGGGGGCGCTGCTGCAAACTGCGGAACAGTCGATTGAGGGCATTAACGTAGGCCTGGGCCGAAGCCACGATAATATCCGTATTAGCGGCATGGCCAGAGTAAATCCGATCTTCATGGCGCAGGCGAATCGTCACTTCCCCGATCGCATCAATCCCTTCTGTGACGGACTGGACCGAAAATTCAATCAACTGGTTAGGCACATTCACCACCCGGTTGATCGCCCGGTACACTGCATCCACAGGGCCTGTTCCAATCGCGGCATCCGTTAATTCCTCACCTTCAGGAGTGCGAATCGTTACCGTTGCCGTCGGTCGGGCATGATCACCACAGGACACCTGCACCAGTTCCAAGCCAAACCCGCTCACATCCTGAGATTGAGTTTCATCTTTGACGATCGCCTCCAGATCCCAATCCGAGATCTCTTTCTTTTTGTCGGCCAGATCCTTGAACCGGACAAAGGCTTTGTTCAAATCCGTTTCCGATAGCTCAAACCCCAATTCCCGTAACCGGGTACGAAAGGCATTACGGCCGGAGTGCTTACCGAGGACGATCTGGTTGTCGTTCAACCCGATCGACTGGGCATCCATAATTTCATAGGTGAGTTTGTGCTTCAGCACCCCATCCTGATGGATTCCCGACTCGTGGGCAAAGGCATTGGAACCAACAATGGCTTTATTCGGTTGAATTAACATGCCAGTCAGATTCGAGACCAGGCGGGAGGTTTTGTAAATCTGACGGGTATCAATATTGCTGAGGGGGGCTTCGGAGTCTGCTGGCCGACCGAGGAAGGGGTTAAAATACTGCCGTCGCACATGCATGGCCATCACCAATTCTTCCAGGGCCGCATTGCCTGCCCGTTCACCAATACCATTGATCGTGCATTCCAACTGCCGCGCCCCATGCTTCACCGCTTCCAGGAAGTTGGCCACCGCCAGACCCAGATCGTTATGACCGTGGACGGAAATGATGGCCTGGTCAATGTTGGGTACGTTTTCTTTAATGCCGCGAATCAGCCCACCAAATTCACTCGGAGTCGTATAACCCACCGTATCGGGAATGTTGATGGTGGTGGCTCCAGCGGCGATCGCCCGTTCCAACACTTGATAGAGAAATTCAGGATCAGAGCGACCGGCATCCTCCGGGGAAAATTCCACATCATCGGTAAAGGTTTTGGCATAGGCCACCATTTCCGGCGCAATCTCCAGCACCTCGGCCCGGCTTTTTTTCAGTTTGTACTCCAGGTGAATATCAGAGGTGGCAATAAAGGTGTGAATGCGACGGTGAACAGCGGGGGCGAGGGCATCAGCAGCGGCCTTAATATCCGCCTGAGTCGCACGGGCTAAACCACAGATCACCGGCCCGGTTTCGGTTCCCACTGTGGCGGCAATCCGCTGCACCGCTTCAAAATCTCCAGGACTGGCAAAGGGAAACCCGGCTTCAATGATATCCACTCCCAGTCGGGCCAGTTGCTTCGCGATCGTCAGTTTTTCATCCACATTCAGCGTGGCACCGGGGGACTGTTCGCCATCACGGAGGGTGGTATCAAAGATGAGGACACGATCAACAGACTGGGGGGGAATCTTCATAGGAGTTAACCTGTTGAATAAATGGCTGGAAAAGTTTTCCCATCTTTATAATTCTACTATTCAGGTCCTGACAACTGCTGCTGCAGAAAACCGTTGCGTTGCTAAAGTCGTCCCGCTGCTACCTGTAAAACCTGCCACAGGGTTGCCGTTTCCCCCTCCGTTTCCAGCAGATTAGGGGAGTCGATCGCCAGACAGGGAAACACTTTTAAGCCCGGCACCTGATTGGCGGCACAGGTGGTGGCCCGATCCAACGTCACCAGGGGTAATTGGGACAAAACCTCATGCTGGCTCAATTCCCGCAGGTCGGGGAAGGGATTACTGGAGAGCCAGTCCCACAGCAGCACATCGGGTTGCCAGATGCGGGCGAGTAGTTCCGCCTGTTCCAGATCATCCGCTTCCAGCACCCGACAGTAGGGCAAATGGGGAATGCGGTTACAGCCTAAGCGCAGGACGGTTAAATCTGCCAGGGCCGGGATCTCCGCTTGGGTCGGCAGGGGGTCTCTGGTCAGAGCAGGTGAAATGTTCCAGGGGTAGAGGGGCTGCTCTAGCCGGATCAGACGGGTCAGCAGTTGCTCCAGGGCCGAGCGTTGCAGGGGAAGACTTAAAATCCCATCTGCTTCCTGGGGGATTTCTTCTCCCACCGCCGCCATGATCACAACCGGTTGCTGGGCTGTGATCGGGTCGGATTTTAGCAGGGGGAGTAATTCCCAACCAGTCAGGGGGGGAAGAGTAGGATTCAGTAATATCAGCTGGGGCTGTAATTGCCGAGCTTTTTCCACAGCTTCCAAACCGGAACGGGCCAGGACGATCGCCCAGGGGAGGGCCCGCAGTTGAGCGGTCAGGTCAGCGGACAGGTTAGGGTCAACAACCAGGATCAGGGGAAGTTCCGGCAAGGCAGGGGAGGACTGGAGCAGGGAGGGGGGAGCCGGGAGCAACAGCGTAAATTCACTTCCCCGGCTCATTTGTGAAATAAAAGAAAGTTCACCTCCATGCAGTCGGGCCAATTTGCGCGTCAGCATTAAGCCCAGTCCATTTCCCTGTAACTGTTGGGTTGAACTGGATTCCGTCCGCCGCAGATGCTGAAAAATTAATGGCTGATGTTGCAGGGCAATTCCCTTTCCCTGATCCCAAACGGTTAGCGCGACCCAGCGGGACCAGCGGTTCACCCTCAGTCCCAATTTGCTACCCACCGGGGTAGATTGCAGAGCATTTCTGAGCAGGTGGACCAGCATCCGCCGCAGTTGGAGGGGATCGGCCACCACTGCTGTTTCCAGACCGGCCTCGATCGTGAGCTGAAAATCCTCTTGCCGTTGAGGGTGAGGTTCACTGGCCGGGCTTTGCAGTTGTTGGGCGAGCTGATAAGCTTTCTGAGCCAGGGGACGGAGTTCCACTACCTCTGAGTTCAATTCCACCTGGCCAGTTTCCAGTTGAATTAAATCGACCACATCATTCACCAGTGCCATTAACTGCCGTCCACTGCGATGGATCAACTGAACGTACTGGAACTGACGGGGAGTTAAGGAGCCCAATCCCTGGCCCTGCAGCACACTGGCTAAACCCAAAATGGCGGTTAAAGGGGTTTTCAGTTCGTGGCTGATATCTGCCAGCAGTTCATCTTTAAGCAGGTTCAGCTGTGATAAACGGGCATAGTCAACTTCCAGTTTGCCCAGGGGCTGATTTCGATCGGCTGGAATTGCATTGGACTGGCTCGGCAGTGAATTTGCTCTGGTCGGCTGGAGTTCTACAGAAACTGCCGATCGCGGTTCAGCGTCAGGAGACTCGATCGGTTCGGCCAGCACCAACCAGAGGGAATCTGGGGGGGCAACATTGCGGGCAATGGGACCATTCAGCCAGAGGGAATTTGGGGGTTGGGGGTCGGGGCTACCCAGGGCCATCACGGGGCAGAGGGGAGCAATTTCAGGTCGGGGGGTACAGGGGGAGTCGCCCAGGGAGAGGGTAGAGAATTGCCACCATTGTTGTTGCCCATCGGCTAAGGCCCCCTGACAGATCAAACCCCGCCGTTCCCGATTCCAATGACAAACTCCGACCAGCTCGGTGTCACTGTGCAGCAGTTGATTAATGTCCCGGTTGATTTGCCCGGTGTTGAGCAAATGGCCGATCTGTTGTTGCCACAGAGCATTCTGCATCACCACCTGGCCCGTCCCCGTTTGCAGCATCAGGGGTAGGGGTAAACTTTCCAGCACTTGTTCCAGCAAGACCAGTCCCGGCGTTGACAACTCGGTGGGAGGACTGCTGAGCAGGGGTAGGATGGTCAGAGGGTTCAAAATACCCAGATAGCGATTGTCGCGATCGACCAAAGCATAGGCCGGGGGCAGGGGTAGACTCTGTTCCTGTAAGTGGGCCAGGCAAGAACGAAATTCCACCAGGGGCAAACTAGCGGGCAGCTTCGGCAGGGGTGTGATCAGGGGAGCAGTTAGGGTGGAAGCCACTTGACCCCAGGTGAGCGACGGGTTATCGGAGGGCTGAGTCAGTAGAAAGCTCAGGAAAGGCAGAGGATAGACCCAGCCGATCGGATGGCAGTTTTCATCCAGGCAAACCAGACCAGGACTAGCACTCAGGCAACCCTGCTCGGCCTTGAATTGCTCCAGCATCGTCTGCAGCCGGGTGGAGGGAGTCAAGAGCGGCACCTGCTGAATAAAATCTTGGAGCAATTGAACAGGCATCAGTGCAAGGTCAAGGAAGGTCGATCAATCGCAAAGGCATCACCCGGATCAAGCAGCCATTTCCATTATCGCGCTCAGTGACGAATCCTGCGGAGATAGGAGAAGAAATGATAAAATAAATCTTAAGATTCTTTCTCTCGATTCCTTCTTCTGCTGTGTCTACCCATCATCAACTTGCGATTTGTGGTCTGGTCAGTTCTGAGGCGGTAGCACAAACGTTAAGCCAAGCCCTCGACGATCGCTTTAGCTTAGTACAGTTTCAGCAAGAGTCAGACTTTCGTCAGTTCCTGGAACAGGAAAAGCACGATATTGACTGTCTAGTGTTGGAGTCCAGCCTAGATTTACCCCAGGTTGCCTGTTATCTCCACAAGGAAGCGACCCTGTTGCCTGCCATTGTGTTGTTGTCTACCCCATCCCTCAGTGCCGCCTCAGAAAGTGATAAGCTCTGGCATGAAGATATTTTTTACCACACGGCGGAATTGCAATTGCCTCTGGAAAGCCTGCCCCAGATTAGCAGTCACATTGAACCAGCGATCGCTCGTTTTCTCCAGTTAACAGCGGCCTGTCGTCTTCCTCTGGTTGTGCCCACGGCCTCTTCCCCAGAGATGCGGAACGCTCTCAGTCAGCAGCAGCAAACTTTGTCAGAAAAACTAAAAGAGCGGCTGGGATATCTCGGTCTTTACTATAAACGTGATCCGCACCTGTTTTTGCGCCATATGCCAGAGCCTGAAAAACAGGATTTCCTGCACGATTTCAAATTAGATTATCGGGAAATTGTTTTGAATTATTTTAACAAAGAAAACTCGATTAATCCTAAAATCGATGCCTTTGTAACTAAAGCTTTTTTTGCCGATATTTCTGTCTCTCAAATCCTGGAAATCCACATGGAATTAATGGACAGTTTTGCTAAACACTTGCGTCTGGAAGGTCGGAGTGAAGATATCCTGTTAGACTATCGTTTGACCCTAATTGATGTGATTGCTCATTTGTGCGAGATGTATCGCCGTTCCATTCCCAGAGAAACGCAAAGCAGAGAGACGTAAATCGATGAGTCCGTTGAAGAAAACCTATGTGCTGAAACTTTACGTAGCGGGTAATACCCCCAACTCCGTGCGTGCCCTCAAGACGCTTAATAATATTCTGGAGCAAGAATTTCAGGGGGTCTACGCCTTGAAAGTGATCGATGTCCTGAAGAACCCCCAACTGGCGGAAGAGGATAAAATCCTGGCGACTCCCACCCTGGCCAAAATTTTGCCCCCACCCGTGCGAAAAATTATTGGTGACCTCTCCGATCGAGAAAAGGTTTTAATTGGTCTCGATTTGCTGTATGAAGAGTTTGCAGAAGCTGAGGCCGAAGCTGAATAAGCCAAGATTATTCCAGATTATTTAAGTAGATTTTCCCATCCGTTTCAATTTGTTTTAAAGTCAAACCCTGTCGATCAAAAGGAGATATGAACACAGTTAATAAATCCAGAGAAAATAACCCCGGTGAAGGTAACGGCAGAGACGGTGACGGCCTTGTACGTAAGGAAGTGCAAAAAATCCGCACCATGATTGAAGGCTTTGACGATATCAGTCATGGCGGTCTACCGAGGGGGCGAACGACCCTGGTCAGCGGCACCTCCGGGACGGGGAAAACCTTGCTGGCTATGCAGTTTCTTTATAACGGCATTACCCTCTTTGATGAGCCAGGGGTGTTTGTCACGTTTGAAGAGTCCCCCGCCGATATTGCCCGCAATGCCCTCAGCTTTGGTTGGGATCTGCAGAAACTGATCGACGAGGGTAAGTTGTTTATTCTGGATGCTTCCCCCGATCCGGAAGGACAGGAAGTGGCTGGGGACTTTGACCTTTCAGCCCTGATCGAGCGGATCCAGTACGCGATTCGCAAATATAAAGCCACACGGGTGTCGATCGACTCCGTAACTGCCGTTTTTCAGCAGTATGATGCGGCTTCTGTTGTGCGGCGGGAAATTTTTCGTCTGGCGGCCCGCTTAAAGCAAATTGGAGTCACCACGATCATGACCACGGAACGGGTGGATGAGTACGGCCCGGTGGCCCGCTTTGGGGTGGAAGAGTTTGTCTCCGACAACGTGGTGATTGTCCGTAACGTCCTGGAAGGGGAACGTCGCCGCCGCACGGTGGAAATCCTCAAACTGCGGGGCACCACCCATATGAAGGGAGAGTATCCCTTTACGATTACGAATCAGGGGATTAATATCTTCCCTCTGGGGGCAATGCGCCTGACCCAGCGATCGTCGAATGTCCGGGTCTCTTCTGGGGTCAAAACCCTGGATGAGATGTGTGGGGGTGGTTTCTTTAAGGACTCGATCATTCTGGTTACGGGGGCAACAGGAACGGGTAAAACCCTGCTGGTGAGTAAATTTCTGGAAAATGCCTGCCTGAATGGAGACCGGGCAATTTTATTTGCCTATGAAGAGTCCCGCGCTCAGCTGTCCCGCAATGCTTATTCCTGGGGAATTGACCTTGAGGATCTAGAAGAACGGGGGTTACTGAAAATTATCTGTGCCTACCCGGAGTCTGCGGGCTTAGAGGATCACCTGCAAATCATTAAATCGGAAATTTCGGAATTCAAACCGGCCCGAATTTCGATCGATTCTCTCTCTGCCCTGGCGCGGGGGGTGAGTAATAATGCTTTCCGTCAGTTTGTGATTGGGGTGACGGGGTTTGCCAAACAGGAAGAGATCACAGGCTTTTTTACCAACACCACCGATCATTTCCTTGGTTCCAACTCCATTACTGAATCCCATATTTCCACGATTACCGACACCATTTTGATGTTGCAGTATGTGGAAATTCGCGGAGAAATGTCGCGGGCGATCAACGTCTTCAAGATGCGCGGCTCCTGGCACGATAAAGGGATTCGGGAGTATACGATCAGCGCTCAGGGCCCGGAAATTAAAGACTCCTTCCGTAACTTTGAGGGCATCATCAGTGGCACTCCCACCCGCGTCACAGTGGATGAGAAAACGGAACTCTCCCGCATTGTTAAGGATGTGCAGAGCCTGGAGGGGCTTTGATTGTGCAGAAAGATGGGGGTTAAGGAGATGGGGGCGGCCTTCCTCACAACCTCCAGTCAGGCTTCAGCCACAGCGATGGACAAAAGCAATCCATTCGTCTAACTTTTCACGGTCCACCAGGCTAAAGCCGGCCTGTGCCAGGGCCCGGTTCACTTCCTCCCCGTAGTCCTGGGTAAAGCCAGCGGTAATTAAAAGACGGTTGGGGGAAGGGTTAGCCTGGAGGGCCTGACGATAGTCCTGAACCAGGGCAATTTGTATTCTGGCCATCAAGTTGGCGACGATCAGGTCAAATCCGGTTTCAGTAGGCAATGGAGTGACGGGTGTATCACCAAGATCATCCCCTAACCAGTGGCCCAGTTCACACCCCTGCCCTAAACTGCCTCGCTCAACCGTGACGCGATCGCTCAACCGATTCAGCTCGATCGCCGTCTGGGTGGCCTGAACCGCAAGGGAATCATTGTCCAGGGCTAAAACTGTAGCTCCCAAGCGGGCCATCGCCACACTGAGAATACCGGAACCGCAGCCGAGATCGAGGGCCTTTATCCCAGGGGTAACGTGGCGTTCCAGTAAGTGCAGACTGAGGATGGTGGTCGGGTGCAGGCCACTGCCAAAACTGAGACTGGGGGGGAGGCGAATCGGCAGGTCTGCCGCTGTGGGGGTGTAAGCGGCCTCAGGACTGAGGATGACAAATTGATCGCCAACCCGTTGCACAGGCGAATGGTCTCCTAAAGATTGCTCTCTATGGGCAACGATCGCCGTTTGCATTCCACTGGTCAAACCTGTTCGTTCAAGGGGGGTGAGGGCCTGCTGGATAGTGGCGACCTCAGCCTCAGTTAAGGCATTTTCCCGACTCAAGCTGGGGAGGTCTTCCAGCCAGGGTAAGTAACAGCGGATCTGGTAGGGCCAGGGCCCAGAGGAGACTTGATCCCGCTCGTCCGTTTCCCTCACTTCTAACTTGCCGCTAAACGCCTTGCTGGCCAGCTGAGTTCTGACCCAATCCAGCCCTTCCGCCGTTGTCGCTAAACTGATTTCTACCCAGGACATATTTCCCTCTCTTAAAAACCTCGTCCCGGCATGACTGGCCAGCGATCTTGTTCAAACTCATCTAAACTCATCCAAATTTAGTGGGGTTGATGGGTTGCCTGTAAAACCACCGCTAGCAGGCCGGGAAAGCGGGCTTCCAGATCATCATTCCGCAGCGAATTAAGATGTTGGGTTCCTTCCTTCCGGCAGAACAGCACCCCCGCCTCCCGCAAGATTTTGAAGTGATGGGAAAGCGTAGACTTGGGGGCAGGGACCTCCAGGGCCGCACAGGGTAACTCGCCTTTTTCGGCCAGCCGTTTGACAATTTCTAACCGCACTGGATCCCCCAGGGCATAGAGAACGCCAGCTAAGGAAATATCTTTGCGATCGGGATGGTGAATCAATCTCATGCTTGCATTATCGCACAGGGCAGGCTATAGTTTGATTGTTCGAGTTTGTCGAAATATCGAATTACTCCCTTTTCAACACTGGACGCACGATCGCCAGGAGGTTAGCCATGTCAGCCGTTGCTCAAGTTACGAATGCTACGTTCCGTCAAGAAGTGCTGGAGGATCGCCTGCCAGTGCTGGTGGATTTCTGGGCCCCCTGGTGTGGTCCCTGTCGGATGGTTGCCCTTGTGGTGGATGAAGTGGCCAGCCAGTATGAGGGGCAGGTGAAAGTGGTGAAACTGAACACGGATGAGCACCCTGAAATTGCCAGCCAGTACGGTATTCGCAGCATTCCCACCTTGATCCTGTTTAAGGAGGGTCAGGCGGTTGATCGGGTGGTGGGGGCTGTGCCTAAAACAACCCTGTCCAGCACACTGGAGAAATATTTAGCTTAGTCCAGTCAGCAACGCCATCGATCATTCCGAAAATCTACAACCCTGAACCTTTGAGTCAAAATCCTATGCACTATCCCCATCTGTTTTCTCCCCTCCAGGTTGGTTCTTTTACCCTGCGTAACCGGATTGTCATGGCTCCCTTAACCCGAGGGCGAGCGGGGGTTGAGCGGGTTCCCAATTCGCTGATGGCGGAATACTATGCCCAACGGGCTAGCGCTGGCCTGATCGTCACAGAAGCCACCCACATTTCCGAGCAGGGGATCGGCTGGGCCGAAACTCCCGGTATTCATCGAGATGACCAGGTGAAGGGATGGCAACAGATCACCGAAAAAGTCCATAGCAGAGGGGGCTTAATCTTTTTGCAACTCTGGCACACGGGCCGGGCTTCCCATCCTGATTTCCAGCCAGGGGGTGCTTTGCCTGTTTCCGCATCTGCGATCGCCGCTCAGGGGGATATTCGCACACCCTTGGGTAAAAAAGCCTACGTGACTCCCCGTGCTCTAGAACTGGAGGAAATTCCGGGGGTGGTGCAACAGTATGCCGAGGCCACTCGTCGGGCCCAGGAGGCGGGGTTTGATGGGGTTGAAATCCATGCCGCTAATGGCTATCTGATCGATCAGTTTTTACGGGATGGGGTTAACCAGCGATCGGATGCCTATGGGGGCAGTGTGGCCAATCGGGCCCGCTTTTTACTAGAAGTCACGGCGGCGGTGGTGAATGCCTGGAGCAGCGATCGGGTGGGGGTGCGGCTTTCTCCGACCAATCCCTACAACGATATGCGCGATAGTGATCCGATCGCCACCTTTACCTATGCCGCAGAAGCACTCAACACCTTTGGGCTAGCCTACCTGCACCTGCTGGAAGCGTTACCGGGCCATATGCTGGCGGCAGAAGGTCAACCCTGGGTCACCCCCCATATTCGCAAAGCTTATCAGGGAATTTTGATGATCAATGGCGGCTATGACGCAGACAAAGGAGAAGCGGCGATCGCCGAGGGAGAGGCAGATTTAGTCGCCTATGGCGTTCCCTATCTGGCCAATCCCGATCTGCCAGAACGGTTCAGTTTGCAGGCTAGTTTGAACCCCCCCGATGTCTCCACCTTCTACACCCCCGGCCCCAAGGGCTATACCGACTACCCAACCTTGCCAGAAGTCCAGACCCTTTAGCCGCAGGAGCAACCATGATTGAGCTGTATTACTGGACCACCCCCAATGGCCACAAGATCACGTTATTTTTGGAAGAAGCAGGACTGCCTTACCGGATTATTCCAATCAATATTGGGGCGGGGGATCAGTTCAAGCCAGAGTTTTTAAGGATTTCGCCCAATAACCGCATTCCAGCGATCGTCGATCTTGAACCCGTGGGTGGGGGTGAACCCCTTTCTATCTTTGAGTCCGGGGCCATCCTGCTGTATCTGGCGGAGAAAACCGGGCAGTTTATGCCAGCGGATCAGCGCGGTCGCCTGGAGGTGTTGCAATGGCTGTTCTGGCAGGTGGGGGGATTGGGACCCATGGCGGGCCAGAATCATCATTTCAGTCAGTATGCCCCGGAAAAAATTCCCTATGCGATTCACCGTTATGTCAATGAAACTGGACGTTTGTATGGGGTGATGAATCGGCGCTTGAGCGATCGCGAATTTCTGGCGGGGGACTATTCCATTGCCGATATGGCCGCCTATCCCTGGATTGTTTCCCACGAGATGCAGGGGCAAAACCTGGCTGATTTTCCCCACCTGAACCGCTGGTTTGCCACAATTCAACAGCGTCCGGCGACAGTGCGGGCCTATGGGCAGGCAGATGCCTTTAAGAATCAAAATATTGCGATCGACCAGGCCCGTGATCTGCTCTTCAATCAATCCGCTGCCGTAGTTCGGCCGACTTAGTATCCCAGGATGCGTATTCCAGGACGAGGGTCAATTCAAAGCCATTTTTAGAGATCGTCTGCCAGCACGTCCACGATCGCGGCTTTGGCCTGGGTTTGAAATTCAGTCACATTCACCCGCTGCAGTAAGGTGAGGGCCAGGGTCATTCCCACCACGGGCAAGATAAAAACCAGACCGTAGGCAAGAATGGGAACGCCAAACCGGGCCTGACTGACATTCCCCAGTAATTGCTTACCCAGATCCAGGGCAGAACCGCCAAGGATGACCGCAGAGCCACGGGCCAGGGCTTGGGCTAATCCCCACGCACCCACAAATGTACCAGCGGTCTCGGCAGCGGTCAGATCCAGCATCAAACTCAAGGCTCCCGTTGTGGTCACCCCCGAGGCCAGACCAAACAGCAGCAGGGCCAGTTTGAAGATAATTGCTTCCTGGGTGAAGCCGGAGAGCAGGATGAGTAGAAAACAAACGGCTACCCCAATGCAGCCCACTCGGGTGGTATTGAACTTGCCCAGTCGCGGCACAATCAGAAAGCCAGTGACCGCGAGACCGATCAGCGTACCCATGCCCCAAAAGGCATTCAACTGCGTGGTTTGGGCGATCGTCATGCCAAACACTTCCCCCCCATAGGGTTCCAGCACGGGTTCCTGTAAGAATAAGCTCAGGGTCATCATCACCAGAAAGCTGAAAAACAGCCCGGTCTGGCGGCTGGCGGTGAGAATTCTGATCGCTTTAGCCAGGGAAATACTATCGTCCCGTTGGCTGGCAGAGGAACGCTGGGTATAGCGGGAATATTTTTGCTCAACTCCCCAGGTGGCCAACCCGGCCAGCCCCAGCACCCCTAAAGGAACCAGGATAAAAATGCGGTTCATCGATGCCTGCAGGATATCCAGGGGGGTATCCAGCTCAATCTGTTTTAATAAAACACTGGTTAAAATTGCGCCGACAATAATCCCAACCATCAGCATTGACCAGACAATGCCCACCAGCTTGGAGCGATCGTCTTCCTCGGAAATATCCACCAGTAAGGCTGTAAAGGGAGTGGAACTGGCACTGATCGCCACGCCATAGAAGGCAAACACCAAACCCAAAAGTGCAACCCAGGCATAGCTGGCCCCATTCCAGCCCTGGCTAACCAAACTTTGATTGAGCTGCCAGATCACCTGCAGGGCCAGAAAGGCGGTCATAGTAAACCCGATCGCCCCCGCCCAGACATAACCCGTGCGATGCCCCCCTCCGATCGGCTTCGTGTCCGATAACTGTCCAAACCAGATCCGCACTGGCGCAACAAACTGATTCATAGCGATCGTCACCCCCACGATCGTGGCGGGAATAGCCAACTCTTTGATCATCACCCGGTTCAAAACCCCCAGGGTGAGCAACGACATAATGCCCAGGCCCATCTGATAGAGACCGAGACGAAACATCGTAAACAGATTCAACCGGGGCAGAGCAGCACCAGGCTGGGGGTCTAAAGGTTCTGGACTATTAAAGGCTTCGTTAACACTGGGGGGCATGGCCGAATAGAGAAAAAAGGCAACTTCCAACCATGATAATCTTTGTTCTATTCCGGTTCGATTCTATAGCCCAATTCCGTCAGGTGAAAACGAGATTGCCGCCATTTGGGTAACACTTTCACAAACAGTTCCAGGTAAACTTTGCCCGCAATCAATTTTTGCATTTGCTCCCTTGCCGCTGAGCCGATCGCCTTCAGCATGCTGCCCCCCTTGCCGATCAAAATGCCTTTTTGAGACGATCGCTCGACATGAATTGTGGCCAACACCCGTGTGATCTCCGGTTCTTCCGTCACCTGATCAATGACCACTGCCACGGAATGGGGGACTTCCTCACGGGTTTGCAGCAGAATTTGTTCCCGGATCAGTTCGCCCATGATGAAGCGTTCCGGTTGATCCGTGACCAGATCAGGGGGATAGTAGTACGGCCCAGGGGGGAGAGCGTCGATCAGCTGGGTTTGTAACGCTGCCAGTCCCTCCCCTGTGAGGGCAGAAAATTTCACCAGCGGCCAGCCCTGCTCAGCAATTAAACTGTCATAACTGCGATCGAGGCTGTCCGGGTCAGTCTGAGCATCACTTTTATTCACCCCCACCATCACTGGCGTTTTAGCTTTCTGGAGCAATTCAGCGACAAAGCGATCGCCCCCGCCGGCCTTCACCGAACCATCGACGATAAACAAGACCAGATCAACCGCTGCGATCGCCAGGGTGGCATTTTTGACTAACACTTCTCCAAGGGAGTGGTGGGGCTTATGAATGCCGGGAGTATCGACAAAAATCAGTTGGGCTGTAGAAGTGGTGAGAATGCCACGAAGACGATTGCGAGTGGTTTGGGCCACGGGGGACGTAATTGCCACTTTTTGGCCGATTAACTGATTCATCAGGGTAGATTTACCCACATTAGGACGACCGATTAAGGCGACAAAACCGGATTTAAATCCTGGCGGAGCGGTCGGAATTGTGACCTCTATAAAGTCCGGTAATTGTTCCGCAGTCATCACAAGCCTCTATAAGTAACGCTCTTCCAGCCTATCATCTTCACTTGGCTCTAACCTGGGAATGATGAATTACTGTCAATTGAATTGTTATTCTAGCTAATTAGTTGGAGAGATTTTTAACAAGAATCAAAAAACATAATCTCTAAAATATTGGCTTGTCTTGATCAAGTTGAATTAAATCAAGTTGGATTGAATCAAGTTAAATTGAGATTGAATGGAGTGAGATTAAAGCTATGACGATTGCGCTGCGAGATGATATTGCCTATATTTTGCTTAAAAAAATTGATGAAGCCAGTGCTGGACCTAATGCTGAAAATATTCACTTCACTGAGGCGGATTTTGCTGGTCGAGAAATCAGTATTGCTGATCTATTAGGGCATCTGGACTATTTGAATCAGCGCCAGTTTATTAATGCTGAATTTACGGGTAATGCCTATGGAAATCAGGAGGATGTACCCGATGCCGTCGATCCGGAAGAATTTGATTTTAGAGTTGCTAACACCTACGGCGCACCGGATGGCCCCCTGCCCCACTTGATCACGTTTAAGCGGGCAGTATTGACGGAAAAGGGGCGGAAATTGTTAGCTGATATGGAAGCTAATCCTCCCCAGGCGATCGACCACGGTCCCACCGTTCCGATTGCTACCAAGGATCGGCCCTTTCTGGAAAAGGTGATGATCAAGGGCAATTTAACTGACCCCTATGATGCCAGGGATATTACGGAAGTGGTCTTTCGGACCATGCGGGATATGATGACGACGGAAGCCTCCGATCGGGTGGCCGATGAACTGCACGAACCTGCGTTACCCACCGAAGAGAAAGCTCTGCAAAATGAAGTGGCCGATCTGTGGCAGGACACCAATCCGCTGGTTCATTTTTTGAGCCGAATTCGTCCCCCTTTAATCATCAAACCAGAGACTTTTTTACGGCGGATTCGTCAGGAAGCGGGCTTACCCCCCCAGACTGATGTCGAAACAGTTTTAACTGCTGTCTTTTCAGCAACAAAGGATGAATTATCTCAGGAGCGGATTCAGGAAATCGCTGAGTTTTTACCTGAGCAAATTCGGCAATTATGGCAAGCCGCCTAGAGGTTAAAATGTCTGAATCAATTAAGTCTGAATCAATTAAGGAAAAAATTCAAACCGATCTGAAACAGGCTCGGGAGGCGGGACAACTACGGGGGGAACGGGTACGGGAAATTGTCCGCTCTGCCGTTGCTCAGGTGGTGATGGAACTGCGGACCGGCTCAGGGGAGATGGGTTCTTTAGTCAAAGATGCGGTCAGTGCCGTGATTGATAGCTTGAAGGATAAAGGGACTGATTTGAAGGAAGATGTCACCGAGTCGATCGAAGGGGCGATTGAGGGGATCAGTACGGCCCGACGCCAGACGATCGCCCGTGCCGAGGCGGAAATCAGACAGTTGCAATCTCAGTTGGAAACCGAAGAAACACAACTAGAGCAGGAAATTGACCGGGCGATGGTTGAAGTTGAGGATGTGGGGAAAACCGCCCCCGATGGCACCCGTTCGGCGATCGAAGCGGCCCTGAATAGCCTGCAAAACAGCGAGGAAGCGGCCCTACTGAAAAAACGTTATGCCCAACTCCAGGCTCAGCTAGCGATCGTCCGGGCTAACCTGGCGGCCCGCTATGGGGGCAGGTACGACGATGTTAAATCCCATTTAGACGATGCTCGCCGTTGGTATGACCAGGTCCGGCCTCAAGCAGAGGTGGCGGCTGGGCAGATTGAACAGCGTCATTCCCAACTGGAAGAAAAGTTAGGGGCTGCAGGCACGGCTCTGGCCCAGCGGGAACGGCAAATTCGCCAAATCCTGAGTGACCTCTTACAGTCTACCGCTGAATGGGTACGGGAAAAACCCAGTTCCTCTAAGTAAGTTGTTCAAGACCCAGTTGTTCAAGGCAGATTAATTATTCAAGGTTGAGAATTCCAAATCAGCTCAAGTTCAAATGGGCATTTGGAATTAAACTCTGAGGGCTTGTATGTAATGCGGATTACATTGGAATTCCACCATTGAATCTGTAAGCAGTAAAACTGTAAGTTGCTGTCTATCCTGATAAAAGTTCGGCTATTATCTTATTAACCAATCAGAGGTAGGGATTTCTCAATCGCCCTTGCGATCGAAGTCCTTGAATCTGGTGTTCTCCCCCATTGATAAGATGATAGCCATTCAGATTATAGAGAGGGAGTCGGAGCGGACAGATTCTCATTCGCAGGGCTATATTGCGGCTGAGAATTTGCGAACCCTTCTAGAGCGAGATACTCAATCTTCAGATCAGGGCAGAATTCTCTTAATTCCTGATGTTTTAAGCTATGGACAGCCAGCAAGAACGATCGATCTGGTGGTACTGGGGGAATTTACCCGGCTGACTCGCAAGGTGAGATGTCAGGCCCAAACGGAGTCTGGACTGGAAGATTATAGTCGCCGTCTGGTGGAATTTCAAAGTTTTTGTCTCTGCATTCTCACCAATGATGATGCAGAAGAAGACATCAAATTTGAGGCTGGACAAACCCTGGTGAAAATTGGGGAGTATGACCCCTACGTGTTAAGTCAGGAAAGTATCGCTCAGTCCAATGCTCTCAAAGAGTTTATCCAGACCCAATTTGAGTGGACACCTGTAATTAGTGACCTGATCTGGCTAAAAAAATATCGTAGTTCTTTCCCCCATCAAGCCCATAACTTACTATTAGCAAAACTAACATTCATTGATCTGTTGGAAAGGGTTTGTCAATTTAGACCCCCTCAGTTCAAAGAATGGCGAAACTCCGATGCCTACTATTTTTATCGTTGCACCACTGAGGAGAGCGCTGACCAATTTACCCGGTTATACGATCTGTTTTTGCACCCCCGTCGCATAGCTGCTGTTCCTTGCCCTCCAACTCCAGCCCCTCCAACTCCAGCCCCTCCAGTTCCCCCACCCCTGGCTGAGCCTCCCATCGAACTGGAAGAGTTAATCACAACGGTTAAAAAGCCCGTTCCCTGGCCCTGGGCCTTGCTGTTTTTACTGATTGCGGTGCCTGCGATCGGCTTTGGGTTGACCCTTCTACCTGTACCAGGACCGTTCAGCCGTTGGCTCCAACCTGACGTCGAAACTCCAGACCCCTTGCCAACCGCCGCCAATATGATTGGGGGACAGGTAGTGGAGGCCAAACCCAGGGATACGGAAATGGATATGTTGCTCATCTTAACCCAGGATGGCCGCCCCTTCTATGTCCTGATTCCCCGCAAAGTTCGTGCTCAAGTGCCGGGGGCCGCCAGTTTCTTTGAATTGCGTGGTAAAGACATTGCCATCATCGATGTCACCCCCCAAAAGCGTCCTGATGGAACGATTGAGTTCAACATTACTGAACCCCAGCAGTTGAAGGTGTTGTGAGGATATGATCACGATTCAATTGATTGAGAATGAGTCCAGGGATCAAACCCATCCTCTGGAAGAAAGCCGCCGCATCGCCGCACAACTACTCCAGTCCATTTGGCAGCAGGAGACTACACCGGAGGACCGGGGCAAGATCTTAGTGATTACTAACTTTCTGACTGAACCGATCCCGGAAACGATCGATCTGCTGGTGCTGGGGCGATTTACCAACTTAACCCGTCAACTCAGGTTTCAGACCGGTGGAAAAAGTGGCCAGTTGGAGGAACCGCCACTTAGAACCGTCAACTTTCGTGATTTCTGCCTCTGTATTCAACTGGTGCATGGGTCAGCCACAGAGATCTCTTGCCAGGGCCGTAATTTGCTGGTTAAGAAAGCCAATCAGTCCGGCTATAATGCCACTCAAAAAAGTACAGAACAGGTGCGGGCCCTGCGCGGATTCTTTGAATATAAGTTTGGTTGGAGCCCAGCGATTCGTAATCAAATCTGGTTAACCCAGCTGGAGCGATCGCAACTGCCAGATTACCCCCGTAACCTTTTGCCCACCCGCCCCTCATTCACGGAAATTCTAGAAAAGCTCTGTAGCCAGTTCCCACCCCAGTTTCAGGGCACAGAAGGAACAGTAACCTACTATCTATCTGCCAGTACCAAAGAGGGGGAAGAAGTAAAATTCAGCCAACTGTGCGATCGGCTGGGGGAAGAATTGCAGGCTCAGGCTCCGACGACCTTGCCCTCCCAGGTTCAGCTGCAGTCCGAGGTGGATCTCCGTCCGGCACCCTCTCAATCAGACAGCAAGCTATTGGGAACGGAAGCGCTTATGTCTGGGTTCCCCGCCCCACCAGCTCAATCGAAGCTCCCCGTTGCGGCCGGCGCGATCACCACCAAACCATTTCCCTTTCTACGTTATGGTCTTCCATTGCTGGCGTTGCTGGCCCTTCCGGTTGCCTGGTTGGGTTACCAGTATACCCAGTTTGCTCAGCGGGCCCGCATTCAACCTGCGCTGCTCCGCATTGGCATATTAACTGATCCAGAAAAACATAAAACTCTCTCTGCTTATCTGCAAGAGCAACTGATTCCAGATAACTTTATTAACTATTTACAGGGCGAGAAACTACAGATTGTGGTGGAAGGTGACCCTCAGCTCTCCTATCAGCAAGCGAAGGATAAAATTGCGACGAAAATCTGGGATATTGCCTTCACCGAATCTCCGATGATTGCCGTTGCTGCTAAAGATAATAACTACACTTTTGCCGCTCGCATGTATCCCCAGGAAGCCCCTTACTATCAATCGGTTTTGTTCGTGCGATCGGACAGCCCCATTCGTGCCTTAAGTGACCTTCGCCCCACCACCGTCATTGCCTTGGGTAACTTCAATTCTGCTTCCAGCTTTTTCATGCCGGTTTATGACCTCTACGGGAAAACGTTTAACCTGAGAATTGGCAATCGTAGCAGTGAAATTCGCCAACTGGTGAAGGGGGGACAGGTTGAAGTGGGAGCGGGAGCCGAAGTTGTAATCCGCAAAGATCCGCAGTTACGTGTCATTCACGTTAGCCGTAATATTCCCGGTTCTGGTGTTTACCTTTCACCCCAGCTATCCCCCGTCGATCGAGAAACAATTCAACAAACCCTATTGAGCGCTCCAGAAGAGATTAAGGTGGCAGCTAACTTCGGCGCAGGTGAAGAATTAGACTACAGTGAGTTTATCAAAATTGTGCGTAGACTTGAGGGCATGCTTAGCTGCGTAGATTGGCAACGCACCTCCGTCCAGCTCTTCTGTCCCTAACTTTTTTAGCCTTTACATCAAGTTCAACAAGAAACACACAACGTTTGCTTCCCAAGGCTTAATAAACCATCTTCTGTTCGTGTTTGGCAATCACCCAGACAGCGTGGATACTCCCCGGCAACCAGCCCAGCACGGTTAACAGAATATTGATCAATAAGGTGGGACCTACCCCGGTGGTGAGAAATACACCCAGAGGCGGAATGAAAAATCCCAGTAATAATTTCACCATCTTCATATTAAAGCTCCTGCAAGTTGGGCTGATTTAAAGTTGTTTTAAGCGTTATGCTTGTCAGTCCGAAAAGTGTTATTGTTCCAGCTTAAGATCAGGATTCTTTTCGGCGAAATACTTGTTCAAAAACGTGTTAGCTAAGGACAGAATGACCGGCCCTAAAATAATGGCCACCAGCCCTCTCACACTAAAGCCCGGCACCACTAAGGAGGCTAACCAGAAGCACAAACCGTTGACCAGGAGGGAAGAAACCCCCAGCGTCAGATAGTTCAGTGGTAGGGTTAGGGCGGAGAGGGATGGCCGGACAATACTGTTAACTAAGCCGATCGCAAATGCCGCAATTAAAGCTGCTGGAAATGTGGCAATATCTACCCCCGGTACAACCAGGTCTACAATTAATAGACTCAAAGCGGTGGCCAGCAAAACCAGGAAGTTGGCAAGCATGGTTTTCCTCCCCCATTACAGAAACAGTTTCAGGGTTTAACTCACTTTTGATTCTGGCAAAAACTGCTCAGCCAGGCTTCTCTATAAAGGCAGATTTTTGCTACTAGAAACCCCTTAAAAAGGATTGCTGCGATCGCTACTTTTCTAACCGCTGTACAGCCAGGGTCAGGGCATCCGCCAGGGTTGCTTTTGTCACTATCGGGCCCAGATCTACCCCTAGATAGACCATGGCCTGGGCCACCGGGGGACGAATGCCACTCAATATACACTCCGCCCCCATGAACCGCACGGCTGTGATCGTTTTGAGTAGATGTTGGGCCGGCACGGCCTCCAGGTTGGGGACTCCAGCTAGATCAATAATTACAGTGGCAGCCCGGTGGGCCTCGATCGCTTGCAGCAGAGCATCCATAGCAATTTGCAACCGGGTTTGCTCCAGGGTGCCCATCAGGGGTAAACACAAAATTCCTGCCCCCAACTTCACCACCGGCGTGGACAGTTCCAAAAGTTCCTGTTGTTGCCGCAGCATAACTTCTTCCTGGGATTTCTGATAAACTTCCATCGTCCACAGCCCCAGTTTGTCCAGCAGGGTCGAGAGCAGGGAGAACTCCGCCAGCAGGGTATGGGGATCATCAGCGAATTCCTGTTGCAGTAAGGCCAGTAAGGGCTGTTTGAGGGAAAGCACATACAGGGCTGTTTCGGGAGGGGCAAAGCCGCGCTGTTCCCGCTGCTGGGCCATGGCTGCGATCAAGTTCCGTATCCCGCGCCACTCAGAGGTATGAATGTCATAGAAATTCCCGGACTGAATGGCCTGAATAAACGATTCCAGAAATTCCCGGCTTTCTTCCCGCAGGTCTGTTTCATTGATCAGATCGGTGCGAACCCCCGCTGCCATTTGATCCCGAAACCAGTCGTGCAGAATATCCGAACTGTAGGTTCTGAGAAGGAGGGGAAGGCGACTCATACCGCTTAAATTCATAACTGGTGTACCTCTGGAATAATCTTCTTTAACTCCTAGCCTTGATCTGCTCCCTCAACTCAAAACCTGACCTGTGGACGGATCAAAAACAAAGAGATGGCGGGGGTCAAAGCTGAGTTGGAGCCGATCGCCAATGGCCGGATAGAAATCTGCCGAGCTGGTTAAATTCAAGGGCTGTTCCTCTCCCGTGACAACCAGATGGATTAAGTTTTCTCTCCCCAACGGTTCAACGAGTGTGACCGTAGCCTGCAGACTACACTGAGCTGGCCATTCATCTTCACAGTTCTCGCCAGGGCGCAAATGTTCGGGGCGAATTCCCAGATCTAAACGGCAACCCCGTGCTGAACTTAATAGCGGCTGTAAAGGGGCAGGGCAGGGCAGACATTGGGAGCCAAGCTGAAAACTGCCAGCGTCATAAATAGCCTGGAAGAGGTTCATCGGCGGACTGCCCAGAAATGCAGCGACCATGCGATTGGCGGGTTGATTATAAATTTCCTGAGGTGTACCAATTTGCTGGATTTGTCCCCGATTTAAGACGACAATCCGATCCGCCAGCGTCATTGCTTCCGTCTGATCGTGGGTGACATAAATGGTGGTAATGCCAATTTGGCGATGGAGTTGCTTAAACTCTGCTCTTGTGTCATTGCGGAGTTGGGCATCCAGATTGGATAGGGGTTCATCTAGAAGAAAAACCTGAGGCGCACGGACGATCGCCCGGCCCAGGGCCACCCGTTGCTGTTGTCCCCCAGAGAGTTGCCTGGGTTTACGCTTGAGCAGATGGGTAATATCCAGGGACTTGGCCACGGCCTGGATTTTTTGTTCAATGGTGCGGGGATCGGTTTGGCGCATTTTCAAGCCAAAAGCCAGATTCTCTGCCACGGTCATGTGGGGATAGAGGGCATAGTTCTGGAATACCATGGCCACATCCCGGAGGCGGGCCGGCACTTGATTGACCAGACGATCGCCAATGAAAATATGGCCAGCGGTGGGGGCTTCTAAACCGGCAATCATGCGAAGAATGGTGGACTTGCCACAGCCCGAGGGGCCCACCAGCACCCAGAATTCACCATCAGGAATGGCAAAACTGATGTCACTCACCGCTGTGGTGGTGTCAAAACTGCGGGCGACCCCTTCCAGACGCACATTAGCCATAGGGTTGATTACTCAGCCTCTCCAGTCAAGCCTATCCAAAGTTTACCTGAAGCCCAGAGCCAGGATAGACGGCTGCCTCAAACCCTGGGTAAAACTGAACTGCTAAGCTGAGATTAACTATGCTTTACGTCTTTCTGATTTCCACCACAGTGTTTGTGCTGCTGTTAGGTCTGGAGCGGATGCACCCCCTGCGATCGGCCCAACACAACCCCTGGGAGCGGCTGAAAGTCAATGCGCTCATCACCGCTTTGGCGTTTGCTGTGAATGGTCTGGTGGTCCAACCTGCAGCGCAGGGCACGATCGCCTGGTCAGGGCACAGGGACTTTGGGCTACTGCATTGGGTCAACCTTTCTCCCCTGGGGCAGGCCATAGTCGGCTTTCTGCTCCTGGATCTGTCGTTTTATTACTGGCACCGCTTAAACCACCGATTATTGGTGCTCTGGCGCTTTCATAATGTTCACCATATCGATCCTGACCTGGATGTTTCCACGGGATTTCGTTTTCATTTTGGTGAAATCCTATTTTCTGCTGGTTTTCGTGTTCTGCAGGTGAGTTTAATTGGGGTTTCCCTGCCGGTATACCTGATCTACGAAACCGTTTTTCAAGCCAATACGCTCTTTCATCACAGCAATGTGCAACTTCCCCGACCGTTAGAGCGCTGGCTGAACTGGCTGCTGGTCACTCCCCGTATGCACGGCATTCACCATTCTCAGGTGCAGGCAGAAACCAATTCTAACTATTCAGTGGTATTTTCATTTTGGGATCGGCTACACCGCACTCTCCGGTTCAATGTTGACGCAGCTAACCCGGCGATCGGTGTACCAGCTTATAGTCAGGGAGCAGATAATCGGGTGCTGGCGTTAATTAAACTGCCCTTTCAATCCCAACGGGATTACTGGGGTGAAGAATCTTCCAGCGATCGACTGGAACCTGCCTTAGATTGATTAAAAATCAATATTGGGCCGGGGCGTTCACAACTGCACCAACCTGCCACAAATGGTCTGGCATCGATCGGATCGCTGCTCTGCTCTGGCCCAGGGGCTACGAAGTGGACGCTCTAGATCAACTTGACACTCTAGATCAACTTGACACTCTAGATCAACTTGACGCTCTAGATCAGCTTGACGCTCTAGATCAGCTTGACCAGCTTTAAGGCGTAGTAAAGGCTGACGACTGCCCCCAGCGAACCTGCCAGAATCACAATGTAACTTAAGCCTGCAGACATGGTTGGTTTCTCCCTCAGCAATACAACTCAATCCATTAAAAAGCAAAAGTGGCAACCCAGCCTAATTCTGATCCAGATACTGGCTTACGTCCTCCAGCACACGGGTCAGATCAGTTTCCGTGGTTAAACGAATGCGATCGTCCCGGACTGTGATCAGCATCTTAGCGGCAAAGGGGCTAGGCCAGATATTGGGGTTGCAAAAAACTTCTAAAAAAACTTCACCCGTATAACGGTATTCCAGGGGCGGCTGGGGATTGGGTTTACCACTTTGCTGGGCCGCTACCTTAAAGCTTTCCATGAGTGTGGCGATCGCGGCTTGGAGCTCCTTGGCAGCCGCCGGATTAAAGCTAAAGGAAACCGAACCCGACTCTAAATTCAATCTCAGCTGCGAAGAAAACATGGCCGATCCAAAATATCTCAAGGGCTAGTTTTTATCATACAAGCCTTTCAGTTGCTCAATCATCCGCCCCGCCTGGCTCGATCGTTGCAATTTGTAAGGATTTGGTATCTGGGGATACCTTGATCTTTTAGACTGATCCTCAATATCAACCTCTGGGTATAAGCAGGATTAAGTAGCAATGGTTCAATTAGCCTGGCATGATTACTTTCTGGGAGTTTCTTTCCTGGCGGCGATTGCAGGTCTGATCACTCTACTGGTGAGCGATCGTCCCGCCCTGATGAATGATCATCAAGAAACAGAAGAAAATTTGCTTCGCATGATCTTTGCCTACTGGATCGTTTACTGTTTGGCCGTCACCCTGCAAAAGGTCATTTCCCCTGATTGGGATAGCCTCTTACTGAGCTTAAGGCTGACCACAATTCTTTCTTATTTTTTAACCTTCTCCTCCGTCATTTGCCTGCCTCTACATCATCTGGAAGCTCGTCGTCAAACAAACTAGATCTCGCTGCCCTGGCAGTTATTGAGTCAGAATGCAAAATAAATCCTGGTAGGGCACTTGTCTCTCCAGGATTGATGTTTTTTATAAGATTTGTTAATAAATACTTTGCTTTATTATAAAAAATGGTAATCAGAAAGGTAGTCCCCCTTACACGAGCAGGGATGGATTTACCGATATTCTTCCCTACAGAACTGAACTAGTCCTTTTTTCAATCCAATAGTTTCTAGCCCAAGTCAGTGTTAGTTCCTAGCCTGGCTGTGTCTGTTTCTCTGAGCTTCTAACCCCGCAAGCGCAGCCTTTCTTTATGAGAAGAAGACAGCGGTATTCTCGTCTGCACCGTTTTTCCCGCAACCAGGGCTTTACCCTACCTCTGATCATGGGGTTGGGACTGCTGATGATCATGATTGCTGTTACGCTACTCTTGCGAACTCAAACTCAACAGGCTACTTCCTCCTCTCAGAAAGCCTCTGAAAGTAGCATCGCCATAGCCGAGATTGGGCTGACCCGCATCCAAGAATTTCTTAGCCTGAACCGCGCCCTCTCCAATCAAGACAACGTTACAGGTACAACGTGGTCAACCTACCTGACGGGCCTGGGCTGTTCCGCACCTACTGGCTTTCCCTATGCCCTCGATACTGCTGAAAGTGCCCCGCAAGGACAGTTCAAGATTTTGCGATATTCCAAACCCACTGCCATACCTGGAGACGGGACTTTATTTATCGAAGGGGCTACGGTCCAGGGGATACAAACCACCAGTACAACCCGGTTAAGATCAAAAATTTCAGTTTCTCGAAGCATACGCCCTTCTACCGCCCCCCCTGAAATTTGGGCACGGAATTTTACCTTTCCAGCTAGTGGTACACAGATTGTGGGTACGGGTGGAACTCAAATTGTTGAAGCCAAATGCGGCACGATCGCCTCTCTGGTGGGTACGGGTAATCGTATCTCTGCAGGCAATGCGGTTTCTGATCCCATGCGTGCCCTTCCCGACCCACTCACCACTCCCTCTACTTTTTACGATCTAGGAGCTGTTAACTCCGGGGTTACGATATTACCCAGGGCTGGAGATACGGTTAATGGTCCCAATGGTGAATATGTTTACCGAGCATCAAGCATCAATCTGCCAGCAGGGTCTACCCAATTAATTGTTAGACCAGGAATGAAGGTCAATCTTTATCTGTCTGGCAATCTCCTGGGTGCTCTTTCTGCAGGTGGTGCGTCAACGACCAGGGTTAAGATTGGCCATGATTGTACCGATACGGACAGCACACCGGATGGGATGTCCAATGGCACCACGATCGTAACCGGATGTACAGCAAGCAACTTTAAAATTTTTGGTTTATCTACTGGGAGTACTCCCACAATTACGTTTGCCAGTCGCCATACAGCAGGAACACCGGTTACTAACCAAACCACAACGGAAGCAGTAATTATTGCTCCAAATTACACTGTTACGATTGGACAGAGTCTTTATACTACACAGTTCAAAGGCATGATCTGGGCTAAGGATATTGTTCTGGATCAGGGTACGACAACGATTACACCCGTAGCTGCAACCTGGAACGAGCTGCAACAGCCTGTTATTCCCCTTTCTCCCCCTGGTAGTTTATATCCCCTCAGTATCTCTGGAATCAGTGCTTGGGAGCGCTGCAGAACTGATTCAACCCCTCCTACCTGCTAGAGCAATAGTTTTTATTAAGGGTTTCAAGTCATGAAGTTTTTACGGGGGAACAAGTGGTTTAGGACGCATCAGCACCAAGGATTTTCATTGGTAGAAGTTGTTGTGGGAATGCTGATTGCAGGTCTATTTATGGCCACAGCCTTGCAGGTGATGGTCGTGGCTAAAGTTTTGCAGGCACGGGGAACGGAACTGAATGAGGCCAAAAACTGGATTCAGCAAGACCTGGAACTGATCAAAGCTCAGGCTGCCACGTTTAAGTCCACCAATTTGAGTAGCTCAGCGACGGTGGGGGCAACTTCCCTGACAGTAGATTGGACGACTGGATTTGCTAGCGGAGATATTATTCGGATTGGCAATGACCCGAACGATTACACGGTTTCTGCAGCCAGTGGCACAACTGTGACGATTTCGACAGGGCTGTCTACCGCTCAGTCCGCTGGGGCCACTATTTCGGCTACCAATATGTGTAGTGCCACAACCTCAGCCACTGGTTTTGCCCAGGCGATCAGAACCAGTCTTCCAGGGGTCAGTCCTGCAACCCGGACTATTGGCGGTCAAAACTTTATTCTCACCCGTCAAGGCTTTGGCGGAAGTTCCATTCCTTCGATCAGAAATTTAGCTCCCTACCAGGTGCTGGAAGTTTCCTACCAGGTCACACCGGAACTGGGTGGCAATCCGGTTGCAAGTCTAGATACGGAGGTGATCGCCGATGCCGCGCTTAAATGTCCCTAACCAGCGGGGTTTAACCCTGATCGAAGTTGTCGTTGTAGCTGTCATTGTGGCAATTCTGGTGGCTCTCTTTTTACCCAACTTCCTGGCCTGGTTAAACAACCGCAGAGTAGCTAATGGCCTGGCGAGGGTGCAGGGTGCTTTTCAGGAAGCCCAGCGTCAGGCAATTCGGACGGGGGTGAATTGTGTGGTCAACCTGACGACGGGGACGAATGGCTCTTTGACTAGCAGTACAAACTGTTTACCCACGGGTAACCGCAGCTTAGGGGAGGATTCCGGTTTTTTGGGCAACCTTCAGGCCAGTCTGCAACTCAGGAGTAGCGTGACTTCGATTACGTTTGACAAAAATGGTTTCCCCACGGGTTTAGGGGGAACATTTGTGATTGCGCTACCGGGGAGTGGGGCCCAGCAAAAATGCTTCGTCATTAGTAATGCGGTGGGGCTGATGCGGAGTGGAGATTACCTGTCCAGTGATACGACCGGGGCTAATCCTAGTAATTGTACGACGGCGCAATTATGAACTTTTCTCAGCATCGTTTGTCACTTTTGGGGTCTCTCCGTGGCTTTACCCTGGTGGAGTTACTGGTTGCTGCTGCCACCGCCGGGATTATTGTTGCTGCCCTGGGATTTGGCTTGGTGACACTGATGGGGATCGATCGCCGCAGCCAGGTGGATGCCAGCCGACAAATGGACATTGGCCGGGCAATCAGTTTTATCTCTAATGACATTCGGGAATCTGAATTCATTGGTCTACCGGATAGTGGCTACACGGTTTCAGGCACCTGTCCGGGAACCACTGTTTTGTATCTCCGAAACGATCGCGATGCCGCCAATGCTAACGGTGTCTACTATTTCCGCGATATTTCGAGTTGTGGGTCCTCTGTTTGGGTCAAACCGGGCTTAATCATGAGAACCAGCCGTACCACGCCGATCGGTGATCCACCTCAAAACATCACTGCCTTGATGGGTAGCGAAATCATGGATGCACTTCAGGCTCCCTTTCCCAGTGATCAATACTCCAGTTTGACGGCCTTTCAGTCCTCCTTCTGTCCCGCAGGTGCAGGTACTTTCACGGGCACGGGTGGATTTTATGCCTGTATTGTCAATGCCCGCACTGTCAGGATCTACCTGTCCAGTCGGGGGGTCAATAATAATGTGATTGAGCAATCTGTGACGGTTAGTGCGCGAGGCCGCTAAACCCTGGGACGAGTCTGGCTGCACAGAGGGTGAGAGTCTTGCCCATGGCTGATCCTAAATTTAACGGCATGGCGATCGCAAGAACATACAAATGACACAGGTTAGGTATAAATTCAAATTGTTGATGTTCAAAGGATACAAATTATGATTCTCAAGCTGACCTCGATGCTATTGGGAACAGCAATGATCACCGGGCTGATTGTGCCGCTTTTACCCGCCAATGCTGATCAGCTTACGCCTAACCCAGCTCAACCTCAGCAGCTGGCCCAACAACCCCCAGCCAGTACCTATCGCCCCGGTTTCTGGCAACCCACTGCCCGAATTAACCCCAAACAAGCCTGGCAGTTGCAGGTGGTCAATCAGGGTAACTTGTCTGTGCAGTACGGATTATCTACAGGGGAAAATGCTACCCTGGCCCCCGGTCAAAGCAAGACGTTGAATAATCTGGACTTGCCTGCGGATCTGCTCATCTATAGCACTGCTGCCAACACAGCTCTGAAATATACGGTTACAACCCAGGGCAACACAGCGATCGTCAATGTGAGGGAGGCTGCCAAAGGTACGGCAGGGAATGGTTCTCTGGTGATCAATCCCAGCGGAGCAATTTACATTTATTAGGAGTTTATCCACCTCTGCAACAGAGGGAAGCCGACAGAGTTAGGGGTTAGGAAAGCAGCGTAAATTCATTGGAGCAATAGCGCCTAGATCGACTCGATCAGCGAAATTTAGCTATCTCTAAATCCTTCACTGCAAAAGTATCCATGGTGATGGGCTTACTTCTACGCCACAATAGTAAACGCAGTATTAATCGCAGTGTGCACCTGAGGTAAGTCTTTCATGTCCAGTCAAGCAGCAACCACGCAAAGTGTAACCCTGGTCTTTAACCCTGAAACGATCGACACCCGGTTTCAAATTATCGATACTGGTCTGGGCAATGGTTCATCCCAGGTGCTAAAGTCCTTCGCCAATCAGGGAGACGCGGTATCCTGGTTATTGGGGAACGGCTACGAATGGGTGCAGGACACCTCCCAGCCGCAACAGTGGATCAAGGCTTAGGATCAAGGCTTAGGATCAAGGCTTAACTTCAGGCTGACGTACAGAGTAACACCATCGAAATGACCTCCAAACCGACCATTGCGATCGCACACCTGGGCTGCGAAAAAAACCGGATTGATAGTGAACATATGCTGGGGCTGCTGGTGCAGGCGGGCTACAGTGTAGACAACGATGAAGCCCTGGCGGATTATGTCATTGTCAATACCTGTAGCTTTATTCAGGCTGCTCGGGAAGAGTCTGTCCGCACCCTGGTGGAGTTGGCTGAAGCTGATAAGAAAATCATCATTACCGGCTGTATGGCCCAGCATTTCCAGGAGCAACTGTTGGAAGAATTGCCGGAAGCCGTTGCTCTGGTCGGAACGGGGGATTATCACAAAATTGTCGAAGTTGTGGAGCAGGTGGAAGCCGGGCAGCGCGTTAAACAGATCACTGCTGAACCTACCTATATTGCTGATGAAACTGTTCCCCGTTATCGCACCACGACGGAAGGGGTCGCTTATCTGCGGGTGGCGGAGGGCTGTGATTATCGTTGTGCCTTCTGTATTATTCCCCACCTGAGAGGCAACCAGCGATCGCGCTCCATTGAATCGATCGTCGCGGAAGCCGAGCAACTTGCTGCTGAAGGGGTACAGGAAATTATTCTGATCTCTCAGATCACCACCAATTATGGCTTGGATCTCTACGGCAAACCCAAACTAGCGGAATTGTTACGGGCCCTGGGTCAGGTTGATGCGCCCTGGATTCGGATGCACTATGCCTATCCCACTGGCCTGACCCCCGATGTGATTGCCGCCATCAAAGAAACCCCCAACGTTCTCCCCTATCTGGATTTACCCCTGCAGCATTCCCATCCCGAGGTGCTCCGAGCCATGAATCGTCCCTGGCAGGGTCAGGTCAACGATCGGATTATGGAGCAGATCAAAACGGCCCTACCGGAAGCGGTGCTACGAACCACCTTTATTGTTGGTTTCCCCGGTGAAACAGAGGCCCATTTTCAACACCTGTGTGAATTTGTCCAACGCCATCAGTTTGACCACGTGGGTGTGTTTACCTTCTCTCCCGAAGAGGGAACCCCCGCCTTCGACCTTCCCAATCAGTTGTCGCCAGAAGTGATGGAAGAACGGCGTGAAATTCTCATGGCCCTGCAACAACCGATTTCCTATCAAAAAAATCAGCAGGAAATTGGCCGGGTTGTCAATGTTTTGATTGAGCAGGAAAACCCGGAAACGGGTGAGTTAATTGGGCGATCGGCCCGCTTTTCACCAGAGGTAGATGGTCTGGTTTATGTACAGGGAGAAGCCCGCTTAGGTGCCATGACCCTGGTTAAAATTACCGCCGCTGATCCCTACGATCTCTATGGTCACGTTGCCACCGCCGCCGACCTCCTACCTCAACCCTCTTTGGTGTGAAGGCAGTAAATTGTGGGAAGATAGGTTAGAGCACAGTTAACCCAAACTGATGGTAAAACTTTACCGGGCTATGACCGAGGAAAACGGCAAACCTAAACCTGGTCGCACTGCATGGTCATTGGGGATACGGCCAGATGTTGATATTGAGATTCAGAAAATACCAAGAGGGCATCTGGATACACAAGGGTACCTCCTTCCGGAAGGACAACGTCAATCTTCAACCGAGTTTGTCGAGGTAGCTGTAAGTAATATGAAAGGAATGTCTACCTCGCTTTCCCCTCAGGCATTACCACAATACCGTAGACCTGCAAAATTTGGCGGAAATGGAAAGAAGCCACTCTGGGAGATCGACAGTAGCAAAATTACGGGAGATCTTGAAGCCATCCAGGATAATCCTACTCATGTGATTATTCGACCCAAGGTTACAATGCTTTTAAATAATTATGAAAATGCTCTAGCAAACACACAAAACGATTGGATAAAAGTTAAGTAATCTAAGCAAATGACTGGAGAGTAGCTATGGCCTGGGTATTTAGCCTATCAGCAGAATGTGGTTCAAAACGAACTTTAGCAGAAAATTTTGCTCAACACTTTGTTCATGAAAAAAACTTGCTTTTCCATATTTTTGAAGCCAAATATTATACCTCGGTTTTTAAGGACTTAGAAGAGAATTACTGGTGCCTTGTTGCTGCAACCGTAAGCATTGATGAAGAGAAATTAACTGATAACAAAATTAGAGATTTCCTTAATAATTATTATTTCGAAGTCTCCTACAAGAACTATTTTGATCTTGAAAATTCAAAAACCATCCCATTCTTTAAGAGGCGCTTTTTTTACTATTTGGAAACAGTTGTAAACAATTACAACAAGCAGACTGGTATTGACTCACCTTTCAATGCTTATTTGATGACCCACTTGGGACTTGCATTTTACCAGCGCCTTAAAACTGCTCCATCATTTCGGTATGCTCTCGTAGGTGTAGAAGTAGATGAGTTCAGAACTTACAATGAATTACTCGAAGAAGAGGATTTGGATTTTCCAGGGTTAGTATTATCAGAATCCCTCTGGCAGGAAATGGGTTCATCTCCAGTTTTTCAACCTTTTAGCTCTGGATATGTGTGGAAACCGTATGAAGGTGAAGTTTATAAACCGCTTATCTCATCATTAGATTTACAGAAAAAGTTTAATGAACTTTTATTAGCTTAAAAACCGATCGGTAAACTCTTTAATCCACGCAATACATAGTTTTCCTGGAACTCTGGCTGGGAAGTTGCTAAACGCATTGGTAGTAATGGCATTGGCCCCCCACTCCTCTACGGTCAGCTTATCCCCATCAATAGCAGAGTAATTCCTTCAATACAACCATAGACCGTTACTGTCACTATCCCATTCTCAACTTTCCCTAAATTAACAATATATTGCTGTTTTACATAGTCAGTATGCTCCCCTTTTTTTCGGTCTCCTGTCTCATCAATAAAAGCTCTCACCTCTGGGAATAGATACTGATACTATTGACAGTAATCATCGATAAATTGGATGGTCGGTGTCAGTTCTCTTGGCTCAACCATAGTTCTGGTAAGGCTTGGGGATAGTTCACTCTATTACTATGTTACCAAAGTGATGGAAGAGCGATAGTTTGAAAGTGGCGAAATAGAAAGTCTTTTGGTCCTGATATAATGTACGGTTAGTCACGATCGGTATTGATGGATTCAGAAGAGTTTTGGTGGTTGTCTACACCCTGCGGCACGATGAGATCTGGATCATTTCTGCCTGTAAAGTAAATCTACAAGAACGGTAGCAGGATGGGGAAGGGTGATGATGAAAGCTGAATATAAAAAAACAGTGATCGGTTTAACCAACCACTGCTTTAGAGTTTAAGGACCAAAAATTTTAGAGTTTAAGTTGAGATTGCTTAGCCCACGGGTTCAATCCGGGAGTAGAAGATACCCTGAATTTTCATCTCTTTCGATTCATGGGCACCCATGTCATCGTCAGACAACTGTTCACTTTCGAAGGTGCCAGCAATTTCCCCTGTCCGGCTGTTGACTTTAGACACTTGAAGGGAAATTTTACCCTTGGTCACGTCGAACCGCTTCACATTTGCACGAGTCAATTCGTCTTCATCTGCTCCAGCAGGTAGGGCAACCGCATTGTCATATCCAGTGGCCAAGCCCCGTCCTTTGGGGTCGAGGAAGTTAGAGGTGCGGTAGGAAGGAACGTTGTAATCCCCTTCAAAATCTGTTGAGGTGTTGATGCTGGTCAGGCCAGGTTGAGTGGTAGCGACCAGGTTTTTCACACTGAACAGCAGGGGAACCCGTTCGCCGCCGGGCAATTGCACCGTAATGGGCTGGAAGTCAAAGCCATCTTCTTCAGTAAAGGTGAGACTGCCATTGGAATTAAACTTGAGTGGGCCCTGCACCTGATCGATCGACGAGGTGTAACGGGTCATCACTTTAGCTGGAACAAAGTCTGCTTCCTGCCGCCGAGATTTTGGTTCTTCTTTAACTAAAAAGGTAGTGGGCTGCAGGCATAATCCACTCATCCGATAAGACTGATTCGGATCGAGGGCAAAGGAACCCCGTGCCGTTTCATCCAGGCTGGGACAATTGTTTGCCAGTCCGGTTCCCCTAATCTGGTCATAGGTGAGGGCAGGTTTAGCGGCCAGGGCATTGCCACCCAGGGTTAACATCCCTAGACAGAATGCCAGAAAAGCAACAATGAAAGCGCGATATCTCATGGTCAACCTCAGTATCAAGATCTCAAAAACGGACAGGCTGGACCGATGCCCGCTTTAGATTATAGGAAGCATTGCAACGGTTAATGCCTTATTTTAAGGCTTAGGGGTGACGTAGCTAAAGGCATAATTCAGCAGGTCACTCCGTAGCTAACACAGCTATTGAGGGGGATCAGGTTGGATAGTATCTTTCTAGAGCGGATGGCCAGGCCTGCCGGAAGCTGATTGAATCGAAAAGGACGGGACAGGACGATGCTGAACGAGAAAAATCGAGAGGATCAGACAGAGCTGGCAACGATCGCCCAAACCGTACAAGACTTAGCTGCAAGCTACCGGGGAGATAGTGGCAAACTCTTGGAGTTATTACGACTGCTGGAAAGCCTACACCGGGAGGTGCGGGAGGAAGCCTTCCAAGAGGCCCTACCCTCTAACCGCCAGGCTCTCTATGCCCTGCTACGGGACATTGAAAGGTCAGGAGGCTGGCCCTATATTCCAGGCATGAAACTGCGAGCGCTGTTGGCCAAATTAGACCCGGTCGAGTTAGAACAACTACAGTTTATTCTACCACCCGAAAACTAATCCCTGTACTGAGATCAACCCATGCCCCATAGTCATTCCCACAGCCATAGCCATGATCACGATCGCCCCCAGAACTATAACCGTGCCTTTGCGATCGGCACTGCCCTGAACCTGGGTATTGTCCTGTTACAGGTGGTCTACGGGGTTCTGGCTAACTCCCTGGCCTTACTGGCGGATGCGGGCCATAACCTTACAGATGTCTTCAGTTTGCTGCTGGCCTGGGGGGCAAGTTGGCTGGTACGCCGTCCTCCCACCCATCGCTATACCTATGGTTGGCGGCGATCGTCCATTCTGGCAGCCCTGTTCAATGCCCTGTTGCTCTTACTGGTGATGGGAGCGATCGCCTGGGAATCGTTGCGGCGACTCACCCAACCCGCTCCGATCGCCGAGATGGAAGTGATTGCCGTTGCCCTGCTGGCCATCGTCATTAATGGCGGAAGTGCTTTCTTGTTTCTGCGTGGAAAAGATGACCTGAATTTACGTGGTGCCTTTTTCCACCTCTTGACCGATGCTTTTGTTTCTTTTGGTGTCGTACTGTCCGGGGTAGCTACGCTGGTCACAGGCTGGCTCTGGTTTGACCCGGTGATGAGTTTGATCATTGTGATCACGATCGTGATTGGCACCTGGCAATTACTACAGGATGCCATCAATCTGGCTCTGGATGCGGTGCCAGGAGGAATTGACCCCCAATTTGTCCGTAGATATTTGCTGGAACAACCGGGGGTGGCTGAAATTCATGACCTGCATATTTGGGCAATCAGCACCACAGAAACGGCTTTAACCGCTCATCTGGTCATGCCGACGGGCTATCCAGGGGATGCCTTTCTCAGTCAACTAGGTCAGAAACTGCACGATCAGTTTGAGATTGACCATAGTACGATTCAAATCGAAAGCGGAGACCCGAACTATCCCTGTGTTCTGGCTCCAGAATCGACAATATAGCCAGAGTTCAGGGATGTAGCAATAGATTATATCGAGAAAATATGTATCCATTAAATTCAATGAACCCAATTTGGAAAAAGCCCCTGCACCTCTTCATGCTTTTAGGAATATGGCTTAGCAGTGCCAATGCTGCCTTCGCTGCGGAACAAATTAATATCCGTTATGGTTTTCTGGAGCAATCTGTGGCAGTGCGGGAGTTAGAACGCTTTATTTCGACCGGCGAGATTCCGATAGAGCTACGTCCCTATGAATTTATGCTCACTCCGGAATTACGCCAATCCCTGCGCCAGGGCCTGCAATTAAACCCGGATATTTCTCCCCAGGCGCTGGAGCAGATGTGGCAATCCCCAATGGGCAAGCGGCTATTGAAGGTTCTGGGCAAAGTAATTCCAAATACTAATTCCCAGGAATTACTCACAACCATTAGCCGCGCCAGTGAGTTGCCCCAGGGATTGAATCTGATCAACTTTTTCCGAGCTTTTCCCACCGCAACCTTGACGATCGATGCGGGTTCCGTTCTGGCGGTGAAATCCCAGTTAGAAAGCTATTACCTGAAAAGTAAAACCCTCTCCCCGGCGCTGGAACGGGATCTGTTTGTTAGCAATAGTCCACCCCTGCCCGCTAACCTCGACCCCGCTGCCCCTGGGAATGAAAAGGTACGGATCAAAAATCTAACCCTGCAGGATCGATGGCGCAATCGCAGCCTGGCTTTGAAAATTTATACCCCTGCCCAGCCTCAGGGCCCTCTAATGGTCATGTTGCACGGGTTGGGAGGTAACCAAAATGCCCTGGCCTATCTGGCTCGCCATCTAGCCTCCTATGGTTTCACAGTTGTTACCCTGCACCACCCTGATCAAACGGCCCTTGAACGCAGTAGTGATGAATTCACCCTGGGCGGAGAATTATATTTGCCCACGCAAGAATTCCTGGAACGGCCCCGCGATATCACGTTTATGCTCGATCAGCTTACCCACCTGAATCGGCAACCCGGACCCTGGCAGGGCCAGTTCAATACCCAGCAAGTCACCGTGATCGGTCAATCCCTGGGAGGGACGACGGCTTTAACGCTGGCCGGGGCAGAATTTGATCTGGAACGATTAAGAACCACCTGTCGCGCGATCGATCCGATCGGTCAGTCCCTCTCTGATTGGGCCCTCTGTAATGCCACAGTTTTACCAGGACGGCACTATCGCCTCAGCGATCCGCGGGTGAGTCAGGCTATTTTAATCAATCCTGTGGTAGGGAAACTGTTTGGTGAGCAAGGACTGGCCCAGGTTAAGGTTCCCACCCTGATGATCAGCAGCACCGCCGACTCCATTTCTCCAGCAATTCTGAACCATCTCGAACCCTTTACCTGGCTGGGTGGAACGAAGTATTTAGTCACAGCGATCGGTGCCACCCATTTAAGCGCAAACGATCTGGATAATGTGATTGGCAATAAGCGCTTTCGAGTTGTTTCTGAGCGGTTAGGTGAAGAAAATAAAACCTTACAGCAGCTTGTGCGGGGAGTCAGCCTGGCTTTTGTCCAACAACTCACTCCAGAGGCCCAACGCTATCAGCCCTTCCTCACCTCCAGCTATGCCCAGGCTCTTTCCCTCCCCACCCTGCCCCTGCGGCTGACGACCAAATTACCGGAAACCCTTGTGCAGCGGTTAGATCAGGTGTTGCAAACCTCTCAAATCCCAGCAGTTCAACCTCCCTATCCGATCAGTTCTCCCCTGAGCCGCAGGTCTGTTCCAACCTCTCAGTAGTTGGCGGTGGAAAAGTGCTGAAAAGCTGCTGTGAGCGTTAGGGAGCGTTGCTGGTTCCCCTCTTGCAAAATCACTTCAGGTTCGGTGGTCAACCTGCCAATCACCATTCCTTGAATTTGGGCAGCAAACGAATAGGCGATCGCCGCGTCCAGACAAAGTACCAGTTCAAAGTCTTCCCCTCCATAAAGCCCCCAGTCTAAAGCTTGCGTGGGGGTCAGGTCTTGGGTGTGTCTAAAAGCGGCAGGCAGGGGAAGGCGATCGCTGTCTAAAATAGCTCCCACCCCACTGGCCCGACAGATCTGTAAAACCGCATCGGCCAACCCATCACTACTATCCATCCCGGCAACCCGGACAGAGGGATACTGCGCTCTCAAGGCTTGAATCACATCTAATCTCGGCCGGGGACGTTGATGGGCCAGAATTAAGCCCCTGCGATCGCTCTCCGTTAGATCCCTTCCCCACTCCGGCTGGAGCAACAATTCCAGACCCGCCCGCGCTGCCCCATGCACCCCCGTCACTAAGATGGCATCCTCCGGTTGAGCCGCAGATCGCAAAATTGCCTGGCTGGGCATCACCTGGCCTAAAGCAGTAATGGAAACGGTGATCACGGACGATCGGCACACATCGCCCCCCAGCAGCACGGTATTGAATTGGGTTAAACAGTCTGCCATACCCCGATACAGCCGTTCGATCCACTCCACGGCTAAATCACCCGGAATTCCCAGGGCGATCGTTAACCCTAGAGGAGAAGCACCCATTGCAGCCAGATCAGACAGATTTGCTGCGGCAGCCCGCCAACCCACATCTTCTGGGGCCGTGGTCTGATCACTGAAATGCACCCCATCCACCAGCATATCCGTCGTCACCACCAGAGATTGGCCTGGCGTTGGGGTCAGAATGGCCGCATCATCGCCAATGATTTCCGGTGGACAAAACTTTTGTAGGCGTTGCAGTAACCCCTGTTCCCCTAAATCTCTAACCAGCACGGATCTGTACATGGGCATAGGAGATCGAAATAATCGATAAATGTGTGAATATCCACTCTAACTTGAGAGAGCTAAATCAGTTTTTCAGTAGACTTTAGAGAAGACATAGATATGATCAGGTAGAATTTGTAGAGATAACCACTGGGAAGGAAGGCTATATTTTGCCTAATACAAGTCATCCTCGCCTCTTATCCTTTGCCCTCGACGATTGGACTGTACTGGGTGGCCGAGTATACGTACCATTAATTGATCAGGTTGGGGTACTGGTTGGACGAAATGGGGCTGGCAAATCAGCCATTCTTGAAGGTTTTGAAGCGATCTCATCCCGTGCTATAGGTAGGCTTAGTCGATTTCGGCAAATTGACAGTGAAAGCATTCCTAAAATATTAGATATTGAAATTTTAACTCCTGAGGATCGGCAGCTTAGATATAGATATGAACTTAAAGCCATACCTATTTCTGCCGATGAACCCGATATAGATGATTCTATAAACGAATCCTCGGAGGAAAGCCAATTTTCCTGGAATGATTGCTGCAAATATATTGATGGTGAGAAAGAGCTTTTATGGACCACTGAAAGTGGATTAACAACCCTTGAAAATGCAGGCAGTCCGATTATTACCATTCTCGGTAATACTAGTTCACTACGGCAATTACATCTTCTAGAAAATTCACGACTAAAGCTCCCAGACGAAATGCAATGGGTTTATTCTATTTTGAGGGGAGTTCGCCTTCTTGGAAAGGCTCCCGTTCGTCGAACATCTAGACGACAACAAGCTTTTTTAAGGGTTTCAAGCAAAGGTATTGGTACTGGTTTTTCTGGACTTGCAGATAGCCTTTCTCGTAAAATACTTCGTCGTATAGAGATAGGGGAGCTTGATGAGCTTGAAAGTGTTTGTCAGCGAGTTGGGCTTGGAAATAAAATAACAGAACAGAAATTTATTTCAAGCAGAGAGTATGAGGGGAAAGCTATAGGAGAAGATGAAGAATATCTCTCTTCAATATTGCTGGATGGAGTTAATGTTGGATTACTCTCTGATGGCACACTTCGAGTTCTATCGATCCTTATAGAGATTATTTCTTCATATCCTAGTGCAACAACAATAATCGAAGAACCGGAGACACAAATTCATCCTGGAATGTTGGCAAAATTACTGAATGAAATTGAAGCTTATACTTGTGATGGGAATTTAATTATCTCAACTCATTCACCACAAGTGGTAGCGTGGACTAAACCCAGAAAAATTAATCTGGTTTATCGAAACCATGGACAGACGACTATTCGGAAGTTACATGAAGAAGAGATTCAGAAAGTTGTCGAATATCTCTGTGAAGAAGGGGACTTAGGTGACTGGCTCTACAGTGGTATTCTGGATGGCTAACCATTTAATCGCCCTAATTGCTGAAGATGACACGGACTGTGATACAGTTCGGAAAATTATACATCGTGTGCTTGGTCAGGGTACCAGGACTAAACCATGGGCATCGAAGGGTTGTAGTACATTAAGAAGAAAGCTACCAGCAAAACTTAAAGCCATGTCCAAGGAAGGCTGCAATGCTTTTATTATCGTCCATGATTTAGATCGCAACCCAGAAAATAATTCTCTCAATGACGCAGTGAAACTACGGGATGCCCTAGAAAGAGCAGCTTCTGAGGTTGAACATATTAACAGACATATCTGTATTCCAATTGAGGAATTAGAAGCTTGGTTCTGGTCTGACCCAGATGTCGTAAGACATGTAGGAAGGGGTAAAGGCGAAGCAAGATTACATCCTCACTTGATTAATAAGCCAAAAGAGCAGTTGATAAGATTATCAGTTGGTGAAAATAGAAAGCCTCGTTATAGCACTAATATGAATGTTGAATTAGCCGACAGGTTGAATTTAAATCTCTGTTCTGAGCGTTGTCCTTCATTTAGGAACCTCCTCGATTTTCTCCAATCTTTATAAAATTATTGGTACGCTCTATATTAGCAGCAGCTTTTAATTACCACGTAAGAAATTACCAAGCATAACTTTACTTATCTTTCAAGTCGAATTAATTGCAACTGCTCTTTCATCTGATCTAAATTTCGGGCGGGTTCAAAGCAGGTTAGACCTTCACAGACCAGGGCAACTGCGCCTGCAGGCAGATCGGTTTCAAGCTTATAAACTACTGTAGGCAGGTATTCATTCGGCAACAGAGTTTTGATCACTTCAGCACTGGTGCGAATCAGGGTGGGATGCAAATACCAGTCCAGGGCACCAAACAAACTGGGACACCCGGTTGGAGAAGATTGCATAATCCCACTGAAGGCTTGCAAGGCTTGTTCTGCCCGATCGAGATAGGCCAGATTTTCAGTTAATAGAAATAGTCGCATCAGATTGGTGATCGCAACCCCATTTGCTGCTGGTGTGGCATTATCCATCCATTGCCGTTCTTGCAAAATTAAATCAGCCGTCGCTTCAGTGGTGTAGTAGCCGCTGTCTTCCGTTGCCCAGAGATAGCGATCGAATTCTGCCTGTACCCGCACCGCCGTTGCTAACCAGTCCGTCGATCGTGCTGCCGATAAATCACAAATCAGACTGGCCTGGTGCAGATCCAGCAATGCTTTAATCAAAAAAGCATAATCTTCAGCCTGGGCATCAACCTGAGCAACTCCCTCATAATTCAAGCGCTGTAGCCGTCCCGTTTGCCATTGCTGGTCGAGGATGAAATTGGCTGAGCCGATCGCCTGGTGAAAGTACTCTGGTTTGTTTAAGACTGCCGCTGCCGTAGCCAGACCCGAAATCATCAGGCTATTCCAGGACAGAATCATTTTTGTATCCGTGACTGGGGGAATCCGGCCAGACCAGGCGTGGGTTTTGGCCTCCTGGTTATTGCGGGCGGGGGGAAAAAGGTTCAGGTCCGGACCCTGGCCATAGCGAATACAGAACAGTTTGGCTAAAGCCGTTTCCACAGAAGCAGGTAACTCGCCCCCCTGCCGCCGTTGCAACACAATCAAGCCATCTTCAAAATTGCCCTGGGGATTGAGATAAAAATGGGTGGAAAGGGCTGCCAGTTCTTCCACCTCCAGCAGTTGCTCTAAATCGGCATAGGTCCAGGTATAAAACCGTCCTTCTTCCGGTTCCGCATCCGTTGACAAAACAAAATTATCGGCATCCTGGGCAGCGTAGAAAAATCCCTGAGCAGCGGTCATTTCCCGTTTTAACCACTGGCTGGTTCCATCGATCGCCCGCGCCAAAGCTGGTTCCCGTACACCCCTGCGCCAGAGGTTAGCCAGGTATTCCACAATCTGCCCATTGTCGTAGAGCATTTTTTCAAAGTGGGGCACTGTCCAGGTTCCATCCACCGTATAGCGATGAAAGCCCCCCGCCCCATGGTCATAAATCCCCCCCAGGGCCAGAGCCAGGCCCCTTTGGACCGCAATGGCTTCATTTTCCTGTTGGTCGGCCAATTGACTGCTCGCTAAGACCAGGTTGGCATAGGGAATCATCGGAAAGTTTGGCCCCTGTTGATCCTGGGCAATCACCGCCGTATTCTTTTCAAACCCTCGTTCCAGTAAAGACTGATCCAGTTGCCCCCTCCCAGCCAGAGTGGTTGTACTGCGGAGATACCCCATTAACTTCTGGCCCTGATTCTGCAGGTCTTCTTTACGAGTGTCGTAGAAATTTCTTAAGGTCTGTAACACCTGTAAAAAGCCCGGTCGGCCGTAACGGGGTTCAAGGGGAAAATAGGTACCGCCATAGAAGGGAATGCGATCGCCAGGGGTAAGAAACACATTCAAGGGCCAGCCCCCCTGCCCGGTCATGATCTGCACCGCCTGCATATAAATGCTGTCAATATCCGGGCGCTCCTCCCGATCGACTTTAATTGGCAGAAAGTGGGCATTCATGTAGTCGGCGATCTGGCGATCAGAAAAAGCTTCCCCCTCCATCACCGTACACCAGTGACAACTGGAATAACCTACGGATAGAAAAATAGGTTTATCCTGGGCTTGGGCGGTGGCCAGTGCTTCCTCACACCAGGGCCACCAGTCGATCGGATTTTCGGCATGTTTCCGCAGATATAGACTGGCAGAATCGATCAGACGGTTGGTCATGGCAGAATCCCAGCGTTACCTATCACAGTTTAAAGGCTTCGTTGCCTGCCAGGCTTTCTCCTCAGACTGATTTTTCTTTCCGATCTCTAGATCCTGACTGGGGAATGGGTTATGCTAGAAAACTGTCCCTCTTTCTAATGATGAGACGCAACCGTGGCTAATATTAAGTCTGCAATCAAACGGGTAGAAATTACCGAGCGCAATCGCCTCCACAATAAATCCTACAAATCCGCCGTTAAAACACTGACAAAAAAATATTTTGATGCCGTAGCTGCCTATAGTGCCTCTCCCAGTGATGATGCGCTGCAGGTTGCCCAAACCAGCCTATCTGCTGCCTTCAGTAAAATTGATAAAGCGGTGAAACGGGGTGTGATCCACCGGAATAATGGGGCCCGCAAAAAAGCCCGTCTTGCCCGCGCCCTCAACCGCCAGTTAGCCAATGCAGCTAGTTGATAGCCACGTTCATCTCAATTTTGATCAATTTCAACCCGATCTGGATGCGATCGCCGAGCGGTGGCGACAGGCCGGTGTAGTTGGTTTAGTCCATTCCTGTGTGGAACCAGCGGAATTTCCGGCCATTCAGGCTCTGGCCAAACGGTTTAGGGAACTTTATTTTGCGGTTGGGTTACACCCCCTTGATGCCGATCGGGGCCAACCTGACCTCGGCGATCAACTCCTGGCTCTGGCCCAGTCCGATCCCAAAGTTGTTGCTATTGGCGAAACCGGCCTGGATTTCTACAAGGCCAGTAATCGGGAGCAGCAGGAGCAGGTGTTCTGGACCCAGTTAGAAATTGCCCATCGGCTCGGTCAGCCTGTTATTATTCACTGTCGTGATGCCGCTGCCCCCATGCTCGACCTTTTGCGGCGGTTCTGGCACACTCAAGGCCCCGTGCGAGGGGTGATGCATTGCTGGGGAGGGACACCAGAGGAAACTGAGTGGTTCCTGGATCTGGGGTTCTATATCAGTTTCAGCGGTACGGTGACCTTTAAGAATGCCAAAGTCATTCAAGCCTCTGCCGCCCTGGTTCCCGGCGATCGCCTCCTGGTTGAAACCGACTGTCCTTTTCTGGCTCCCGTGCCCAAACGGGGAGAACGGCGCAACGAACCGGCCTACGTGCGTTATGTGGCTGAATACCTGGCTCAATTACGGGGAGTTTCACCCCAAGAGCTGGGTTTACAAACCAGTTGCAATGCCTGTAAGCTATTTAACTTGCCGTTGCTCTCATCTCTAGAACCCATTACTCCACAACCCACTCCCCCCCAACCCATTGCATTTGCGTCATAATAGATAGGCTAAGTGTCCGCCATCAAACTCCCCCTGTGGTTAATGCATGACCCCTTTTTTCCCCTCTGCTGAGCCAAGTGCAGCCAGGGGACTATTTGCTTGACATTAACCGTGCTAATGATTTACACTGTAAGACCCGCGCCAAGCGTGACCTCTAGAGGAGACGCATGACTAATACGATTTATACCCCACCCGCCTTTACTCTCCCTGACCTGGTTGAGATTCAGCGGGAGAGTTTCCGTTGGTTCCTGGAAGAAGGATTAATTGAGGAACTCGAAAGTTTTTCACCTATTACTGACTATACAGGCAAAATTGAACTACACATCCTGGCGAAGGACTATAAGCTCAAGCGTCCTAAGTACAGCGTTGATGAAGCCAAACGCCGAGACAGCACCTATGCTGTGCAAATGTACGTTCCGACGCGTCTGATCAATAAAGAAACTGGGGAAATTAAAGAGCAGGACGTTTTCATCGGTGATCTTCCCCTCATGACCGATCGGGGCACCTTCATCATCAACGGTGCCGAACGGGTGATCGTTAACCAGATCGTCCGTAGCCCTGGGGTGTATTACAAGTCAGAAGTCGATAAAAATGGTCGGCGCACCTACAATGCCAGCCTGATTCCTAACCGGGGAGCCTGGTTAAAGTTTGAAACCGACAAAAATGACCTGGTTTGGGTGCGGATAGATAAAACCCGTAAGCTGTCTGCTCAGGTTTTACTGAAGGCTCTGGGGCTGAGTGATGCAGAAATTTTTGACCGCTTGCGCCACCCCGAATACTACCAGAAAACGATCGACAAAGAAGGGCAGTTCAACGAAGAAGATGCCCTGATGGAGCTTTACCGCAAATTGCGTCCCGGTGAGCCTCCTACGGTGTCTGGGGGGCAACAACTGCTGGATTCCCGCTTTTTTGACCCCAAACGCTACGACCTGGGGCGGGTGGGTCGCTACAAGCTGAACAAGAAATTGCGGCTGAATGTCACCGAAACTACGCGGGTACTCACCTCTGAAGATATTCTGGCGGCGATCGACTACCTGATCAACCTGGAATACGACATCGGCATGATCGACGACATTGACCACCTGGGCAACCGCCGGGTGCGCTCTGTCGGTGAACTGCTGCAAAATCAGGTGCGGGTGGGCTTAAATCGCTTAGAGCGGATTATTCGGGAGCGCATGACGGTTTCCGATACAGATGCCCTCACCCCTGCGTCACTGGTCAACCCCAAACCCCTGGTCGCTGCAATCAAAGAATTCTTTGGCTCCAGCCAGTTGTCCCAGTTCATGGATCAAACCAATCCACTGGCGGAACTGACCCACAAACGTCGTCTCAGTGCGCTGGGTCCTGGGGGTCTGACACGGGAACGGGCAGGCTTTGCGGTCCGGGATATTCACCCCAGCCACTATGGACGCATCTGTCCGATCGAAACTCCAGAAGGTCCCAACGCTGGCTTGATCGGCTCTCTGGCCACCCATGCGCGGGTGAACGAATACGGCTTTATTGAAACCCCCTTCTATCCGGTTAAAGATGGGCGAGTGCTCAAGGATCAAGCCCCGGTTTACATGACTGCGGATGAAGAAGATGACAAGCGGGTGGCGCCTGGGGATGTCTCCACCGATGCGGATGCACATATTCTCGGTGAAGTAGTCCCCGTGCGCTATCGACGGGACTTTACCACCACTACCCCAGATCAGGTGGACTTTGTCGCCGTTTCCCCGGTGCAAATTATCTCCGTTGCCACCTCTCTGATTCCCTTCCTGGAGCACGATGATGCCAACCGGGCCCTGATGGGTTCCAACATGCAACGGCAGGCCGTACCTCTACTGCGTCCCCACCGTCCTCTCGTCGGAACTGGCTTGGAAGCACAGGCGGCTCGCGACTCCGGCATGGTGGTGACCACCCGATCGGATGGAGAAGTGAGCTATGTTTCAGCGGATGTAATTCGGGTTCGCACCACTCAGGGGCAGGAAATTGAATATCCGTTGCAAAAATACCAACGTTCCAACCAGGATACCTGTCTGAACCAGCGGCCAATCGTCTTTGCCGGTGACAAGGTCACAGCTGGTCAGGTCATTGCTGACGGTTCTGCGACCGAAGGCGGCGAACTTGCCCTGGGTCAGAACGTCCTGATCGCCTACATGCCCTGGGAAGGCTACAACTACGAAGATGCCATTCTGATCAGTGAGCGTCTGGTCTACGATGATGTCTATACCTCAATCCACGTAGAAAAATATGAGATTGAGGCCCGGCAGACCAAACTAGGGCCAGAAGAAATCACGCGGGAAATTCCCAACGTTGGGGAAGATGCCCTGCGCCAACTGAACGAAAACGGCATTATTCGGACTGGAGCCTGGGTGGAAGCTGGCGATATTCTGGTTGGCAAAGTGACCCCTAAAGGGGAATCGGATCAACCCCCAGAAGAAAAACTGCTGCGAGCGATCTTCGGGGAAAAAGCCCGGGATGTGCGGGACAACTCCCTACGAGTGCCCAACGGTGAAAAAGGCCGGGTGGTGGATGTGCGGGTGTTTACCCGGGAACAGGGGGATGAACTCCCACCGGGGGCCAACATGGTGGTGCGGGTCTACGTGGCCCAAAAACGCAAGATCCAGGTTGGGGACAAGATGGCCGGCCGCCACGGCAATAAGGGGATTATCTCCAGGATTCTGCCCCAGGAAGATATGCCCTACCTGCCAGATGGTACGCCCGTCGATGTGGTGTTGAACCCCCTGGGGGTACCCTCGCGGATGAATGTCGGCCAGGTGTTCGAGTGTTTGCTCGGTTGGGCCGGTTACCATCTGGGAGCCCGGTTTAAGATCACGCCCTTTGATGAAATGCACGGGGCCGAAGCCTCTCGCCTCACTGTTCACGGCAAGCTGGATGAAGCCAAAGAACTCACTGGACGGGATTGGGTGTTTGATCCGGACAATCCTGGTAAAACTCAAATTTTTGATGGTCGTACCGGAGAAGCCTTCGATCGCCCGGTCACGGTTGGCAAAGCCTATATGCTCAAACTCGTCCACCTGGTCGATGACAAGATCCATGCCCGTTCAACTGGTCCCTACTCTCTGGTGACTCAGCAACCCCTGGGTGGTAAAGCCCAACAGGGGGGTCAGCGGTTCGGAGAAATGGAAGTCTGGGCCCTGGAAGCCTACGGAGCTGCCTACACCCTGCAGGAACTGCTGACCGTGAAATCCGATGATATGCAGGGGCGCAACGAAGCCCTCAATGCGATCGTCAAAGGTCAGGCTATTCCCCGCCCCGGCACACCCGAGTCCTTTAAGGTGCTGATGCGAGAGTTGCAATCCCTCTGTCTGGATATTGGGGTACACAAAGTTGAAGCTACGGAAGATGGTAGTAACCGGGATGTGGAAGTGGATTTGATGGCCGATGTCAACAATCGCCGTACCCCCTCCCGTCCCACCTATGAATCCTTCTCCAGAGCTGATATGGAGGATGGAGATTAAACCGGGGCTGATGGATGTAGGAGCCACCTGCTCGACTCTGACCAACCCCCTGCGGTTAACTTCTGATCCGGCTAACCTCAGCCCCAACCCCTACAGGCAATTAAATCAAAAGGAAGCTTAACGCGATGCCCAAGCTAGAACAGCGGTTTGATTACGTCAAAATTGGTCTGGCATCTCCCGATCGCATTCGTCTGTGGGGAGAGCGGACCCTACCCAATGGTCAAGTGGTGGGGGAAGTGACCAAGCCGGAAACGATTAACTACCGGACCCTAAAGCCAGAAATGGATGGGCTTTTTTGTGAGCGCATCTTTGGACCGGCTAAGGACTGGGAATGCCACTGTGGCAAGTACAAACGGGTGCGTCACCGGGGGATTGTCTGTGAACGCTGTGGGGTGGAAGTGACCGAATCCCGGGTTCGTCGTCATCGCATGGGGTATATCAAGCTGGCCGCTCCCGTCACCCACGTCTGGTACTTAAAGGGGATTCCCAGCTACATGGCCACCCTGCTGGATATGCCGTTGCGGGACGTGGAACAGATTGTCTATTTCAACGCCTACGTAGTGCTCAACCCTGGCAATCATGAGAGTTTGACCTACAAGCAATTGCTGAGTGAAGACCAGTGGATTGAAATTGAGGATCAAATTTACAGTGAAGATTCCCAACTTGTCGATATTGAAGTGGGGATTGGGGCAGAAGCGGTACAACGGCTGTTACAGGATTTAGAACTGGAAACGGAGGCCGAATCGCTCCGCAGCGAAATTGATACCTCCAAAGGACAGAAGCGGGCCAAGTTGATCAAACGGCTACGAGTGATCGACAACTTTATTGCCACGGGTTCCCGCCCTGACTGGATGGTGTTAACGGTGATCCCAGTCATTCCCCCGGATCTGCGTCCGATGGTGCAACTGGATGGGGGTCGCTTTGCCACCTCTGACCTGAATGATCTCTATCGCCGGGTGATCAACCGTAATAACCGCCTGGCCCGCCTGCAGGAAATCCTCGCTCCCGAAATCATCGTGCGGAACGAAAAGCGGATGCTGCAGGAAGCCGTGGATGCCCTGATCGACAATGGGCGGCGGGGCCGTACCGTGGTGGGAGCCAATAACCGTCCGCTCAAATCCCTTTCCGACATTATTGAAGGGAAACAGGGCCGGTTCCGCCAAAACCTGTTGGGAAAGCGGGTAGATTACTCCGGTCGATCGGTGATCGTGGTGGGGCCCAAGCTGAAAATGCACCAGTGCGGTTTACCACGGGAAATGGCGATCGAACTATTCCAGCCCTTTGTCATCCATCGGTTGATCCGGCAGGGATTGGTCAACAATATTAAAGCAGCCAAACGACTCATCCAGCGCAATGACCCGATTATCTGGGAAGTGCTGGAGGAAGTGATTGATGGTCACCCCGTATTGCTCAACCGTGCTCCTACCCTGCACCGTCTTGGGATTCAAGCCTTTGAACCCATTCTGGTAGATGGACGGGCGATTCAACTCCACCCCCTGGTTTGCCCAGCCTTCAACGCTGACTTTGATGGTGACCAGATGGCGGTTCACGTTCCCCTGTCGATCGAATCCCAAGCTGAAGCCCGGTTGCTCATGCTTGCTTCCAACAATATTCTTTCTCCTGCCACGGGTAAACCCATCGTTACCCCCAGTCAGGATATGGTGTTGGGCTGCTATTACCTGACTGCAGAAAACCCCAAACCCCAGCAGGGAGAGGGAACCTACTTTGCCAGTATGAATGATGTGGTAATGGCCTACGAGCAAGGGCAGGTAGATCTCCATGCCTTTATCTGGGTGCGCTACGACAGTGAAGTAGATGATGACGATAAAAGCGAACCCGAAATCCAAACCTCTGGGGATGGGTTAGTAACCCACCTGTATCCATCCAAGCGGCTCAGATTTGATCAGGATGGCAAACTTATTTCGCAGTACATTCGCACGACTCCCGGTCGCATTATTTACAACAAAACGATTCAGGAATCTCTGGCCATCTAAGGGTTCAGTTCAGTTGGAGGTCAACTATGGCAGGACAAACATCTCCTTCCCAGCGTGAAGGTGTCAAGACGGTCTTTTTTAACCGCATTATCAACAAGGGAGGCTTAAAAAACCTGATTGCCTGGGCCTTTGGCAACTATGGCACTGCCAGAACTGCTGAAATGGCTGACAGATTGAAAGATCTAGGTTTTCGCTATGCCACCCGAGCCGGGGTTTCCATCAGTGTGGATGACCTGCTCGTCCCCCCTAAGAAGCAAGAACTACTGAAAGCGGCGGAAGATGAGATTCGCGTCGCCGAAGCCCGTTATACCCGGGGCGAGATCACTGAAGTGGAACGGTTCCAGAAAGTGATTGACACCTGGAACAGTACCAATGAGGAACTGAAAGAGCAGGTGATTAAGTACTTCCGGGCCAAGGACGTGCTCAATTCCGTTTACATGATGGCGTTCTCTGGAGCGCGGGGTAATATTTCCCAGGTGCGTCAGCTCGTCGGGATGCGGGGACTGATGGCCAACCCTCAGGGAGAAATTATTGCTCTACCCATTAAAACCAACTTCCGCGAAGGACTAACAGTAACAGAGTATATTATTTCTTCCTACGGGGCCCGGAAAGGCTTGGTGGATACTGCTCTGCGGACGGCAGACTCTGGCTACCTCACCCGGCGGCTGGTGGACGTTTCCCAGGATGTGATCGTGCGGGAATTGGACTGTGGGACTCGTCAGGGGCTTTCGCTGCGGAGTATGACCGATGGCGATCGGGTGTTGATTCCGCTGAAGGATCGGTTGTTTGGCCGGGTTATGCTCCAGGATGTGGTGCATCCCAAAACGGGCGAGGTGATTGCGGCAGCCAATCAAGCAGTGTCCGCAGAACTGGCCAGCCAGATTGCCAAAGCCGGAGTGGAAGAAGTGACGGTACGCTCTCCCCTCACCTGTGCCGCTCGCTCGGTCTGCCAGTATTGCTATGGCTGGAGTTTAGCCCACGCCAAAATGGTAGATACCGGGGAAGCGGTGGGGATTATTGCTGCCCAATCGATCGGTGAACCGGGTACCCAGTTGACCATGCGGACCTTCCACACAGGCGGGGTGTTTACTGCCGAGTTGGCGGGTCAAATTCGGGCCCCCTTTGCCGGTCAAATTAAGTTTCCCAAAGGATTACGTAGTCGCCCCTTCCGCACCCGTCACGGTGAAGATGCTTTGGTGGTGGAAACCAACTGCCGCATCAGCCTGAGCAACGATGAGCGCACCCAGGAGTTTGATGTCAGCCAGGGATCGACGCTGCTAGTCCGGGATGGCCAGTCCGTCCAACCGGCTCAGCTGATTGCTGAAGTAGCAGCGACCGGGCGAAACGTCCGCAAATCGACGGAAAAGGCCACCAAAGACGTGGCTTCCGATCTGGCGGGAGCAGTCCAGTTTGCTGATCTGATTTCAGAAGAAAAACGCGATCGCCAGGGCAATACCACTCGCATTGCTCCCCGGGGCGGTCTAATCTGGATTCTGTCTGGTGAGGTTTACAATCTGCCCCCTGGTGCCGAACCTGTAGTCAATAATGGCGATCGGATCGAGGCGGAAGATGTGTTGGCGGAAACCCGACTGGTGACTGAACACGGTGGGATCGTACGGCTACCGGAACAGACTGAAGCTAAAGGCGGACGGGAAGTCGAAATTATTACTGCTTCCGTACTGCTGGATACAGCGGCGGTGATTGCCGAAAGTCAACAGGGACGGGAGCATTACACGATCGAAACCCAGCAGAATCAGCGGTTTTCGCTCAAAGCGGCCCCTGGCACCAAAGTCCAGAACAACCAGGTGGTGGCCGAACTGATCGACGACAACTACCGCACCCAAACCGGCGGAATTCTTAAATATTCTGGCGTGGAAGTCGGTAAGCGGGGCAAAGCCAAGCAGGGCTACGAAGTGGTACGGGGTGGCACGCTGCTCTGGATTCCAGAAGAAGCCCACGAAGTTAATAAAGATATTTCCCTGCTGCAGATTGAAGACGGTCAGTACGTAGAAGCAGGAACGGAAGTGGTGAAGGATATCTTCTGCCAGAGCAGTGGTGTGGTGGAAGTCACCCAGAAAAATGACATTCTGCGGGAAATTGTGATCAAGCCTGGGGAACTCCACCTGGTGGATGATCCCGAAGCCGTCATTGCCAAGGATGGCACCTTTGCCTATCCCGGTCAGGAAGTCCTCCCCGGTCTGATGATGGCCGACTTGCGTTACCTGGAGTACGTGGAAACCCCGGAAGGTCATGCCCTGTTGCTGCGTCCTGTCCAGGAATTTCCTGTTCCTGACGAACCCTCTGTTCCCAGCCAGGAATCGGTGCAGGAATCGGGCCGCTCTATCCGATTACGGGCAGTGCAACGCTTACCCTACAAAGATGGGGAACGGGTGAAGTCCGTCGATGGCTTGGATCTGTTGCGGACCCAGCTCGTGCTCGAAATTGGTACGGAAGCCCCCCAACTGGCAGCGGATATCGAAATTATTCCCGATGAGAACAATCCTGAGGTGCAGCGGTTACAACTGGTGATCCTGGAATCTCTGGTGATCCGGCGAGATATTGCCGCAGACCAGACCCAGGGCAGTACCAATACCCGCTTGCTGGTCAAGGATGGGGATCAGATTGCCCCCGGTGCTGACGTGGCCCGGACAGAAATTCGCGCCAAGCAGGGAGGAGAAGTCCAGGGTATTCGTCGGGGTGGAGAAACCGTGCGACGGGTGCTGTTGATTACAGAGTCCGATCTGGTGCGGCTCTCAACTGGGGATCAGACACCAACAGTCAAAGTGGGGGATCTGCTGCGGGCTGGCGATCCGATCGCCCCTGGAGTAACCGCCACCGAAACAGGTCAGGTGATGCAGGTGAATGACAACGAGATCACCCTGCGGATTGCCCGCCCCTATCTGGTTTCTCCCGGCGCGGTGTTGCAGATTAATGACGGTGACCTGGTGCAGCGGGGGGATAGCCTAGCTCTGCTCGTGTTTGAGCGGGCCAAAACCGGAGACATCATTCAGGGTCTACCCCGGATTGAAGAGTTGCTGGAAGCCCGCCGCCCCAAAGAAATGTGTGTGCTGGCTCAGCGTCCCGGTACCACCCAGGTGATCTACAACGATGATGACAGCGTTGAGATCAAAGTGATTGAAGCAGATGGGACGATTGAAGATTATCCGATCGGTCCAGGCCAGGGTCCAATGGTGGGCGATGGTCAGAGTGTTGGTGCAGGTGAACCCCTCACTGATGGTCCGATCAACCCCCACGATTTGCTAGAAATCTTCTTTAAGCTGAACGAACCTCTCGGTCAACATAGAGCTGCCCTGATCAGTTTGCAGAAAGTTCAGACCTTTCTGGTCAATGAAGTGCAATCAGTCTACCAGTCCCAGGGGATTGAGATTGCCGACAAGCATATTGAGGTGGTGGTGCGGCAGATGACCTCTAAAGTCAGAATTGACGACGGGGGCGATACAACCATGCTGCCCGGTGAGCTGGTGGATCTCTACCAGGTGGAGCAGGTGAATGAAGCTATGTCGATCACCGGAGGGGCACCAGCCGAGTTTACGCCTGTGTTGCTGGGGATTACCAAAGCCTCCCTCAATACCGATAGCTTCATTTCTGCTGCCAGCTTCCAGGAAACCACCCGGGTGCTGACCGAAGCGGCGATCGAAGGGAAGTCGGACTGGCTACGGGGCTTAAAAGAAAATGTGATCATCGGGCGCTTGATCCCGGCAGGTACGGGCTTCAACACCTATGAGGAACTGGCCAGTGGTGAGCTGGATAGCAGCTATGATACCGCTGGATTGGAAGACCTGGTGGACGTGATCGACGATCGCACCGCCCGCAGCTACACGCTGGAAAGCCTGGAGGAAGATGATACCGTGGGCGAAGGTTTCCTGGGGTCTGTCTCCACACCTAAGGAACGCCGCCGCGATCGGTTCAGCTTTGGGGCCAATCTGGATGATGATGATGTCCTGATCGATGACGAAATCGCCGATGACCTGGATGAGGACGACGATGAAGAGGATGGGGATGATGAGGATTAAATAGCCTCAGGAACCATAGATTGAGTTAGCCAGCGGGGGGGTGTTGTTCTAGATAGTGCTGCACCCCCTCTCCTAATTGGACCAGATTCGGCTCAATTTTATGGCTGAGGAAGTCTTCAACCACACCACCGATCAGATGGGCGACAAAACCGGGGACACCGTGGATCTGGTGGGAATCAATGTGGAGTTCTCCCTCACTCACAATCACTGTGCCCTCTGCCTCCGCCTGAAATAAATTTCGACCGGAACAGTGAACAGCTTCTGTGAAGGCATGGGTTTCGATTCGCCAGTTGGTGCTGAACTCCTGGTCGTTCCAAACCGCTCGATCGGTCCAGGAAAGCATGGCTTCACTCAGGAGGGCGCGGGCCGCCGCCGGAATTTCACCCCCTCCGTGCCACTCATTCACAATGTAAACCCGGCCATTTTGCTCAGAGCGGGACTTCACCTCGATATTGCGGACATTGGGGAGATAGGGGATCAAGTCCAGCAGTTTGTCCCGGTAGGTCGCATACACGAGCGCGCGGGGAAAAGGAATATGAATTTTGGTAAAAATCTGCATGCAAAAACCCCATCCATGCATTACGGCGTTAAAAACCGGCAAGCTGCCAGAGTGACCAGACCCACCTCAAGATCTAGTTTAGAGACATTGGGGGATCTCAAATGACTTCTAACTGAGAGAGCGGGCTAAAGCTGTTGCGATCGCCGCCACTAAGCGCTGACAGTGTTCTGGGGTATGGGTGGCCATCAAACTGAGCCGCAGCCGACTGGTGGGAACCGTGGGGGGACGAATCACGGGGGCAAAAATGCCAGCCTGTTTGATTCCGTTGCCCACCTCCAGAGCAGTTGCTGGATCGGGCATCTGCACAGCCAGAATGGCAGACTGAGACGGGAGTAGCTGGAAGCGTCCCTGATGCTGCTGTAACTGAGGCAAATTTTGCAGTTGTACCTGGACCCTCTGAACATTCTCATGGAGCTGTATGCGCCGCTGGGGTTCTGATTTCACTACAGCGATCGCCGCCAGAGCCGCTGCCGTATCCGCCGGGGAAAGGGCCGTGGTATAAATCCAGCCAGGACAGCGATTACGGAGAAAATCGATCAGCACTGCCGTTCCAGCCACATATCCCCCCAGGCTACCCAGGGCTTTACTCAAGGTTCCCACCTGGACCAGGGTTTGATTGGTACAGCCCCAGTGTTCCACCGCGCCCGCGCCCGTGGCTCCCAATACTCCCGTAGCATGGGCTTCATCCACCAGCACCATGGCATTGTGGGCCGTGGCGATCGCCAGCAGTTGAGGCAATGGACAGACATCCCCCTCCATACTGAACACCGTATCAGTCAGGATTAGACAGCGGCGGTAGTTCGAGCGGTGAGTCTGCAGCAATTTGGCTAAACTGCCCATGTCCAGGTGGGGATAGTCCAGCACCTTTGCCCCACTTAAACTCGCCCCCTTTTTGAGGCTGGAGTGATTGTATTGATCGGAAAGAATTAGATCCCGTGGCCCCACCAGCGCGGCGATCGTCCCCAGGTTAGCTAGATAACCGGAACTGAATACAAGGGCATCTTCGGTTTGTTTCAGTTGGGCAATGGCCCGCTCCAGTTGGCGGTGCAATTCTCGGTGGCCAGTCAGCAAGCGCGACCCTGTACTGCCCGTTCCCAGTTGTTCTGTTGCCTGAATGGCCGCACAGATTAAGCGTTGATCCCCCGCCAGACCGAGATAGTCGTTACTGGCAAAGTTCAAGACCCGTTGCCCTGCCAATTCAACCTCTGCCCCCGGCCGGCCCTCGATCGTCTGGACAGAGCGATACCAGTGGGCCCGCTTCACCGTCTCCAACGCTGCTTCTATCCAGGCGTAGGGGTGGCTATCCAACCTGTTCCTCAATTTGACGGAAGTAACTTAACAGCCAGTTGGCGGCGGTGGCCCGACGGGTTAAGCGGGGGTTTAATTCCCTCACTTCATAACCCTCAAAGTGCAACTGTTCTTTGAGTAATTGCTTATGCTGGGGGGGGATGGAGCGGGTCAGTTTGACTGTAGCGGGACGACTGCCGATAAAATCTGGGGGTTGAGGATACTCCTCTCGCCAGGCTGGTTCAACCATTGAATTGTCCCACTGCTCTGTTGCGGGATTGTAGCGATAACCCAGACAATGCCACAGTAATTCATTCACGGTTTGATCCCTGATTTCACCTGTGAGAATACCTTGAACCGTCGCCACAGTCAGGGGAGGCAAGTCAGCCATAATTACTAAGCCTCTTTCTTCCAACCCTCTTTCTTCCAACCCTCTTTCTTCCAACCCTCTTTCTTCCAACCCTCTTTCTT
>ERZ1066117.207-NODE-207-length-57827-cov-48.957661_pt1 | contig 57827 bp, 38 predicted proteins | sample MGYA00382764_ERZ1066117 | MGnify/ENA primary metagenome ERZ1066117 (study PRJEB33369, sample SAMEA5778347) | biofilm metagenome | biome: Industrial cooling water; feature: Water cooling tower basin; material: Biofilm | place: United Arab Emirates | collected...
GTCGAAGTTGTCACGCGCGGCGGCCGACGTCCGCGCGGTCGATAGACCGAGAGACGCAGCGGCCATGAACCATCCGAGACGACGCATCGAGTCACCGTAAGGGGTCCGTCGCGTGAAGTCCACGCTCGCCGCCGCGGTCGTGGGCGCGCCCGTCGAGCGCTCGGCCGGGGGGCCGCCGGAGCTGCGCGCCGGCACGAGCGGTGAGCTCGTGCCACCCGTGCGCGACTCACAGCGATGGCGTGGTGCGCGAGCGCGTCGTCGACGACCGGCCCGCCGGCCCGCTCGCGTCCCGCCAGCGACCGCGAGCCGCGATCTCGCGGTCCGCACCAGCAACTTCAACGCTCAATCACCGCGCTCTTGGCCCGGACCAACTCCTCGGCCACCTTGTCCAGGTGGTGATGGCGTAGCAGGGCCAGTTTCTGCTCCGGGGTGTGGTGACGACGGGGCGCGCGCATGGGCATGCCCTTAAAGACATGTCATGCGAATCTTCGTGGCGACCGCGCCTGCACCAGGTGCTGTCGCCCCGCCGACCGCGAGCCGTCAAGACGACGCCCTCGACCTCGTGCGTCCTCGTGGCCCCGCGCGGTTTCGCCGGCCGTGGATCCGCCGCCGCGCTCTCCGTACCCGGGCCCGCGGCCTCGCCCGCTCTCGACCCCCGGATCACCCGCAGCACCTCGCGCGCGTGCTCGACCGCCCTCGCGTCGTCCCCGTCGACGGCCGCCAGCGCCAGGTCGACGTGCAGCGCCGCCACGGCGCGCGCCTACGCGGCCTCACGCGGCGCGAGCTCGACCGCCCGCTCGGGGTCCCGCCGCGTTCGCCCGCGGATCCGCAGCCGTGTCCAGCACGGCGCACCCCGTCGCCAGCCCGTCGAGCTCCGTCGTGCTTGGACTTCTGGTTGCTCGTGTAGGAGGAGCCGCTGAATCACGTACACGGTTGACTCCCAGCTTCATTCGTACGCGGGAGCCGTCGGGTACCCGGGCCCCGAGCGCCCGGGTTACGTCCGTGCCGGCATGTCGGCGCGAAACGCCGACGGGGTGGTCCCGGTCCACCGACGAAAGGCCCGGTGGAAGTTGCTCGGCTCGGAGAAGCCGAGCAAGAACGCGATCTCCGCGAGGGACAGGCGAGCGTCGCGGAGGTAGCGCTCCGCGTAGCTGCGCCGCACGCCGTCGAGCAGCGCCTGGAACGTCGTCTCGCGGTCGGCGAGTCGTCGCTGCAGGGTCCGCGGGCTCATGCCGAGCTGCGCCGCGACCTGATGCATCTCCGGGACCCCGCGGCTCATCGCGGTGACGACCACGCGCTCGACCTGATCGAGGATATCGTCGTCGGCCGGCAGCCTCGCCAGCACGTCGCGCGCGTAGGCTTCGAGGTAGGTGAGCACGCCGGTCTGCGGGGTCCGGATCGGGAGCGCCAGGACCGCGGCGTCGAACACCAGGACGGTCTCCGGCCGATCGAACCGAGGAGAGACGCCGAACAGCCGCACGTGCTCACGGAGGCGCACCGGCGCGGCGTGCTTGAAGTGGACCGCGAGCGGGACCATCGCCGCGCCGGTGAGCTTGCGGCCGAGCATCACCACCGACGCCGCCGAGAACTCGGCGATCTGCCGCGGGCATTCGACAGGCAGCCCGCGACAGCCGGGATAGACGAGGACCTGGCCGCCGTCGCGCTCCACCTCGACGCGGCCGGCGTCGTGGAGGATCCGCGAATACGCGACCACGCGACCGAGCCCCGCGCCGAAGGTCTCGCTGCACGCGACCAGGTGACCGACGACGTCGAACGCGCCGAGATCGAGCCGCTCGGCGAAGTGGAGCCCGAACTCGGGGTCGCCGGACGCCTCGCCGAGCAGCTCCCAGAGCCGATTGTTGGCGCCGTGAGACACGCGCGCCTCGGGCCCGACGGTGTCGTCGGCGAGGCCGAGCTCGGCCAGCGCGTCCGCGAGATCCAAATTCCCCCTTCGAACTTCATTAACCGCGACCCGCCGAGCCCGAGCACGTGCGCGACGCCGACGTGCAGCAGCGACTCGCGGTAGTACGGAGCCGCGTCCGCCGGCGCGAGCGGGGCCCGCACGAGCCGGTGATAGAACCCGCCGCCCGCCCCGAGGCCGTACAGCCCCAGCCCGGCCGCGGCCCCGAGCAGAAGCAGAAGCGGCGCGTCGGCGCGGAGATACCGGGTACGACGATAGCCAGACCCCCATGCGCCGCCAATCGTCCCCGACCCCGAGCGATCCACTCTTCCGCCGGCGGCGCGGATCGGCTATAGGGTGCTCGCATGACCCCCGATGCAATTGTCGATGCCATCCGTAAAAGCCCACGTTTTTGGGGCGAGAAGCCCCTGCCGCCCGAAGGACTGCCCGCCGAGCTGGCCTTCCCGTCCGACTTCCGCGAGCTCGTACGGGCGGGCTACGGCGTCCTCTCGGCCGGCCTGAAGACAGTAAAGGTCCTGCCGCTGGTCGACGTGCTCCGTGAGAACAGCACCTATTATCTCCCGCTCGTCGACGCCGGCTTCGTCGTCCTGACGACGGACTTCAGCGGCGACGCGATCGCGTGGGACACCCGAAGCTCGCGGGTCGTCGCAGTCGACCACACGCTCGTCGGCGGGCTCGAGCGCCGCAACCATCAATGGATCACCGAGGACGGGGAGCCCTTCGACCCGCGCACCGAGGAGGACGCCCTCCGCGAGCTCGCGCCGACCTTCCACGCGCTGCTCGAGCGCGAGCTCGCGGACTGACCCGCGAATCGGCGCGCACCCTGCGAGCCGGGCGGCCGCCCGGGCGGCGACGTACGGCGCGGCCGGGCCCCGGCTCGCGGGGCGGCGCTCCTCACGGGGCCCGCGGTCGCCCCGTTTTGGGCGGGCCGTGACCGGCGCGGCCCCGTCGCGGCGTCCCGCGGACGGGCCACCCGGCCGGCCTGCGGGCCAGGGCGCCGTCGTGCGCGGCGACGACACGTCCGCGGTCGCCCCGGTCGACCAGGAGGCAGAGGACGCCGATGAGCCGGCTGACGAAGGCGCCGCAGCGGTCGAGCGCGCTACCGCGACCACGGCGGGCCGGACGGCCCAGGCGCACGAGAAGAGACGGTCTCGCCGCGACTTCCGGACAGACGCCAGAGTGGGTAGGCTCGACGGATGGCCTTCAGCTTTCAGGTCAGCGATGTCGCCCACGCTACCGCCCCGCTGATCGAGACCCCGGTGCAGAGCGCCGTGCATTCGCTGATCGGTACGCCCGTCGAGGCTTGCAGCGCCGGCGTCGAGCAGATCGTGTCGGTCAAGCAGAACGCCCTTCTCGCCGCCGCATGGCGGGCCTACGCCGATCATCGCCCGCTCGTGCTGACGCCCGATGCCGTGTGGCTGTGCCTCGCGCAAGGGTTCGCCGCGCACGTCAACCTGCACGCCGAGGCGCTGCGCGGGCGGTTCGTCCGTCACCAGGGGCAGGAGAAGCTGGTCGTCGAGCGCCATGACTTCGTCAAGGGCTCGCCGGACAACCCGTGGCCCGAGGTCTTTGGCGCGTTCTCCGAGCAGATCACCAGGCACATCGGCCGGCAGCGCGACCTCGTCGTCTGCGACTTCTCGACGACCGGCCCCGTCGAGCGCGCCGCGTCCGAGCTCGTGCTGATGGACGCGATGCAGAAATACTTCAAGTACGAATTCCACGTCATCTGCGGGATCCCCGAGATCACCCTCGCGGGTACGGTCGACGATTGGAGGAGCGTGCGCCGGCGGGCCCAGGTGTTCGCCGAGTACGGGCTCGAGTGGTGGACCTCCGTGCTCGTACCCGTGCTCGACGAATTCGTGAACGCTGCCTGCGGCCGACCCGACGTCGCGTTCTGGCGCCACTTCTTCCAGGAAAGCAAGCGCGTCGGCTGCGGCGGCGGCACCGATCTGAAAGGGTGGATCCTCCTGCTCTTCCCGTACCTCGTCGACCATACGGCTGGCGCGCTCGTCCCGAACCCGATCCTCGTCGCCACTCGCGGCGCGTCCCCGCTCGAGGCGGGCGGCGGTCCTGCCTCGTGGGTCATCTTGAACCGCGTCCCGCCGGATACCATCCCCCTGGGCCTGTCGCGGGCCCCGCTGACGCTCGTCATCGGTGGGGTGACCCATGAGATGGATCTGATCGGTGGCTTCATGGGCCTCGCCCAGGATCCCACGACGCTCGCGGTACGCCCTGCAATCGGCTGGGCCGTCCGCGATCACGCCGAGGCCGTCATCGTCCACGTCTCGCCGCGTAGGCGCCGACTCGAAGTGAGCTCCGAGGAAATCGCCGCGGCATTGAAGGCGTCGACGTCGGACATGACCTCCACCGGCGCCCAGGACGACGGGATCTTCCTCGTCACCGAGTCTGTCCGTTGCTCGCGCGCGTCGAACTCGAGGGGCCGGCTGATCCTCGATCGCAGCGGTCTCTACTTCATTCCAGGGAGCGCTGACGACGCCGCGGTCGCCGGTGAGGTCGGCAACTGGCTCGGACGCGCGCTTTCGGACGACGATGGACCGGGCGGCACGGACAGGTTCGTCGCGGTACGCGGGCGCCCGCCCATGGACCAGGTCTCGGCGGTCGCCGGGTCGCTGTATCTCTCGCGGACCGAGCTCGTGAAGCTCCGCGCGCGAGCGATCGACAGCCGGACCGCCGAGATCGGGGTGACGATGCCCTCGGGTGAGCGGTTGTACTTCATGGTGCTGTCCGGGGCCGAACTCGTGGATGCGTGGTACCGTGCAATGCGCTCCAAATGAGCGCGCGTGGGCTGTGGCGGGAGCACATCTCGTCAGGGCGCACCCTCGCCTCGAGCTCTCCTCGCACGACGGGTTTCGCCGACGAAGCCGTTCCTGGAGCTCTCGGCCGACAAGCAGCATGGGCGGAGCACTCAGACATTCTAGCCGCCGCGCGCCGGCAACGGGCGGATCATGAGCCCGCGCGCGCCGCCGTCTCTCTGGATATACAGCAAGGCGCCCAGATCGACGAACAGCGCGATCGGATCGAAGTCGTAGCGGTGCACGAGTTCGACGCGCGAATCGTCGGCAGGATCGACGAGGAACACCTGATACACATTAATCGCCCTCGTCCTCGCCGACGATCGCGCCCAGCCGACCATCGACGTCTCGCTCGGTCAACTCCGCCGTCGTCCTCCTCCACCTCGAATCTCCCGATCCTCCCGTCATCCCCCCGCCCAAACCCCGCTTCGAGCGCGACCCGAGATCACGCGCATAACTCGACCCGACACACTCGACGTCGTCCGGGTTCACCAGTCCGGTGCAGGTGTACAGCGGCGGCGACACGTACGCGCCGATCCACGTGACGAACGGGACCTGGGACCTGCGGGCGCGCGCCTGCAACAGCTTCGGGTGCAGCGCGTGGTCGAATCGGGTCTCGGCGACGCGGCTCGCCACCTGCAACTGAGTCGTCGTCGCACCATCGGCCGGGCCGGCGCCGGAGCGCGGCGTCACGGGTGCTCGGATCGCCAGCGCGTCAGCTCGACGAGCGTCTTCTCGCCAGCGAGGCCGGCGCGCCCGAGCGCCTCGCCGGCGGACGTCGCGGCCTCGCGGGACGCGTCGAGCGCTCCGGTCGCGCGCAGCGCCCGGGCCCGCGCGAAGTGCAGGAGGCCGAGGTCGCCGGGATCGAAGGCCGCGCCGGCGACGTTGGCGAGCGCGCGGTCGAGCCGGCCGAGCGCGTCGGCGGGGCGGCCCTCGGCGAGGTCGACCTCGCCGAGGCCGAGCAGGCACAGCGCGAGGTCGGGGTGGCTCGCGCCGAGCGCCTTCTCGCGGATCGCACACGCCCGCGAGTAGGCCGCCCGCGCGCCGGGCAGGTCGCCGAGGGCCCGGTCGACGTCGCCGGAGAAGGACAGGGCGCCGGCGACGCCCGGGTGCTCGGGGCCGATCGTGCGCTCGAGGTGGGCGAGCGCCGCGGCGAGCTCGGGCTTCGCATCGGCTGACCTTCCGGACAGGTGGAGCATCCCGCCGATGTTCTGGCGGATCAGGCCGAGGTTCGGATCGTCGGGGTTGATCGCGGCGAGGATCGCGTGGGAGCGGCGCAGCGCCGCGATCGCGTCGTCGTGCCGGTTCTGGCGCTCGAGCGCGAGGGCGAGGTTGTTGAGCGGGTGGGCGAGGTCGGGGTGGCCGGGGCCGCCGGAGGCCTCGGCGACGGCGACGGCGCGCTCGAGCAGCGCCTGCGCGTCGGCGTAGCGGCCGGCCCGCAGGCGCGCGGCGCCGAGGGTGTTGAGGGTGCCGACCAGCCGCGGGTGGTTCGCGCCGAACGCTCGCTCGCGCAGCGCGAGCGCCTCGACCAGCGGCGCGTCGGCGGCCGCGGGGTCGCCCGCGGCGATCTCGACCATGCCGACGTGGCCCAGCAGCGTCGCGCGCAGCTCCGGCGGATCGCCGCGGCGGCGCAGCAGCGCCCGCGCGTGCTCGATCCACGGCGCCGCCTCGGCCTTGCGTCCGAGCTTGTAGCCGACGACGACGATCGCGTGGCCGATCGCCTCCCACAGCGTCTCGTCGTCGCGGTCGGCGATCGCCTGCCAGGCGGCGCTCGCCGCCGAGGCGGCGGCGGCCTCGTCGGCGCCGGTCGCCGCCTGCGCGCGCGCGAGTGCCAGCCGCGCCGCCGCGGTCAGGCTCGGCTCGGCGAGCGCCGCCGCCTCGGCGACGATCCCCTCGAGCGCCGGCACGGCGTCCTTCGCCTTGCCCGCCGAGGTCTGCGCGCGCGCGGCCCGGAGCCGCTCGCGCAGCGCCTCGACGGCGGCCGGATCGACGGTCGGTCGCGGCGCGAGCGCCCCGTTGCGCAGCGCCTCGGCGTCGGCGCAGGCGCGCAGGTCGGGCAGAGCGACCGCGGCCTCGGCGGCGCGCTTGACGATCTGCCGATCTGCCCCTTCGAACAGGGTCAAGAGGGCATCCATGTCGCTCAGCCGACGCTGCAGGCAGGTCATCCGCAGGTCCATCAATTCGGCCGACTGCTCGCCGCGGATCTGGGTCGCGGCGCAGGCGTCGGCGTACATCCCGGCCCACGCGCCGCCGTACTCGTCGAGCAGGCCGGCGGCGCCGGTCCACGCGCCTTCGGCGTAGGGCAGCCCCGTCGCCGCGAACGCCTGCTCGGCCGCGGCCCGGCGCGCGGGGCTCCACACCGCCGCGACGCGCTCCGGGCCGCCCTCGCACACGCCGGGCCCGGAGACCGCCCACGCGGTGCCGCCGGCGATCGCCGCCGCGAACGCGACGCCGCCGAGCGCGAGCGCGCGCCGGCGCCCGCGCGCGCGGCCGGCCTGCAGCTCGGCGAGCAGCGCCTCCATTTTGGGGAACCTGTCCTCACGGTCAGGATGGAGGCCGCGCGTGCACAGGCGGTACAGCCAGCCCGGGACCTCGCTGCCCGGCGGCGGCGGCTCGCGCGTGCGCTCGCGGGACCGCCGCGCCAATTCGTCGAGCGTCGAGCCGGAGTACGGGCGCTTGCCGTACAGCGCCTCGAACAGGGCGACGCAGAAGCTGTATTGGTCGGTGCGCGCGTCGACGGCGAGCGCCGCGTGCTGCTCGGGGGACATGTACGCCGGCGTGCCGACGATCGTGCCGTAGTGCGTCAGCGGGGCCTCGAGCACGCTGCCGCCGCCGGGCTGGGACTGCGCCGGCGCATCGGGTCCGTCGTCGCCGCGGCGCGCGAGCCCGAAGTCGGCGACCTGGGCGCGCAGCCGGCCGGTCGCGGGGTCGGTGCTCAGGAGCACGTTGTCCGGCTTGAAGTCGCGATGTACGAGGCCGACGGCGTGGGCCGCCGCGAGCCCGGCGCCCGCCTGGGCGAACACCTCGACGACCTCGCGCCACGGCCGCGGCGTGGCGAGCCACGCCCGCAGATCGCTGCCGTCGATGAAGTCCATGGCGATGAAGACCTGCTCGTCGTGCACGCCGACGTCGAAGACCGGCACGACGTTCGGGTGCGACAGCTTCGCCATCGCCTGCGCCTCGCGCAGCAGCCGTGACCGCGCGTCGGCGAACGCCGGGCCGCGCAGCAGCTTGATCGCCACCTTGCGATCGAGGTCCGGATCGAAGGCCTTGTAGACGACGCCCATCGCGCCGGCGCCGAGCTGCTTGACGATCACGTAGCGGCCGAGCCGGTCGGGCTGCGCCGCGGTCGGCGGGCCCGTCTCGGGCATGCTCGCGGTCGTCCGCTCCGGGTCACCGAGGGCCGCGGGGCGCGAGGCGACGGTCGCCACGAGCTCGCTCGCCGGGGGCGCGAGCGTCTCCTCGGGCCGCGGAGACGCCGGGATGGGCAAGCTCGGAGTGGTCGTCGCCTCGAGGTCGGGGCCGCGAGGCGCGGACGATCGCGGGTGCTGCTGCATCGGGCTCGGCGGTCATTGTCGGTCATCCGTGGAGAGCCGCCAATCCGGTCGCCCCCGAAGTCGCGCGCGGGCCCGCGCCGCGGATGCCGCCGACCCTCACCGGCGGCCGACCACACGCGCTCGTCGGCGCCGACGTCGAAGGCGCGTGGCAGATCACGCCGCCTCGGCGGTCCCCCGGCACCTGTCGTCGCGGGCATCCGCTACCGTCGCGCCCGTCCGACCATGAGCAGGATCTTCACAACCAGCGTCTCCGCGGTCTACCCCCTCTACGTCGCCAAGGTGGAAAAGAAGGGGCGTACCAGGGCCGAGCTCGATCAGGTGATCCGGTGGCTGACCGGCTTCGACGACGCGGAGATGGCCCGCCACCTCGCCGCAGGCACGAACTTCCAGGAATTTTTCGCCGCCGCGACGCTGAACCCGAACGCCCCGCGGATCACCGGCGTCGTCTGCGGCGTGCGCGTGGAGGACGTCGAGGACCCGCTGATGCGGAAGATCCGCTACCTGGACAAGCTGGTCGATGAGCTCGCCAGGGGCAAGTCCATGGACAAGATCCTGCGGGCCTGATCGCCGCGCCGGCGCCGGCCCGCTGCGGCTCACGGCCCGGCGCCGGTGGGCGGCTCGCCCGGCGTGCGCCCGTGGGAGCGCTCGCAGGCGGAGAAGTTGGCCCAGGCGAGCGCGGGCGGCTCGTTGAGATCGATCCGCCTGCGCTCATGGCTGTAGCAGTACGACCTCGCCTCGCGCAGCCGTGCCTGCAGGTCCGCGCGCGCTCGGGGTCGAAGGGGGCGATCGTCAGCGTCCCGTCGCGCGCGGCCAGCAGCACCTGCGTGCCGGTCGGGTCGAAGGTCGCCAGCGAGCGGAGCGGCCCGGGGCTGCGAGAGCGAACACTGTGCTACGCTCGGAGCGATGAGCGATCGATACCGCGAGTTGATTGCGGCCTTGCCGACCCCGACGGTCGAGCAGACCGGAGCGTTCGCGGCGTTCGTGGCCGCGGAGCATAGCTGGTACAAGCACCTCTCGGCCGCTCCCCCGGGGACCCCCTTTGCGTTCTTCCTCGATCCCTGGGTGGGCATCAAGAAGTACGCCAAGCACCTGACGGCCGGCGAATACCTCGCGCGCTTCGGTCACTGGTCGTTCGCGATCGATCGGGGCGAGGGGCGGATCGAGGCCCGGATCGAGGCCCCGAATGGCGCCTTCGTCCCGGTCTCGCCCGGCCTGCTCGCGGTCGGGACGGTGAACCTCACTGCGCACGTGCACGAGAACTTTATCGCGGTGATGGTTCGGAGGCTGGCTCTGCTTCATCAAAAGGTCGCGGGAGGGGCCGTCGAGTCGACCGGTCCGAGAGAAGAAAAATACTACGATCCCAGGGGACTCGTCGCGCTGTGGGAGCGGTACGAGGATGACCTGGAAGGTCTCGATCGGGAGCTCGCAGCGGAGCGTGGCCGGGTGCGAGACGAGCTGAAGGCGACGCTCCTCTGCGCTCGCGCTTGGCTTGACGGCCGGTGACGGCGCGCGCAACCGGAGTTCGCCGTGATCTGCCGTCGGTCTGGGCGGTCATGAGCGCCGTCGACCCGAACTTCAGCTGGCAGGATCGCATCTCGTCCTGCATCGTCACGGACGAGGCGTGGCTGGTCTACAAGGACTCCGAGTGGCGGGGGAGCAGCGCCTACCTGCCACCGGGTCGCTACCCCGACGGTGACGCGATGCGCATCGGCGGAGACGTCATGTCCTCGGCCCGGCCCGTCCCGTACTACGCGGACCCGGATCCCCACATCCTGTTGTTCAAGGACGCGAACTACAACGGCATCCTGCGCATCGTCGGCGAGGACCTCCCGTCCCTGCACGCGTGGAGCGACTCCGGTGACCTCGATCATCGTCACCCGAGGCACGGCCCATCGCCGCCATGGCCCGTGGGCCGGCCGGGTGCCACCGTCGCCGGGTCCTCGTCGATCAATACCCGCGGACAGACGGCAGGGGTCGGCGCCGTCCGTCCGCGCGCGTGCGGCGCTCAGTCGTCCGCCAGCGTTACCCCGCCCCACACCCCGTAGCCGGCGGCGACGAAGACGCCGGCGGCGATGGTAGCGTTCCGGGCCTGGTCGGAGGTCGCGGCGGCCTTCGCCAGCTCGGTCATGGTGGCGAGCTTGTTGACCTTCTGATCGCTGATGATCCCGCGCGTCACCGCGGCCTTGGCGATCCCGCCGCGGCCGGCCCACGCCGACTTGCCGAGCGACTTGGTGCCGCCGCCGACGGCGCCGGTCGCGGCCCCCCTCAGGGTGCTCTCGAGCAGGCCGTGGTACCAGGGCCGGTGCTGCGTGGTGTTGGTCAGCACGGTCTTGATGTCGGCGCCGAGCGACCCGGTCAGCGTGCCGCTCGCCGCCTTGATGCCCGCCCCCGCGAACGCCGCCCGCGCGCCCGTCATGCTGGCGGTCAGGTTCGCCGTCATGTGCCCGAGCGTCCCGCCGAGCATGCCGGACGCGAAGCCGCTGGCGGCGCCGATCCCGACCGCCGTGAAGTAGCCCTCCGCGGTGAAGTCGCGGCCGTGCTGGATGGTGTACGTCAGGCCGCTGACGCCGATCCCGCTCAAGGTCGAGCCGGCCACGGTCACCCCGAACTTGACCGCGGCGGCGCTGACGGTGACGCCCGCGATCACCTGCGACGAGGCGGCGGCCCCGCCCGCGGCGGCGGCCGCCCCGCTGGCCGCCATGGCCCCGCCGCTGGCTCCGGCGGCGGCGGCGACCGTGCCGCCCCCCACCGTGCCGGAGACGCCGGCGGCGACGCCGGCGGCCGAGGTCGCCGCTCCGCCGGTCATGCCGGCCGAGGAGGCGAGCGCGGCGTTGGCCGCACCGGCGGCGGCGAACGACGAGCCGCCGGTGGCCAGCGACAGGGCGACGCCGGCCGCCGCGACGGCGACCATGGCGGCGCCGATGCCGACGAGCGCCCAGGTCGACAGCTCGCCGTCCGGGTCGGTGACCATCAGCGGGTTGTTGGCGGCGAACACGTAGGGGCTGGCGAACTGCCGCTGGGGGTCGGGGGCGAGGAAGCGGCACAGCGCGGGGTCGTACAGGCGGGCGCCGAAGTTGTGCAGGCCGACCTCGCGGTCGTGCTCCTGGCCGTGGTAGCCGAACGGCACCACGCTCGCGTCGCCGAAGGGGGTGGAGGCGGAGCCGAACGGGGTCCACGTGGTCGCGGCGCGCAGCGCCCCGTCGGCGAGCACGCCCCACACCGAGCGCGTGGTGTCGTTGAGGAGGAAATGGGTGCGATCGGCGATCCAGGCGAGCGGGCCCATCGGACCCTGGATCAGGACGCCCCAGCTGCCGTTGGCGAGCACGGCGACCGGCTGCTGGCCGGCGCCGTGGAAGTACACAGTGACCCGGCCGGTGCGCAGGTCCTGCTTGACGACCCGCTGCTGGTTGCCGCCGTACGCGAGGGCGAGCTGGGCGCTCGCGCTGGTGACGGCGCGCGTCAGGCCGGTCGCCGCGACGTACTCGTGGCTGCGGCCCTGCCCGCTGGTCAGCTGGCCGCGCGCGTTCCACACGTACTGCGGCTGGGCGACGCCGTCGATGCTGACGGATAGCAGGGTGTCGGCGCCGGACCTGCAGGCGAACGACGACGTCTTGCCGGCGCGGGTCATCGCCCACAGGTTGCCGTTGGGGTCGTACTGGGTGAACTGCGTGTCGGAGCTGCCGAGGGCGCGCGCGAGGCGGCGCTGGCCGTCGTAGGTGAATTGATCGGCGTGGGTGTGGGCGAAGTTGGGGAACGCGTACGTCGCGGTGCGCGAGGCCATCGCGCCGTCGGGCTCGTAGGTCATCGCCAGCGCGAACGACTGGGCGCTCGCGGTGCTGCGGGTGACGATCGACGTCACCCAGCCGGGCCCCGCGTATTGCATGACGCGCCTCCAGTCGGCGGTCGACCAGGTCTGCGGCTGGCGGTCGGCGCTGAACCCGAACCTCCCGAGCTCGTTGCCGCCGCGGGTGGTGCCGACGCTGACGACGTCGCCCTGGTCGTCGTAGCCGTAGAACACGCTGGCGACCGCGCAGCCCGGCGGCAGGTCGATCCGCGCGAGCTCGGCCAGGTTGTTGAACGCGTAGCCGATCGTCCCGCTCGCGGTCACCGACCCGGACACGGCCTGCGCGACGGAGGTGCGGTTGCCGGCGCGGTCGTAGCCGAACGTCTCGACGACGGTGATCGCGCCCGCGCCCGGCAGCGAGGTCGGCGCCGGGTTGGTGGCGGTCGTCCGCCACTTCATGCCGACCAGCGTCGGGTCCTTGCCGTCGCCGTCGTACTCGGTGCGCACGACGACGCCAAGCCCCGGCGTACCCGGGGGCGGCCAGCGCCGGTCGTCCGCGCGCTGCCGCAGGGTCGCGGGATCCCACGGCCCGGCGATCGTGCCCTCCTCGATCAGCCGGCCGACCGCGTCGTAGCGGTAATAGACGTACCACTGCTCGCCCGCGCCCATCGCCGGCTGGACGAACCGCAGGTCGCCGGTCGAGTCGTGGATGAAGCTGGTCGTGCCGGTGTCGGGGTCGGCGACGCTGGTCGTCTGCTGCAGGCCGTCGGCGACCACCGAGCGCACGTACGCCGCGTTGCCGCTGTGCGGCCCGGTCGACTGGGCGTTCGGGAGCTGCTGCCGCAGCGACGCGGTCGGCCCCGCGGCCGACACCGCGTAGGTGCGGGTCGCCGCGCTCCTGTTGACGACGGTCCCGCCGCTGTCGGCGAAGGTGGTCGCGACCTGCTGCCCGAGGTTGTCGACCAGCTGCGCCGAGGCGGTCTTGACCGCGCTGATGGTGCGGGTCTGGGCGAACTGGCCGGCCTGCAGCGAGCCGGACGCCGCGTTCGGGCCGTACGCGAATTGCACGGTCTTGCGATTGGCGGCCGGGACGGTGAGGTCGATCGCCAGGTCCTTGCCGGGGAGGCTGGTCTCGAGCTTGACCTTGCGCGGCGACGCCTCGTAGCGCGCGCCGCGGTACGGGTAGCCGCGGTCGTCGGAGCGCGTGACGCCGCCGTCGGTCTGCCCGCGGTAGTAGTCGGCGACGTCGCCGGTCATCTGCCAGGTGCCGGCGGTGGCGGCCAGGAAGGCGCGGACGTCGAGGAAGCCCGGGCGGTAGGCGAGCGTCGGCGCGAGGGCGCCGGAGCCGAAGCTGCCGGGGGCGCTGCGGGTGGTGGCGATCTGGCGATCGAGCGCGTCGAACACCAGCTGGCAGATCAGGCTGTCGTCCTTGCAGAGCTGGTGGACCTGGCGCTGGCGGCCGCCGGCGTCGTTGTAGGAGACGCCGAGGCGGATGTCGGTGACGCCGGTCAGGTTGCGCAGCTTGCCCGCGCCGGTGACGCTGAGGCTCGCCGCGGCGCCGCCGGACGGGCGGGTCTTGCGGCTGAACAGCAGCTGGCCGTCGCCGAAGAAGCCGACCACGCCGTCCCCGACGACCAGCAGCCAGCGGGTCGCGATCGTCGGCGGGGACGCGAGGCGCGGCCACGCGACGCCGGCCTGCTGGGCGTACCAGCCGGCGTTCGACCAGCCGATCAGGACGTCGCCGGCGGTGACGACGACGGCGGCGGCGGGGTCGCTGGTCTCGAGCTCGAAGTAGAGCGCGTAGGTGCTCGACGCGGGCGTCCCGGTCCAGGTCAGCTTGCTGGTCGTGGCGACCGTGTGCGTCAGCGCGCCGCCGGCGGCGTTCCAGTCGGTCACGACGGAGGGCTTCCAGCGGCCCGACCAGCGCCTGCCGTCGCGGAAGCTCTCGAGCACGCCGCCGGCGGCGGTGTGCAGGGTGAGCTCGGCGTTGGGCGAGGCCGGGTCGAAGCTGTCGGTCGGCGAGCCGCGGCGCGACAGGAAGCTGCTCGAGATCTCGCGGACGAGCCCGGCGGCGCCGACCGAGACGCTCGGCCGGTACGAGCGGTCGTAGAACGTCCGGCTGGTGCGGCCGCCGGCGTCGCTGGTGGCGAGGACCTGCTGCGAGTCGGGGTCGAACGTGCGCAGGGTCGCGGCGGTGACCAGCGGCGCGACGAGGATCGCGTCGATGTTGATGTTGCTCGCGGTGGTGTTGCTCGCGCTGACGGTGATGTCGCCGATGTCGACGCCGACCGCGGGCACGCCGACGGGCAGCGTGACGTAGGCCCAGGTGTTGTTGGTTGCCGCCCACGGCAGCGTGACGACGGCCGTCTGGCCGCCGGCGAGCTTGACGCTGACCCGCAGGCCGCTGGCGTCGGGCACGAAGCCGCCGGGCGTGCGGTAGCGGCAGCCGACGACCCAGGTGTCGGGGCGCCTCGGCTTGATGGTGGTGGAGATGCTCGCCGAGCCGCCGGCGACGAGCAGCGCCGAGCGGGTGCCCGCGTACGCGTCGCTGTTGTCGAAGCGCTCGTTGACGAAGTTCCAGCCGCTCTTGTCCTCGTACGATTGGAAGCCGTAGTACGCGCATTCGGGCGGGGCGGCGTTGGCGATCTCCGCGATCGCCATCTCGCCCTTCCTGTCGTAGATCGTGGTGACCGCGACCCCGGTCGCGTCGACGCTCGCGGTCGGCTGACCGTGGCGGGAGCGCGCGGTGGTCCGCTCGCCCGGCGTCCATCCGCTCGGGACCTGTCCCGGAGACCATGTCGAGAACGGGAACGTCGACGCGCCGCCGGCGATCAGCGCGAAGTCGGCCGCGGGGGCGAAGGTCGTCACGCCCTCGCCAGCGGTGCTCGGCCAGCCGGTGTAGGTGCACACGCTCGACGCGACCAGGGTCTGGACGGCGTTGGCGATCCGGACGTTGTCGACCTGGGCGACGTCCTTGTACGCGTGGATCGCCCACAGGGCCGGGTAGAGCTCGACGCCGTGGCGGGTCAGCCGCCGGAACACCTCGGGGACGCCGTCGCCGCCGACGCTGCTGTACGACTGCATCACGGGCGCGCCGGTGACCGGCAGCTTGAAGTTGGTCGGGACGTACCCGGTCAGCGTCGTCCGGGTGACCCCGTCCTTCGTCGTCTCCTCGAACTGCCGGGCGACCCAGCCGCCGCGCAGCTGCACGGCGGGCGCGGACGGGTCGGTCGGGCTCGACGCGACCTGCTGGATCACGGTCCACGCCGACCGCGTGGACTCGAGCAGGACGTTGCCGGCGTCGTAGGTCTCGGCGCGGACGAGCAGCCCGTCGAGCATGTTGAAGAAGTTCGCGCCGGTCTGGTCGGCCGCGCCGTTGAGGTAGAGGTTGACGACCCGGCCGTACGGCGCGACCGCGGCCGAGGCGGCGCCCGGATGCACCGCGGTGCGGTAGAACTTGACGATATCGCCGGAGGCGTCGGCCGCGGCGGTCTGCAGGTCGGGGGCGAAGCTGGTCGGGATCGGCTCGCCGAAGCCGTCCTCCATCTCGACCTTGACGACGGTGTAGTGGGTGATCGGGCCGTCGACGGCGGCGCCGGCGTAGCGGCGGATCGTCACCGACTGCGCGTCGTTGAGGCTCGCGAACTGCGAGGGGAAGGAGGCGAACAGCCGGGGCCCGCGCGGCGACACGCCGGCGCCGCCGACGAGGTCGTCGCTCGGCAGGTACAACTTCTCGGTCGCGAACCTGCTCGAGCGGTCGACCCGGCCGTTGCGCAGCGTCACCGCCTGCACGCTCTGCGCGCCGTTCTGCTCGACGGTGAAGGCGACGAAGCCGGGGGCGTTGTCGACCAGCGACTCCGAGCGGAACACCGCGCCGCCCGTCAGCGACCGGAGGTCGACCGGCGCGGCCCTGTTCAGCGCGTCGGTCCACACGACGTGGCTGCCGCGGTGCCACGCGTAGGGCCCGACGATCAGCCAGTCGCCGTCGGCGAGCGACGGCCAGTTGTCGCGGCTGTCCGTCTGCGACAGGCTGACCGGCGGGGCCGCCGGGGCGGTCCACGAGGCCGCGGTCGGGTCGAACGCGACGACGTGGGCGACCGCCATGCCGGCGCCGCCGGTCGGGGCGAGCACACGGACGGCGGTGTCGGGGCCGACCACGAAGCGCTGCTCGGTGTACTGCGGCGGGTTCGCCAGGCTGAGCCCGAAGTTGGACCGCCAGCCCCCGGCGAACCGCCGCACCAGGTTGCCGTTGACGGCGACGAGGATGTCGTCGATCACCTGCGGCGTCCACGACAGCGGGTGCTCCGGGTCGAACAGATCGGTGAAGCTGCCGTGGTCGGCGACGGTGATCGCGTAGTCGGCGTTCCACGCGGCGGTCACCAGCCGATAGTCGTGCCGCTCGGCGTTGTCGACGGTCAGGTTGGCGATCGCGAGCAGGCCGGCTCCGGGGGTCATCCGGACGCTCGTCAGCGTGGTCGTCGCCAGCGCGGGCAGCGGGAGGAGCACGGGCGCGGTCTGCTGCCAGGCGAGGGCGCCGTCGAGGTACGACAGCTGCAGGTTGCCGGCGCGGTCGAGCACGGCGAACCACTCGGCGCCGGCGGCGATCCAGCTGTACCGCGCGACGGCGGTGCTGGAGCACGTCCACTGCTGCGTGGTCCACCGCCAGGTGATCACGTCGTAGTCGCCGCGGAGCGTGCCGGCGTTCATGCGCGCGACGACGAGGAAGCTCCGGCCCGCGCGGACCTCGACCGCGACGCCCTGCGCCGCGTAGAGGCGCGACGGCCGGTTCAGCGCGGTGACGACGCCGAGCACGGTGCCCGCGCGCCACTGGCCGGGGCGCGCCGGGTCGCGGTCGTACAGGTAGACCGCGAGGTCGCCGTTCGGGCGGTTGAAGGTCACCGCGAGGAAGTCGGCCTGGGCGTACACCCGCAGGCTGGCGAGCTGCAGGCCCTGGCTGTCGATCACCGCCGCGGCGTCGGGCGACCAGACCAGCCAGCGGCCGTCCCAGGTGTACACCTGCAGCGACAGCTGCAGCGAGCTCTGATTGTAGTAGCAGACCGCGACGTAGTCGTCGCCGTAGAACACCCGCGGCGCGGCGCCCTGCGGGACGCCGACCGGCCGAGCGGCCCGCAGCGCGCGGTCGCACAGCGGGAGCTCGTCCCTGCGGTAGGTGTAGCGGGCCTTGCCGCCCTGCGGCTCGGTGACGGTCAATAGCGCGCCGGGCTGGCCGCCGGGGGCGCCGCCGAGGTCGTAGGTGAAGCGCAGGCCGGGCGACGCGACGCCGTCCTGATCGCGCTGGGTGACGGCGGTCAGCAGCCGCTTGAAGGTGTCGCCGTACTGGCGATCGGTGAACGAGGTCAGGTTGGCGACGGCGCGCTCCGGGCCGGCGATCTCGGGGCGCGGGGCGTACTCGAACTGGAACGAGTACATCCGCGCCCCGGAGGCGGCGTTGACCTCGATGCGCTTGAGGTAACGCGTCTCGTAGCGATCCTGGTACGCGCCGGGCTCGTGGGTCGGCTTCCCGAGCTGCGGATCGCGGTGCGGATCGTGGTACTCGCGCGGGGCGGTCGCCGCGTCGCTCCACAGCTTCTCGCCGTAGACGAACTCGACGGTCCGGCCGAAGCTGTCCTTGATCTTGTCGAGGTGGACGGCCTTGGTGTACGGCTTCCCGCCGAGGCCGACCTGCTGCTCGAGGCCGGGGACGAGCCCCCACGCGTCGCGGGCCCCGCCGTTGTAGCTGTACGTGACGGCGCTGCCGAAGCGGTCGCGGATCTCGCACAGGTACCACGCGCGCGCGACCTGGACCTGCCCGACGGTGTCGTTGCTCGGACCTGTCCACGCCGGACGCCCGCGCGCGTCGGTCCACCACACCGACCACGCGACGCTGTTGCCGCGCGAGGTCGCGAAGCCGAATTCGCCGTCCGCGGTGCGGCCGCCGAATGAGCGGCGGACGCCGGCCTCGTCGACGACGACCCACCGCTCGTAGGCGGGGTAATAGACGATCTTCCAGAATTGATAATTGTGCAGCTGGTACGATTCGCCGCCGTCGCGCGCGACCAGCCTGCCGTTCTCGACCGCGAGCGCGTAGCTCTGCATCAGCGCGGGGTCCTCGACGGTCCACGGCCCGAAGCCGCGGACGACCGCGTCGGACGACACCGCGAGGCCCCTGCCGCGGAGCTGGTCGCGGACCGCGGCGGGCAGCGGGGCGCCGTCCTGCAGGGTCGTGACGTCCATCGTGAAGAGCGGGGGCACGAGCGGCTGGCGGACCAGCAGGTTCGGGCTACCGTTGTCGTAGAACACGTACTGGCGGGTCGCCGCCACCGGCGAGGCCCCCGCGATCGCCTCGATCCACGTCAGCGGCAGGCTCCAGCCGAGCCCGAGCGTCCCGGTCGGCGCCTCGGCGTTCCACGTCGTCGCCTCGCGGAAGACGTTGCTCTGGTACTGAATGGCGATCGAGACGTCGAGCCCGCCGCCCTCGCCGCGGCCGGGGAGCGTGAACAGGTCGCGCGTCAGGTTGACGTCGCCGCGGAACAGGTTGACCGAGCTGGCGAGGCTCCCCTGGGTGCTGCCATCCATCTGGAAGGTGCGGACGGCCGGGGTCTGGGTATTGGTGCTGGACGAGGACGACTGGGACATGGGAAGCTCCGGGGGAGGACAATGGAAGCCACGCCCGCGCCGGTCGGCGCGGGGCGGCCCGCCGCGAGGCGAGGGGTCGGATCAGGCGGGGACGGCGAACACGGCGAGGACGACGTGGGAGTCCCAGACGTCGTTGTCCTGGTTGTGGCCCGAGCCGTCGCGCATGAAGGCGCGCGGGTCGGTCAAGACGACCCTGCTCCCCGAGACGGTGCAATTGGTGCACCCGGCGCCGATCGTGTCGATGTGGTGATCGTCGCCGCTGAACGACAGGCGCAGGCTCTGGATGATCGCGCCGGCTTCCTTGATCGTCCTGCCGAAGTCGATCGTCTCGGTGCCGAGCTTCTGCAGCGTCCCGGTCTGCTGGACCAGGAGCCCGGAGTGCGTGAGGTTGGTGGCCACGAGCCCGCCGCTGATCGCGCCGGTGCAGCTGTTCCCGCTGTCGTCGGACATCCTGGCGGTCCCGAGGAGCTGGCCGGAGGCGCCGCTGGTCAGCATGCTGGCCGAGAGCTCGAGCAGCTTCAGGTGGTGATCGGCGCCGGGGTAGCCGATGCTGAAGCCCCTGATGAAGGCGAGCCCGATCGCAAGGTTGCTGCCGGGTAGCGCGAGGCTGCTGCTCGGGGTCCCCGACGTGCTCTCGAGGTGCCCCATGGCGATGTTCCCGTCGTCCGTTTCGGTCTCGGCGACGCACACCAGGTGCACCCTGGACCTCGCGTTGTCGATGGTGGCGCCGCTGTCGTCGCGCAGGGTGGCGTACGCGGTCGCGTTCACCGCCGAGGTGGTCTTGCTGGTGGCGACGGAGAGCTCGATGGTCTTGACATGGTGGTCGCTGTTGCCGGCGTACTGAAATTCCCAGTAGGAGATACCGACGACGAAGCTGGTGACGGGGGTGCCGAAGTTGAACGAGGTGGACAGGTTGGTCGTGGTGGAAGCCCTCTTGATGGAGATCGGCATGCTGGTCTTTCGCTGTGGTACGGTCGTCGGTGGGTGTCTACGGGAGCGCACGACGGCGGTCGCCGCGGCAATGTCGGCGGCGAGCCCTCGACGTTTCACAGCATCCTCTCTCGAGTCGTCGCGGCGAACCACCCTCTCGCCGAGCTCGTCTTCGAGCCGGTGCTCCCCCGCGAGAACGGCGCGCCGCTCGTCCGAGCGCGGCGCGATAGCGACGGCAAGTACCAGGAGACCGATCGGATCGACCGCCGCGACCTCGTCTTTATCCCGTTCGGTCATTCGCCTGCTGACCCCGCGCGTCTCGATCGGTGCCCCCATGTCCATCGCAAGGTCGAGAGAGGACACGGTCTCGCGCCGGCTGCGACGATTGACTCACGAATCCACGGACGCGCGATCGATCGAAAGGCGCGGCCGCGATCGTCCCGAGTCGTGCTAGCGTGACGCGCGGTTAAGAAGTTCGAAGGGGAATTTGGTCAAGGGGTCGAGTTCCAGGAGCGCTCGAATGTCCTCAGGTGAGGAAGATAACGTGAGCCCAGACTGCTCAACCGCGAGCGCTCGGCCGAGAACCTCGTAAGTTTAGGCACACTCTGAGTCGGGAGCTCATCTCTGCGCTCGACGAGCGGCATGGGGTCGCCGAGCGCGACGCGAGGAGCGCGCGGTCAGCAGGCGAACAAGAGGACCTGGCCCGGAGGGTGGGGCCGTGGTGGTGGCGGTGGAGCTCGGGCGCCGTGGAGAACCCGGGCGATGTCGGGCTCTCCTAACATGATCGTGGGCTCTACATCGGGAAGATATGGGACCATGCGAGATGGATGCCTCCACAGCAGAGCATGATCATCGCCATGAGGCTCTTGGCGCTGTGGAACCCGAAGGCGCGAGAGGTGACGACACGAATCTTGCGATTGAGTCCTTCGGCGAGCGAGTTGGTGAGGCCCGTCTGGACATAGGCGCAAACCCCATCGAAGTGCTCTGCGATGGTGTTAGCGGCCTTGAGGAATGGCTCGGAGCCAGCGTCCTCGACCCACTGCAGCCACCCGGAGAGATGGAGATGGATGTCCTCGGGCGAGGCCATGTCGAAGATGGCGGCCAGGCTCTCTTTCATGAGATAGGCCTGGTAGAGGGGATGATTGTCTGCCTCGAGCTTGTCGAGCTTGCGGCGGGCAACCGCATCCAGCTTCCAGGGCGCGCGCTGGAGGGTGAATCGCGTCTTCTTGAGGGCAGTCTTCTCGTCGGGGGTATCAGCGGCATTGACCAGACTACGACGGACCTCGTCGAGCGCGTTGTGGACCAGGCGCTGCACGTGGAAGCGATCGAAGACGATCTCCACGTCGGGCGCGCGCTCGCGAAAGGCCTTCTTGAAGGCTCCGGACATGTCGATGGTGGCGACCTCGAGGGCCTTGATGCCGTCGGGCCCGAGCGCGTCGAAGAAGCTGTCGAGCGCCGCTGCGTCCTTGCCCTCGACCACCCAGACCGCGCAGCCTCGGTCGTGGTCGGTCACCACCGTGACGTACTTGTGGTTCTTCTCGTAGCTGAGCTCGTCGATGCCGATCCGTCGCAACCCGCGCAACCGCGCATCCGGATCGCCGGCGACGCGCCGGGTCACGCGTTCGATGATCCGCCCCACGCTGAGCCACGAGATCCGCAGCAGCCCCGCGACCGTCGTCCGATCGGTCTTCTGGGCCATGAGCGCGACCAACTCCTCGAACGGCTTGGTGAAGCCCGAGTCGACCTCGGCCCACGGGACAGCCTCGACCTTGACGCCACACCGTTCGCACTCGAGGCGCCGGAGCGAGTACCGCAGCTCGCACTTCATGCCCCCGAGATCGACGTGCCGCCAGGTCCTCTGGCGCTTGTCGTAGGCCGTCGCCTGGCGCCCGCAGCCCGAGCAGCGGCCGCGCATCCACCTGGGCGCCACGTCGATGATGATGCCGTCATCGGTGAACTCCGCGCCAAGCACCCGAGTGTGCTCGAACCCCAAGAGTCTGCGAAGGAGAGCGGAAACGCGCATGACCTCGGTGTACATCCAAGAGCCGCCTGGCACGCCTGGCACCACAGATTCGAGCGCCAGGAGAACGCGCGCGAGAACCGCGTCGAGGTGTAGCCCCATCTACAGCTTTTTCACTGGGTCCCAGGCCCATTAGAGGCTGAATCTCAACCCATCAAAGTGTCAGGAGAGCCGGAAGAGTTCGGCAAGGTGCGGATTCTTGCTCGAGGTCCCCGTCGCCAGCAGTCGGCCCGGGAGCGCTGTCCGTGGAGCGCTTGGGCCTTGCCGGGTCTCGTTGGGGCCGAGCGCTCGCTGAGGGGCTGCGGCAGGGGCGCGGCCGCGGCAGGGGCGCGAGAACGCGAAGATGCGGCGGCAGGCCGTTCCTCTGCGTCGCGCCTCGTCGTCGCGGCGGAGGCGGCCCGAGCGCCGACACCCGCGTGGGGTGACGCGGCGCAGCGCCTCGCCCACGATCGTTCAGGGCGGTGAATTGAAACGGCGGGTCGCTCTACCTGAGGGGCATGACGCTCGGCCAGTCGATCCGCTCCTCGCTCACCACCTACGTCACCGCGCTCGCGCTCGCGGCGCTCAGTTGCCTGTCTGTCGCTTGCGTCGACGACGGCGCGGATGTCCCCGAGTCGACCGACGCCGCGCTCGCGCTCGAGCATGGGGGACAGTTGATGTTCTTTGTCGATGAGGACGGCGAGGTGTCGATCCTCGAGGCGGCGCCGACCCCTCGCGGGCTCGGCCTGATCCGGGCGATGAACGAAGCGGGGCGGACCCCGGCCGAGCTGTGGGTCAGCATCGGGGGCGACGAGGCGATCCCAGGGTTCCTGCTCGATCACCACGAGCGGGTCGCCGATCGCGCGCCGGAGCAGTTCGCCGTCGATGCCCGCGAGTTCACCGGCTTCCGCGCGATGGCGCACAGCCAGTGGGGGGGCTTCGCTGGCTACTGCGACAGCGGCTTCGACGCCGACTTCGAGGCGCTCAACGAGGTCGAGACGACCGTCGATGTGTCGGGTTCGACCTCCACCCCGCTGTATGGCCATTCCGGGAGTAACGCCATGCAGGCGTGGATGGGGGTCTGCAACAACGCGGCGCTGAATACGGGCACCGGGACGCGGCTTCGGCTCTCGCGGTACGTCCCCGAGCTCAACACCTATACGCCGTTCCAGTGCGAGAACCCGCCGGGCGGCAGCGCCGGGTGGTGCAACTGGATCGGCGACCAGCAGGCCAAGGCCCTGCATTTCTGGACCACCAAGGCGGGCGGCTATACCCTGCGCTTCGAGGCCCTGTGGGCCGGCGGGGTCCACCACCCCTCGCTGCTGAAGGCCGGGTCCACCACCACGCCGAAGATGTAGCCCGAGCGGGCCTCGTCCCGCCGCCTGGCTTTCATCAGACGCGTTGCGCCTTCAGGATCGCGGAGCTCACGTCGGGGGCAGCTCAGGCTTCCATCCCGCACCTTCGTGACCGACGGAGTCGCTGCACTCGTGGGCGACCTGCGCCGCCGCCTCGGTGTCGGCGAGGGCCCGGCAGGCCGCGGCGAAGTGTCCCGCGCGCGTCGCGGCGTAGCGCACGAGGTCGCCGTTCGGCGCGACGGCCTCGACCAGGCGCCCGTCGCCGACGAGGCGCGCCGCGTACCAGGGGGTGTCGTCGGGGGTGCCCGCGAGCCAGCCGCGGAGCCGCGCGACCTCGCTTCCGGCGCGGGCGTCGAGGATCCGTGCGTCGCCCCGGGCGTCGAGGACCAGGAGGTGTGCGCCGTCGGCGGAGAAGTTCCAGGGGGTGACGGTCCAGCCCCAGGCCCGCGGACGATCGATCGTCGCCAGCCGTTCGCCGGAGTCGGTGCGCCACAGGTACACCGCGTCGCCGCAGGTCGAGACCAGGCGAGCGCCGTCCGGCGAGAGGACCGCGCGGCCGGACGGGGCGGAAGCAGGGCACGGATCGGCGAGGCTGCGCTTCACGGCGCTGGTGGAGCCGTCGCGGATCGTGGTGCGCCCGGCGGCGCGCTCGACGAGCGAGCCGTCGAGGCCGTAGTAGAAGAAGTCCAGCTCGGCGCCCGCGGCCTCGGTGGCGGCGAGAGTCTCGCAGGTCGTACCGTCGAGGATCTCGAGCCTCCGCTCGGCGGTGATCACGGCGATCCGTCCGCCGTCGGCGCTGACGGCGAGCCCCGGCGTCGCCGCGCCAGCGCGGACGGAGGAGCACAGCCGTTCGCCGCTCGCCGCATCGACGACGACGAGCGAGCCGTCCTCCTGCAACGCGGCCAGGCGAGGCGCGTGCAGGGCGAACTCGACCTGCTCTCGCTCGTTCGCCGGCGCGTGGCGATGGAGGAGCCGGCCGGAGGCGCGGTCATGGAAGCCGAGGATGGTTTGGCCCGCGTCGCCGACCGAGAGGACCCACACACCCTCGGGAAACGGCACGACGAGGCGGACGTCCCGCGCCGCTGCGGGCTGGAGGACCAGCGCCGGGCGCCCTGCCCCGTATTCGTGGAGGCGCACGACGCCGCTCGCGTCGGTGGTGGCGACCAAAGTGGGATCCGCGCTGGCGACGACCGATTCGCCGGCCGGAAGCGGCCAACGATCGACGATCCGCGGATCGGCGGCCGCCCAGATCTGCACATTCGCGCCGTCGACCGCGGCGAGGTGCCGCCCGTCCGGCGACGCGGCGAAGGTCGCGCTCGCGGAGATCCGCGCGGTGGTGACGGCGCTGCGGGGATCGACGCGCTCGAGCCCGGCGCGCGCGACCAACACCGTGTCCCCCAGCGCGGCGACCGGCGTGCCGCGCGAGGACTCACCGAGGACGCGGCCCGTCGCCGCGTCGAAGCCGCGGAGCTGCTCGCATCCGACGAGGATCACGGCATCATCGCTCGCGAACGCGGCGTGGTCGCACGATCTCGCGGGGCCGAGGACGCGGACCTCCTGGCGTTCGGGTCGCCACATTCGGAGGTCGCCGTCCCTGTCGGCGACGAGGACGGCGTCGCCGCGATGGGCGAGCGCCAGGAGCGGAGCGAGACCATGGGCACCGAGGCGGGTCGCCGCGCTCGCGGGGGCCGGGAGGTGGGCGAGCAGGTGCCCGTCCGCCGCACCGCGGAGGTCGACCGAGCCGTCGCCGTGAGCGACGAAGAGGCGGCCGCGCGCGGGGTCGAGCCGCAGCTCGAGCGCGTCGGAGCCGTCCGCTTCGACGCGCCAGGATTCGTGCCCGGTGCTCGCGTCCCACGCGGCCAGGCCCGCGCTCGCGCCCTCGCCGGCCTGGCCGCTGTAGGCGCGATCGCCGTCGTAGTGCACCTGTCCCCCGCGGCACGGGATCTCGGCGAGGCGCGCGCCGCTCGACGTGTCCCACTGGACGCAGTGCTCGGCGGCGATCGTCAGCAGCCTCGCGCCGTCGCGGCCGAGAGCGATCGCGTGGGCGGAGGCGTCCTCGGCGGCGAGGCGGATCCGGAGGATGGAGGACGCGGTGTCGATGGCCCACAGCCGCACCTCGCCGCCGGCATCGAGCGACGCGAGGCGGCGACCGTCCGTGGAGAAGGCGAGTCCGCGGACGAGGTCGCCGTGGCCCGTGAGGGTCGAGCGCCGGAGCGCCGCAGGCAGGGCCTCGGCGAGCCCCTCGAGGGCCGCGGGCGGGGCGCCCTCGAAGCTCGGGGCGAAGGGGGCGAGCACCTGGACGCCGAGCGTCAGGGCGTCGCGCTCGTGGCCGGGCGAGGCGGCCAGACGGAGGACCTCGGCGCCGCGCTCGGCCTCGGCCGCCGCCGCGCTCCGGCGAGCCTCGGTCGCCACCCGCTCGCGGGCGATGTCGGCCTCCGCCTCGGCGCGCGCGGCGTGTCGGAGCCCGTCGTGGGCCACCACGCCGAGGGCTGCGAGCGCCGCTGCGGCCGTGATCGCGGCCGCGGCTGCAGCCCGGCGGCGCCAGGGCCCGCTCCGATCGCGCTCGAGCTCGGCCAGGAGCGCGCGCATGGACGGCCAGCGATCCTCGCGCGCGCGGGAGAGCCCGCGCGCGACCACCTCGGTGAGCCAGCGCGGGACATCGGCGCCCGTCGGTGCGCGCGTGATCGGGTCGGTCGACTTGGCGAGCGCGAGTGCGAAGAGGTTGTCGCCCTGGTGCGGACGCACGCCGTGGAGCGCCTCGTAAAGGGCGACGCAGAACGCATAGAGGTCGGCGGAGGCGTCCGCTGGTTGGCCGGCGAGCACCTCGGGCGCCATGTAGGCCGGGGTGCCGGCGATCGCACCGGTGGTCGTCAGCGCCAGGGCCGCGAGCTCGGCGCTGGCGGGCGGGTTCTCCGGCGCGTCCGCCCGCTGGGCGCGCGCGAGGCCGAAGTCGACGACGCGGACCCTGCCGTCATCGCCGACGATCACGTTGCTGGGCTTGAAGTCCCGGTGGACGAGGCCCGCCGCGTGGGCGGCCGCGAGCCCCCCACCGGCGGCGAGGAAGATGTCGAGGATCGACCGCCAGGATCGCGGGGCGTCGCTGGCCGCCAGCCAGGCGTCGAGGGTCTGCCCGGCGACGAACTCCATGGCCAGGAAGACGGCCTCGCCGTGCTCGCCGACCTCGAAGATCGACACGACGTTGGGGTGGGCGAGCCTGGCGAGGGCCTGCGCCTCGCGGAGCAGCGCGAGCCGGCCCTCGGGGGTCTCGGCCCGCTCGGGGTGGAGGAGCTTGAGGGCGACGCGGCGACCGAGCTGCTCGTCCTGGGCGGCGAAGACCTGGCCCATCGCGCCCGCGCCGATGCGCTCGAGCAGGCGGAACCGGCCGATCCGCGGCGCCTCGGCGGCGACGCCGAACAGGTCGGCGGCCAGCCGCGCCCGCAATGCTGCGAATTCGGGCCTGGCGGCCGCGCGGACCCCCGGCAGGGCGAAGTCGCCCCGGAGGGTCTCGTCGGTCGAGTGGTTGTCGTCGTCGTGGCTTGCGCTGTCGCGGGTCATCGTCTCCTCCCGGGCGGGTGGTTCCCGGCCCGCGAGTTCTGCTCGCCCTGTCCCGAAAAAATCATCATGCGGGCGCGCGCGCCCGCGTGTCCAGCCCGTGCGCCGTGGGTCCGGCATGCGCGCCCACAGGCGCGCCGCGGCCGATCACCCGGGCGAGGTTCCCAGCCGGGCGCGGACCTCCGCGGCCCACTGCTCGAGCCCGGCGAGGGAGCTCTGGACCAGAGCGGGCTCTCTGGCGAGCTCCGTCAGCTTCGCCTCGACGAGCTCGCGGGCCCGAACGAGCCGCCGCCTGACGCTGCCGGCGGGGATCTCGAGCACCTCGGCGATCTCGGCGGTCGCCAGCTGTTCCCAATAGTAGAGCTCGAGGAGCACTTGATATTCGAGCGGGATCTCGCGGAGCGCGGCGAGGAGCAGGCGAAGCTCCTCGCGCCGACCGATCGCCTGGCTGGGCGTCGGCCGCAGGTCCGCGAGCGAGACGGTCGCGAAGTCGAGGCGCCCGCGCTCGCGCGCACGGTCGCGGAAGTGACGACACAGCTGATTGTAGGCGATCGCAAACAGGTAGGAGCGGAAGCTCGCTCGACCGGCGAAGCTCGCCAGGCCCTCGACGCAGCCGAGGAAGGTCCGCTGGATCAGGTCGGAGGCGTCGTCGCCGACCTTGCGCTCGAAGAACCGGGCGATCGCGTCGAAGTAGCGCTCGAAGAGCTGGTGACCCGCGCGCTTGTCCCCCGCGCGCCAGGCGTCGATGAGCGGCTGATCGCCGTCGGCCGGTGGGTCCTGCATCGCCACGACGAGCATGCCCGACCGCCCCGGGCAGTCAACCGCGCACGGCGACGCCCGTGGTCCTCGCTCCGCGCAACGACGCAGCGCTCGAGGCGACCGGCCTCGAAGGCCTCGAGCTGACCGCGGCGCTCGCCGACGTGCGCGAGCGCGGGCGCCGAGCCAACGCGCTCGCGGCCGGCGGGGCGATCACTAGTGCCGCGCCCAGGGCCTAACGACACCACCTCGCTTGGTCTCATCGCCGCTGGCTTCGTTGGCGAAACTCGTAGTACGGTCCAGTACAACTTCGTTTCGCCGCCTCGCCAGCGACGATGATTCCGGCCCGAGGCGGCGCCGTTAGACCCTGGGCACGGCACTGGCGCGGATAGACCCTGCTCGGTGCGCTCGGCGGCGCCCGGGTTACTCGCCCTCGCCGTCAAGGCATGCGCGTCTCCGCATGCGAGCAAGGATCAAAGGCGCTGCGGTGGGGTGGCGGCGCGGCGGGGGGCGCGGCCTCATGCGCGGCAGGTGGGGTGACGCAAGGCCGGAGCATTACGTGGGGCCGACCGGCAGAAAGATGGCCTGGTCGGCGGGTCTGGTCGTCGGCAGCAGCTCCGATGCGGTGTTCGCCGCCGGATCGACGGCCGGCTCGATCGGGGCCGGCTCGATCGGGGCCGGCTCGATCGGGGCCGGCTCGGCCGAGCCGGCAGCGGGCGCGAGTCGTCGCCGGAGGGTCGGTCGCGACGAATCGACTGGCTCGTGCGCTGGCTCGGCCAGGGCCGGGGCGGCTGTCAGGCGCTCGATCGCGGCGAGGGCTTCGGCATGTTGCGGCTTGAGTGCGGTCACCTCGCGGTACTTCGCAAGCGCTCGCTCGCGGTCGCCGGCCTGCTCGGCCGTGAAGGCGTCCGAGAAGGCCTCGGCGACATCGAGGTGCAGTCGGCTGTCGCGGGCGCGCTCACGCAGCGCAGGCGACCCGCCGAGCGCTCCTGTCACGGCGTCGAGTTGACGACGCGCGCGCTCGAAGTGACCGTCGAGGATGTCGCGCTCGACCTGATCGAGCTTGGCCGCGATCTCGCGCTGGTCGACGGTATCCGCGGCGGCGGGTTCGTGGTTCGTGTCGGGGGCGCGGAAGCTGCGCCATACGGACAGCGACACGGCCGCGAGGATGGAGGCGATCGACAGCGCTCGGACGACGATGGTCGCGGTGGATATGCCCGTACGGACAGGTGCCCTTGCCGGCGCGACGGACGGGCCCGAGCTCGTCCCGGCCGACGCCTTGGCGCCGTCGTCAACAGGATCTCGTCGCGGTGCGTCGTCGTCGCGGGGATCTTCGGCCGGTGCTGGGCGGGCCTGCATGGCCGGAGGAGGATCCGACCCGCGTGTCACCGTCGAGCGACAGCCAGCGCGCGGGGGCCGTGTCGCTCGCGACAAGTGGACGTCCGCGGCGCCTCCGCGAATACCGCGACCACGGACGCGCTCGCCGTGACCAGATCGTGACCGAAGGGGACGACGGACGGGACGCCCACCAGCGCGTTTGCGGCCGCGCCGGGAGCTCGTGACGCGGACGTGGCAAGAATTGACCGCACCGCGGCGAAGCGGCGACGCAGGGATGGTCCCATGCGCCGCTGATGCACCTGAGCGACTGGGCCTTTCAACACCTCTTCTCCCGCCTGTTCGTCTACAACATCCTCTGGGAGGACAGCGAGGTCGACGAACAATTCCTCGAGCTCGACGAGGACAGCACCGTCCTCGGGATCTCCGGGGCCGGCTGCCGGATCGCCGGCCACCTCAGCCAGCACCCGCGGCGGATCGACGCCGTCGACATCAACCCGCACCACCTCGCCCTCGCCGCGCTCAAGACGGCGGCGGCCCGCCACCTCCGCTCGTACGAGACGTTCTACGGCCTGCTCGGCCGCGGCGCGCACCCGGAGCACGAGTCGCTGGTGCAGGCCGCGACCGCGGCGCTGCCGGCGTGGATCCGGCGCTACTGGAAGTCGCGCCACCGCCTGTTCGCCCGCGCCTTCTACGAGGAGGGCCTGACCGCGCGGATGTTCGTCGGCCTGCGCCGCCTCGCCGGGATCGACGGCGCCTGGCTGCGCCGGCTCGGCGGGATGGCGGTGGAGCAGCGCGCCGCCGCCATCGACGCGACCCTCGCCCCGGTGATGCGCCACCCCCTGGTCGCCCGGGTGATCGACAGCCCGATGCACCTGCTGGCGATCGGCGTCAACTTCGCCCAGCGCGACCGGATGCTGCGCACCAACGGCCTCGGGTACGTCGACTACCTGGTCGATCACGTCAAGCGCGTCGCCGCCACCGACCTCGAGCGCAACTGGTTCGCCTGGACCGCGATCGCCGGCCACTACAACCATGACCATCCCGACGCCGTCCCGCCGTACCTGCGCCGCGATCGTCACGCGCGCTCGATCGAGGCCCCGACGCACGTCGAGTTCCACCACCGTAACCTCTTCGACGTGCTCGCCGGGGCCAGGCCCGGCACGTGGTCACACTACACTCTGTGCGACATGCCCGACTGGCTGCCACAGCCGGCCCAGAGGCGGCTGTTCTCGGAGATCCTCCGGACCAGCCGGGACGGCGGCGTCGTCATGTACCGCAGCGTCGAGAGCGACTCGCTGGTCGCCCGTCATGGCCTGCAGTCGAGGCTCCAGCCGCTGACCGCCCGCACCGCCGCCGCCTCGCGGCTCGACCGCTCGCGCCAGTACGCCCGCGTCAATTACTATAGGGTCGTCCACTGACCTCGCTGGCCGGGCCGTCCGCTCAGCGCGGCGCGGCGGCACGGCGAGCCGCGGCGACCTCCTGCCCCAGGTGCGCGAGGTAGAGGCCGATGTGCACGGGGACGAGCCAGGGCCACGCGGCGCGCAGCGGCGCGAGCGCGTGGAAGCCGGCGAGGAGAAGCACGCCGCCGACGATCATCGGGTGCGGGACGAGGCCGTAGGGGAAGGCGTCGACCCGGCGCGGCTCACAGCGGCCGAGCTCGGCGCCGAAGTAGGTCCGTTCGGCGCCGAGCGCCCGGTACGCCGCGTACGACAGCCCGCCGCCCGCGGCGATCAGCGCCAGCGAGACGGCGTCGAACTCGAAGTGCAGCAGATAGAGCGCCGCCAGCTCGGCGAGGGCCAGCGCCTTGAAGAAGGTCGCGTTGCGGACGAACACCGGGAAGGCGAGGTCGCCGCGGTGGTGGAACACGGCCATGTAGATCAGGTAGTGGACGAAGCTCGTCCCCGCGACGAAGACGGCCGGCTCGCCGAGGCAGGCGCTGACGACGGCGACGAGCGCCACCCACCCGAGGTTGGCGACGCCGACGTTGCGCTGCACGGCCTCGGAGAGCCAGGTCGTCGTCAGCGTCAGGGCGGCGCCGAGGCGCTCGCGGGTGGTCCGGGGGGTGATGGTCGCGAGGAAGAGGCGGCGCGCCGCGATGTTGTAGGCCGTCGTGAGCCCGGCGAGCCAGCGACCGTAGCGGGGCATGCCCGCGGGCATGACCACGAAGTGGAGCTTGAGCGAGACCCGCTGCCCGGTCACGGGCACGGAGGGGTCGCAGCGGATGTAGTGGAGCTCGCGGTTGAAGTCGAAGGCGAGCGCCTCGCCCTCGTCGAGCATGTAGCGGGCCTCCTCGGGGCGCGTGCCGCTGTTCGGGAAGACGGTCGTGATCCGCCGGTTCGGGGTGACGCCGACCATGCAGCGGAACAGCGCGGCCCCGGGGTAGAGCATCCACGGGCCGTCGACGTGCGAGCGGTAGAACACGGAGTCCGAGCTCAGCTGCGCGTCGGGGCCGGCGACGTAGACCTCGTTCATGCCGTCGACCGGCTCGACGAGGACCTGCGGTCCGTACGCGGCGCGGAGCATGTCGAGGATCTCCGGGGCGCGGGCGGTCCGGAAGAACGCCTCGCGGGCGGCCGGGGCGAGGTCGTACCACCACCAGTGCGTCGTGTGCTCGGTGGTCGGGCGCTCGGCCTCGACCCAGGCGCGGATCGTCCGCAGGTCGGCCCGGGTGCGCGCGTCGTCGAGCCGCGTGAAGTGGACCCGGTTGCGGGGCACGAGCCAGGTGGTCACCGGCTGCTCGCCCCGGACGGCCGCGTGGAGCACCAGCGGGAGCAGGTAGAAGGTGTGCGCGGTGAGGTCCTTGAGCCAGCCCCGACGCCCCTCGTAGGTGCTCTGCAGGCTGGGCTCGCCGGAGAGGATGTGGGCCAGCTCCTGCACGGCGTAGGCGGCGGCGACCAGCGCCGCGGCGAGCGGCCAGCCCGGCGCCCACGTCAGCGCCGCGGCGGTCAGGCCCGCGAGCACGAGCCCCGTCGTCGCCCACAGCCCGCGGGAGATCCGGCCGAGCAGCGTCGTCGCGTAGGCGAGGACGAGCGCGGGCGCGAGCGGCGGCGCGATCGCGGCGAGCAGGGCGAGGGCCGCGAACACGCCGAGCGGCGTGGTGACGAGGTGGATCCCCACGTTCAGGCGTGAGCGATGGGTCGCGAGGAAGGCGTCGGCGAGGGGCTCCCAGCGGAACTCCGAGAAGCGGGGCGGGTGCACGGCGGAGGATCCTGGGCCATGCACGTCACACGGGCACCAAGCCGATGTCGTGGCTCGGCGTCAGCTCGGTGGCACGAGCACGACCTTGCCGCGCGCGTGGCCCCCCTGGAGGTATCGATGGGCGCTGGCGGCGTCGGCGAGCGGGTAGGTGCGGTCGATCACCGGCCGGATCGCGCCGGCGTCGACGAGGCCCGCGAGCTCGGCCAGCCGCCGGCCGTCGGGGTGCACGAAGACGAGGTGATAGTGCGGCGCGCGCCCGCCGAGCCGCGCGCGTGCGCCGTACCACAGCACCTTCGCCGCGCCCTGCGCGAGCCGGGGCAGGGTCGCCTCCGGGATCGAGAGCCGCAGCGGGTCGCGCTCGGCTTGCCCCCAGTCGGATCCGGCGATGTGGACGTAGTGGCCCCCGGGCCGCAGGACGCCGCCGGTGAGGGTTCGTCGCTCGTGGAGGTAGCCGAGCGGATCGACGACGATGTCGAGGTCGTGGAGCACGTCCTCGAAGCGCTGCACGGTGTAGTCGATCGTCTCCGCCGCACCGAGCGAGCGCACGAGCGCCGAGTTCCTCGCCCCGCAGGTGCCGATCACTCGCATGCCGAGGACGGCGCTGGCGTACTGCACCGCGAAGGTGCCGACGCCCCCGGCGGCCGCTTGCACGAGGATCCGCGCCCCGGCGGTGCGCCCGCCGAGCGCCGCGACGACGGGCGCCAGGCCCTGCATCACGGTGAGGGCGACGAGCGGGAGGCTGGCGGCCTCGACGAAGTCGAGGCGCCTCGGCATCGGCGCGAGCTTGTCGAGGTCGACCGGCGCGACCTCGGCGCAGCCGCCCCACGTGCTGCCCCACAGCGGCATCATGGCGAAGACGCGGTCGCCGGGCGAAAACCCCGAGTCGGCCGGCGCCTCGAGCACCTCGCCCGCGATGTCGGTGCCGGGGATCTTCGGCTTCGGGAAGATGAGCTGCGGCACCGGGTGCGCGCGCATCTTGAAGTCGACGGGGTTGAGCCCGACGGCCCGCACGCGCACCAGCGCCTGCCCGGGCGCCGCGCGCGGCCGGGGGAACGCGGGCTCCATGTGCAGCACATCCGGCGGTCCGTGCTCGCTCAAGACGAGCGCGGCCATCGTCCGCCGCGGGTCCGGCGGCGCGACCCGGGGGAAGCGCCCCGGCACGAGCGCGCGCAAGAGGCCGTGGAGCGCGCCCGGTCGGGCCGGCGCATTCACCACGGGCGCCTCGGGGGGGACGCTGGGAGCACCGGGGGCCTCGCCGGGGACACGCGTCACGACTATAGCCGCGCGTCACTCGCCGCGCAGCACGTCGGTTCAGGGGGCTCTCCGGTCGCGGCGGATCGAGGGCCGGAGGTGGTGAGGGCCGTCGCTCCGGACGTCTTCGGAGACGGCTCGCGCGGCGGCCCCGCGCGCGCCGCCGCGGCGCGGTCGCCGACACGATCGCGGGCGGCCTCGGACCCCGGAGTGCTCCCTCGCTTGCGGCCTCGCCTGGCCGTTCCATCGTCTCGCCCATGGGAAGCACGACGACCCGTGGGCCGCGGCTGTGCGAGCCACCGCACCGGCTCCTTCGTCGGGTGCTCGGCGCGCGAGCCGTCTGGCGTGACAAGGGGCGGCGTCTCCTCGCGGCGCTGCGCAGCCTCGCGGACGAGCGGCGGATCCGCGAGCGCCTCGAGCGGCTGCACGCGCTCGGCAGGATCGACGCGATCCCGACGCGGCTCCAGCGCTTCGTCGGCGCGCTCGACATGCTGCGCTTCTATCTGCTCCCGTTCACCGCCGACTATTGCCGTCAGAAGCGCATCAGCCTGTCCTTTCAGGCGTTGCTGCGCCTCCTCGACGATCCCGCGTCGCTCGTCGATCCGACCGGCCTGTGCAGCGAGCGGGACACGATCATCGGCCACCTGTTGCAGGTCGTCCATGCCGATCCGTCCTACGATCTCGCGCTCCTCGAGGCCTGGCCCGACGGCCTCGCCGAGATGGAGTCGCAGCTGCTGGCGCTCCTCGCAGGCGCGCACCCGCGGACCGCGTCGCTCCGCGCCACCGTCGAGGATCTCGAGTACCACGCGCGCCTCCTGATCCACGTCCGCGAGGCGCTTCGCCCGTCCGGCGCCGCGCGCCCGGTGCTGTGCGAGGAGGCGACGCGGGATCCTCGGTTCGTCCGGCTGTCGCGCCAATTCGGCACGCTGGAGGGCGCGCTGCGCTACTTCGCCCGGATGCCGCAGCGCCCGCTCGACGCGCTGCGCCACCTGTGGACGGTCCGCGACGTGCCCGCCCACCTCCTCGTCGAACATCAGGGATCCGTCGGGTGCCCGGGCCCCGAGCGCCCGGGTTACGTCCGTGCCGGCATGTCGGCGCGAAACGCCGACGGGGTGGTCCCGGTCCACCGACGAAAGGCCCGGTGGAAGTTGCTCGGCTCGGAGAAGCCGAGCAAGAACGCGATCTCCGCGAGGGACAGGCGAGCGTCGCGGAGGTAGCGCTCCGCGTAGCTGCGCCGCACGCCGTCGAGCAGCGCCTGGAACGTCGTCTCGCGGTCGGCGAGTCGTCGCTGCAGGGTCCGCGGGCTCATGCCGAGCTGCGCCGCGACCTGATGCATCTCCGGGACCCCGCGGCTCATCGCGGTGACGACCACGCGCTCGACCTGATCGAGGATATCGTCGTCGGCCGGCAGCCTCGCCAGCACGTCGCGCGCGTAGGCTTCGAGGTAGGTGAGCACGCCGGTCTGCGGGGTCCGGATCGGGAGCGCCAGGACCGCGGCGTCGAACACCAGGACGGTCTCCGGCCGATCGAACCGAGGAGAGACGCCGAACAGCCGCACGTGCTCACGGAGGCGCACCGGCGCGGCGTGCTTGAAGTGGACCGCGAGCGGGACCATCGCCGCGCCGGTGAGCTTGCGGCCGAGCATCACCACCGACGCCGCCGAGAACTCGGCGATCTGCCGCGGGCATTCGACAGGCAGCCCGCGACAGCCGGGATAGACGAGGACCTGGCCGCCGTCGCGCTCCACCTCGACGCGGCCGGCGTCGTGGAGGATCCGCGAATACGCGACCACGCGACCGAGCCCCGCGCCGAAGGTCTCGCTGCACGCGACCAGGTGACCGACGACGTCGAACGCGCCGAGATCGAGCCGCTCGGCGAAGTGGAGCCCGAACTCGGGGTCGCCGGACGCCTCGCCGAGCAGTTCCCAGAGCCGATTGTTGGCGCCGTGAGACACGCGCGCCTCGGGCCCGACGAGCGCCTCCGGCGTGAGACCGACCGCCGCGAGCACGCCCGCGGTGGCGATCTTCGCCGCGTTCGCGTAGGCCAGCAGCCCCGCCACCGCGTTGGCGGCGACCGAGAACTTCGCGTCGGCTTCGGAGGGCAACATGTCGCGCCGAGCGTACGGCTCGGCCGGTTCGGCGGTCAACGCTGTCCTTTCGCCCACGCGACGGTCGCGCGCAGGCCCGCGTCCAGGGGCGTGGGCCGGGCGCCGAAGCGCGCCGCGAACTTGTCGTGAGACACGAGGTAGGGCCGGTCCCACTGGAAGCCGAGCTCGAGCAGCTCGCGGACGGCCGGGTCGAACCACGCGGCGACCCGGACGCCGACGCGCGGGAGCCCGACCAGTCGGACGCGCGTCCCGGCGAGCTCGGCGATCCGGGCGATCACCTCGCGGAGCGAGACCGCCGGCGCCGACGGCACGTGCCAGACCTGCCCGTCGGTGTCGTCGGCGAGGCCGAGCTCGGCCAGCGCGTCCGCGAGATCCGGGAGGAACGTGAAGGTGTGCGGCGCGTCGAGATCGCCCGGCAGAAAGACGCGCTCGCCCGCGGCGGCGGCTCGTACCACCGACGCGCCGAGCATCGCGTTCGTGACACCGGGGCCGTAGAAGTCCGAGGCGCGGCCGATCACCACCCGCGCCAGCCCGCTGCGATGCGCGTCCAGGAGGAGCGCCGCGAGCTCGGCGCGCAGCCGCGGCTTGTCCCCGAAATCGGTCGCGGGCATCGTCTCGACCAGCGGCCCGGTCTGCGGCCCGTAGGCGTAGAGGTTGTCGGCGAAGACCAGCCTCGCCGAGGCGCTGGCTGCCCCGGCGAGCAGCCCGCGGGTCATCCGCGGGAAGCTCCGCCGCCACTCGACGTGCGGCGCGCCGAAGCAGCCGTACACGACGCCGGCCCCGCGACAGAGCCGCGCTGCGTCATCGGGGTCGCCGATGTCGCCGGTCGCGACCTCGACCCCCGCGGGGACCACGAGCGCGCGCGACCGTCCGACCGCGCGGACACGGAGGCCGCGGGCGACGAGCGCAGCGACCATGGCCATGCCGAGCTGCCCGCTCGCGCCGATGACCACATGCAGGTCGGAATGCATCGACATGGCCGTCACTCCGTCAGCCCGAGCTGGACCAGGATGTCGTAGTTGTCATGGAACTCGTCGATCGCGGCGATCTTGTCGCCCTCGAAGGTGAGCACCGCGACCCAGTCCTGCTCGAACATCGCGCCGGTCGGCGGGACGACCATGCCGTTGATGTCGAGCGATCCGAGCATCGTCGCGCGGGTGTGGATCCGCGCCATCAGCCGTTCGCCCGTTCCGAACGCCTCCACCAGCTCGAGGTTGTAGTCGGGGAACGTGACGACGAGCTCCTCGATCCCGGCGCGCATCGCCGCCGCGCCGACCAGCGGCTCGGCGAGTTCGGGCGCGGTGCGCACGGCGTCCGCGGTGTGCAGCGACTCCCAGGTGTCCCAGTCCTGCGCGTTGTTGGCGGCGATCCGTTTCTTGATGGTCTCGATGTGGCCGGCGGTCGGATCGTCGGCGTCGCAGGCGGACAGCGAGGCGAGGGCGAAGGTGAGGGCGAGGGCGGTGAGGATCTTCATGGCAGCGTTTCCTTCCCGAGCGGGCGGCGACCGCCGCGCTCATGGGAAGGAAGATGGACCCTGGCCCGCCGGAGCGCCGTGGCCGGACGCGACAGAAGACTGGCTCCGGACGCCAGGCGGGCCGGAGGGACACGAATGCCGGAGGTGACGGGCCTCGTACCCCGACGACATCGCCCCTCCTTCAGGAAGCCCGGCGCGGGGACGAACCGCCGCCGATGACCTTCCCGGCAGCGCGCGCCGGCCCCGACGAGCGACGCGGACCGTGAGCCGGCGTCGCCCGGGAGCGCGGGAGCTCGCGACGCGGTGTCGACGCGCAGGGAGAGCATAGGGCCTCGAGAGCGCCGAGAGTCGTGATCTGGCCGGGGTCGGCATGCGTCACCACCAGCGCGCCAGCCGGGCCTCCACCCCCGTGAGCCTGGCGATCCACCGCAGCGCCCGACGAAGCCCGCGCTGGAGAAAGAGGGGGACGCCGGGGACGTTGACGTCGCCCTCGTCGATCAGCACGACCATGTCGAGCAGACCACGGGGAGCGCCCTGCTTGCCGCTGCGGCCGTCGATCGCCACGCCGTACCAGCCGCGAATGAAGCGCTCGAAGCCGCGGCCGCCCGAGATCTCGGTCCGGAAGGTCACCGGCGCGGCACTGGCGTTGCGAAACGCGTGCACGGTCCGAGCCGGGACCGTCACGTGGTCGCCGGCCAGCAGCCGCCGCGGCGCAGCGTCGCCGACGGAGATCTCGAGCTCCCCTTCGAGCACGTGGAAGGTCTCGTCGAAGCGATCGTGGTAGTGCGGCGGCGGACCCGCCTGATGCGCCGGCAGCGTGAAGCGCACGCGGCTCTCCGCGCGGTCGTCGGCCGCGTGGTGCTCGATGGTCATCCGCTCGTGGGTGATGGGATTGATCAGCTGCATGGTGACTCCGCAGATACCGTAGGTCGCCACGAGCCCGAACGCCGTGGCCGCACGCGCCAGTGCTGTGTCCTCGGGTGCCAGCCGTCGTCGTCTCCCGCCGCGCGCGCCGTCATGGGGCCTCGCTGCCGCGCATCGCCAGGACATCGAAGGCGACGCTGACGCGGAGGCCCTCGCCCTGGAAGCCGATCGGGTGGAGATCGAGGTGGGACAGGCGCCCCGCGCGTCACCGCTGCGGACACAGCCGCAGGGCTCGCGCCGCCTTGTAGAAATTCGCCGGCTTCGGCGCCACGCCGTCCGGCCCGCTCTCCGCGATCGCGCACTCCGAGCCCTGCGGGTCGGTGATCGTGCAGCCGCGCACCCCGACCAGCGCGCCGCTCGGCATCAGGTGCGCGTCGCCGACCATATCGGTGACGCCGTTGGTGACCTCGACGTTCCAGTTGGCGAAGCGGGCCCCCATGATCGGGCCGGCGTTGCCGGCCCCGCCGCGCTTGCCGTCGTTGTACACCGAGATCTCGGTGTGCACCGCCTCGTACGGCAGCCCGCGGTGGGTGTCGAAGGTGCCGTGATCCATCGCTCCGTCCGACCACACGACGCCCATCGAGAAGCCCTCGACGTTGATCCCGTGCCACGGCTTGGTGGCGACCTCGAAGTCCTCGATCAGGATGTCCTGCGAGAGCTCGCGCGCCGTGGTCCCGTGGTGGTGGGTCATGCGGTTGTCCGCGCTGGCCTCGAGCCGGATCCCGCTGAGCGTGATGTTCTTGCTCGACGACGTGCCGATGCCGGTGTCCGGGTCGACGATCGTCACGTCCCGCGCGAAGCAGTGGATCGCGTTGTTGAACCACGGGCCGTTCCAGCCCGGCTCCTTCAGGTGGTGGCTGTTGAAGCTGTAGTCGTAGTCGCGCAGCATCACCAGCGTCAGCGACTCCACCCCGCTGTCCCGGATCGTGTCGCCGATCGCCATGACCCGCGCGTTCCAGCCGGCGCGCAGGTCGAAGCGCAGCGGCTGGCGCAGCGTCAGCGTATTGTTCGTGATCGCGGCGATCTCGACCGGCCAGTCGATCGTCCGGTCGAGCACGCCGCTCGAGTTGCCCGGCGACCAGTCGTAGGTGTCCGCCCAAGGTCCGTCGCCGGTCAGGTGCTTCTGCACCGAGATGTCCGGCGGGGTGTCGATCTCGAGGAACACGAACTGCCCGACCGACAGCCCGCTCGCGTCGCTGAGCCGCACCGTCCAGTCACCCCGCGACTGCTCGCCCAGCACCGTCGCCACCTGCTCGCCGACGTTCCAGATCTCGTCCCACGTGCCCGTGAGGTCCGAGTCCGCCGGCACATACGTGTTCTTCGAGGCCGGGGAGAACCACAGCAGCCCGCCCGACCACGACCAGCGCGACTTGTCGCCGGACATGTTGGTCGCGTGGCCCGAGACCAGCGGTCTGGTGAAGGTGATGCGCGTCCCTGCGCGGCTCTGCCCGCGCAGCACGGTCCTGTCGGTGTGCACGAAGAGCGGCCCGCTGACCCGATAGTCGCCGTCGGGCAGGTAGACTACGCCGCCGTTTGCGCCCACCGCCGCGAGCGCCTCGCGGATCGCCGCCGTGTCGTCGGTGACGCCGTCGCCCTTGGCCCCGTAGGTCGTGACATCGAAGATCGGCCCATCCAGGGTCGGCAGGTCCTCGTCGCCATAGTGGTATCCGACCTGGCTGATGTTCGGCAGCCGCGGATGCGAGTCCGGGTCCGCGCGATATTCGAGCCACAGCGGGTGCAGATCGTCGCCCTCCAGGATCGAGCAGTCGACGCTGCCCGGCAGCGCCGGCGCGTCGCCGGTGTCGCTGTCCGGCTCGCCGGTCGCCTCGGTCCCGCCGTCCGTGCCTGTCACACCGCCGGTCGTGCCGCCGCTCGCGCCGGTGGTCGGCAGCGCCCCCGAGCTCGCGTCCGGATCGCCCGTCGTCCCCACCGACTCGGTCGCCCCCACTTCGGTCGTCCCGCTGCCCCCGGCGGAGCCGCCGCAGGCCGCCGCGACGAAGAACACTATCCACGATCGATTCATCATTTTGACAATATCAGGGGCAATACTGCTGTCAAGCCCGCGTTGCGGCCCGGATACGCCTTTCGGGCACGTGTCCGGCGTGTCCGGCGTGTCCGGGCACGTGCCGCGGTGCATCTCTCGATCTCTCGATCGATCGAGAGATCGATCGCGAAGTGGAGTCATCGGCGCGAGCGGGCAGCTCGGCCTCGGGCGCCGGCGCCCTCAGGGCGTGAATCGGATCCAGTCGATGTCGGCGACGTTGCCCGACTGCGGGGAGGCGACAGCGACCAGGACGAGCGCGTGCGTGCCCTCGGGCAGCGCGACCGGCAGCGTCACCTCGACCGGCTTGCCGTAGTAGCGCCCGGGGACGCGCGGGTCCTCGTACTTGCCGGTGTCCTCGACGGTGAGCGAGGCGAGCAGCGGCCCGTTCGCGTCGCCGAGCCGGAGCTCGACGGCGGGCTTGTCGAGGCGCGAGCTCGAGTAGCGGATCGTCACCGCGGTCGCGGGCTTCGGCAGGCTGACGCGCTCGTACCTGGCCCAGTTGAAGCCGTAGAAGCAGGAGAGGGCCCCGCGCGGCCCCGGCAGCCCGTACTGCGACAGGTCGGGGGCGCCGCCGCGGCACACCGACCACTTGCCGTTGTTGTTGCACGCGTCCCAGCCCTCGACCTCGATCATCGCGAAGCCATCGCGCGGCGGCGGCTGCCAGCCGGGGACCGGCGCTCCCGCGCTGGCGTAGAGGAACAGCGCGCCGGAGAAGCGCGCCGGCAGATCGTAATTGATCAGCGTCCTGGCGAGGCCGTCGCGGACCTCGCGGACGATCGTCGGGTAGAGGGCGTACGGGTCGTCGTTCTCCGAGGCGACGACCGACACGTCGGAGTCGACGTTGTGGATCGCGGGGTGCGTCGCCGGCACATAGGTCGTCGCCTGCGTCAGGCTGCCGAGCAGCTCGACGCTGGCGCCGCCGAGCGCTTCGGCGATGAGCCCGGTGCCCTCGGTCTTCATGCCGAAGATCCATGCGGTGCCGCCTTGCACCGAGATCTTGCGCATCGCCTCGCCGATCGGCGCGTCCGGTGCGGAGCTCTTGCCGCCCTCCGGGTTGAACTGACGAAACCACGCCTGCTGCGCGCCGAGGCGCCAGTCGGAGCCGGTGATGTCCTCGACGAACAGCGCGCCGCCGGCGGCCGCGTCGGCGGCCGCGTAGGCGCGGCAGCGGTTGATCGACAGGTTGCGCAGCACGACCGGGCGCGGGGTGGCGTGCTCGACGAACACACAGTCGCTCCCGTCGTTGGCGAAGTCGGTGTCGATCCGCTCGATCACGACGCGCGCGGCGGCGCCGTCCTCGATCCGGAACACGGGCTTGCCGCTGGTCGACAGCGGCGGCGCCACCTTGAGGACGCTGTCCATGCCGTGGATCCGGACGACGTCGCCGCGCACCCGCAGGGTGTCGCGCACCGTGTAGATCCCGTTCGGCAGGAACACGGCGGGCGCGCCGGAGTCGAGCGCGGCCTGGATCGCCGCGGTCGCGTCGTCGCCGGGCTTGGCGGGCTGGTTGTAGCCGCTGACGTTGCTCTTGGCCCCGAACTCGCGGACGTCGGCCCACGCGTCGATCGGGCCCCACGGGACCTCGGGGGTCGGCTCGATCGGGAGCTTGAGCGAGGCATACGTGACGTCGGCGGTGAACGCCTGCCGGAGCGGGATCGTGGCGAACTCGTCGATCTTGCCGAGGTCGCCGAGCGGCAGCTCGTCGCGCACGCGCAGGGCCGCGGCGTAGCCGGCGGTCGCCACGTCGCGGGCGTAGAGGAAGCCGCGGGTCTCGATCGCCGGGACATCGGGGGCGTCGCCGTCGAGCTCGGCGTCGACGAGCACGGTGAAGGCGCTGTCTTCGGCGTCGACGAACGCGGGCACGCAGTTGCGGCTGCGCAGGCGGTGGATCGCCATGCGCAGGCCGTCGCTGCGGATCCCTGCGGTCCGCTGGCCGGCCAGCCAGAGGTCCTCGAACACCATCGAGCCGATCCGGGCGACGTCGACGCCGACGTCGAAGCCGCGGATGTCGACGTGACGGATCAGGGCCGGACCCTGAACGGGGGTGCGCAGGTCGAGCCCGATCGCGCCCGAGCCGTCGGCGGCCCGCAGCGTGACGTTGCGCAGGGTGCCCTGATTGCTGGCGAGGTAGGAGACGCCGATCGCCCCCGGGTTGTCCTCGCCGATCTCGATCGTCAGGTCGAGGATCGTGTTGCGGAACGACCACGCCATGCCGTCGATCTTCTGACCCGGGACGTCGCCGACCATGCTGAGCACCGGCGCGGGGTGCTCGGGATCGCCGAAGCCGGGGCTGCCAGGCGCGAGGCGGAGGATCACGCCGTCGCGGCTCTGCCCCTGGAGCGTGGTGTAGCGCTTGTAGCCGGTGCACCAATCGAGCGTGTCGCGCACGAGGTAGGTGCCGGCGGGGAAGTAGACGACGCGATCGATGCTGCCGCCGCCGTTGGGCTGGCCCTCGTTCTTGCCGCACAGGGCGTTCTGAATGGCGAGGGTGTCGTCGGCGATCCCGTCGCCCTTGGCGAAGAAGGGCGCCTCTCGCACGTTGAAGAAGCCCGCGCTCTTCGGCGGGACGAATTCGTCGTACAGCGGCGGCAGCGGCGGCAGGTCGTCCGGGCCGCAGCCGAGCGGCGGGTCGCCGCCGTCGCCGGTCGAGTCGCCGCCGGCGCCGTCGGTCGTGGCGCTCGCGCTCGTCCCCGTCGCGCCCGCGCTGGCGGCATCCGTCGTGCCGCCGGCAGCTCCACCGTCCGATTCCGGCGCTCCGCCGCTCGGCGTGCCCGCGCTCCCGTCGTCGGTCCCCGCCGCCGAGGTCGACCCTCCCGCGTCGCTGACGCTCGCGCCTCCGTTCGCCGTGTCGTCGCCGCCGCAGGCCGCCGCCGTCGCTAGCAGCAGCGACGAGAGCGTCGCCCGCCCGCGCCGTGCCGAGGTGAACCCATGGAGATGTTCCCGGAACGCCATACCCGCCACGGCCGCGATTGTAGCGGAGATGACGGCGGAGAGAACTGCAGATTACTCACAGCCGTGACTGTGGGCACCGTGTCCGTCGTGGCCAACGTGCCCATCGTGCCATCTGCGGGGTCGACGCGGATCGGATGAATCGAATCGAGGGTCGAGCGCAATGATGAGAGTCGTCCGCCGACGGGACGCTCGGTGCCGCGCAGGTCCGCCGATGGGCGGGCCCCGGGCGCGCAGACGAGCCGCCTCGACGCAATGCATGACCGCGACGCGGGCTCAGGCGGGCGTCGATGGACGCGGTGGGCACGTGCCCAAGTCCGTGCCCGTGGCGCTCCGGGTCCGAGACGGCCCGGAGCGCGGGGTGGATCTCTGATAAGATGATCTCGGATGTCCAGGAGCAGCAGGATCAGGGAGACCGCATCGGCCGACGTGGAGTCGGCCGCGCCCGCGTCGACCCGGGCTCGCCCCGTCCATACCCTGCGGATCGGACGATTCATCATTCTCTCGACGCTCGGCGAGGGCAGCATGGGCATCGTCTATGCGGCGTACGACGAGAAGCTCGATCGCCGGGTCGCGCTCAAGGTCCTGCGCAAGCTCGGGAGCGGCAGCGAGAAGCAGGGGCGTCGAATGTTGCGCGAGGCCCAGGCGCTCGCGCGGCTGTCGCATCCGAACGTGGTCCAGGTCCACGATGTGGGGTCGTTCGGCGCGGGGCAGGTGTTCCTGGCGATGGAGTACCTGCGCGGCACGACCCTCCGCGCCTGGCTCGACCAGGGGCCGCGCGACTGGCGGGTCGTGCTCGCGGCGTTCGTGCAGGCCGGCCGCGGCCTCGCGGCGGCGCACGCCGCCGGGCTGGTCCACCGCGACTTCAAGCCTGACAACGTGATCGTCGGCGAGGACGGTCGCGTCCGCGTCGTCGACTTCGGCCTCGCGGGCGCGCTCCACGACGGCTCCGAGACGTCGCAGAGCGACGAGGACGAGGCGGCGCTCCGCGACAGCGCCCTGGACCTGCGACTCACCCGCTCCGGCGCGCGGATCGGGACGCCCGCGTACATGTCGCCCGAGCAGCACATGGCGCTGCCCGTCGACGCGTACAGCGATCAATTCGGCTTCTGTGTCGCGCTGTGGGAGGGTCTGTTCGGCGAGCGCCCGTTCATCGGCGAGACGATCGCGGACGTCCGGGCCCTCATCGTCTCGGGTCGCCACCGGCCGGCGCCGCGGTCCCGGCTCCCGGCGCGGCTGATCCGGGCGATCGAGCGCGGTCTGTCGGTCGATCCGCGGGATCGCTGGCCGAGCATGACGGTGCTGCTCGACGAGCTGACCGCGGCGCCGCGGCGCAGCGCTCGTCTGTGGCTCGCAGGCGGTCTGCTCGCGACGTTGGCCGGGGCGGCCGCGGGGGTGGTCATCGAGCGCTCGTGGCGCGGCGCCGCGTGCGACGCCGCGGGTGCACCGATGGCGGCGACGTGGAGCCCCGAGGCCGCGGGCGCCGTGAGCTCGGCGATCCGGGCCACCAGGGTCGCGCACGCCGATGTCGCCGCCGCGCAGGCCGGCGAGCAGCTCGAGCGCTACGCGGCGGACTGGTCGCGCGCCCGAGTTCGACTGTGCGAGCTGGCCGAGGAGGAGGGGGCGCTCACGGAGCAACTGTACGCGCGCGCCCGGGTCTGCCTCGACGAGCGCCTGGTCGAGTTCGACGCGCTGGTCGAGGGCCTGCGGCGCTCGGGCCCGGCGCAGGTCCACCTCGCGGTGGGCGCAGCGGCCGGGCTCTCGCTGCCGTCGCCGTGCCTCGACGTCGCGTGGTTGCAGCGGCGGCCCGCCGAGCCCCAGCCCGCGGCGAGCGTCGCGGCGCGCGACAACCTCGCGCGGGCGCTCGCCCTGCGCGCGCTCGGGCGGTTCGGCGAGGCCGAGGCCGCGGTCGCCCTCGCGGAGCAGACGGCGGTCACGACCGGCCCGGTTGCGCTGCTGCGTCGCGCGCGGATCGTCCGCGGCCTCGTGCTCGCCGATCGCGGCGATCGCCCGGCCGCCCGCGTCGCGCTGGAGGGCGCGCTGCAGGACGCCGGGGCGGAGCAGGACGACGACAACGCGTTCGACGCGGCGCTGGCGCTCGCGGAGCTCGACGGGCTCGATCGCACGGATGTCCTTTCGGCCATGTCCTTCGTGCGACTCGCCGAGATGTGGCTCACCCGCCTCGGCGTCGCCCCGGAGGACCTGCGGTACGCGGATCTGTGGGGCGTCCGCGGCCGGATCCGCCTGCGCGACGGACAAACCGAGGAGGCCCGCGCCGACCTGACCCGCGCGCGCGAGCTCCTGGCGCGTGTCCTCGGACCCGAACACCCGCGGGTCGCGGCCGTGCGCACGGACGACAGCCCCGGCGGCCCGCCGCGGAGCGCGCCATGACCGAACCCCGGACCGAGCCCCGGACCGACCCGCGGACCGACCCGCCGTTCGCCCCGGACGACCTGCGCCGCGCCGACCCGGTGCCGGAGATCGGCCGCTATGTGCCGCTGTACAGCCTCGGCGAGGGTCCGACGGGCCTCGTCTACGTCGCGTACGACCCGGAGCTCGATCGCAAGGTCCGGCTCAAGCTGCTCGCGCCGGGGCGCGGCGCGAGCAGCGAGCAGCTGCTCGCCGAGGCGAAGCGGCTCGCGCAGCTCAGTCACCCCAACATCGTCGCGGTGCACGACGTCGGCGAGCACGGCGACGTCGTGTTCATCGCCACGGAGTTCGTGCGCGGCACGCCGCTGCGGCGGTGGCTGGCGAGCCCGCGGACCTGGCACGAGCTCCTGCCGCCGATGCTCCAGGTCGGACGCGCGCTGGCTGCGGCGCACGCGATCGGGCTGGTCCACGGCGAGTTCACGCCGGACAGCGTCGTCATCGGGGCCGACGGACGTCCGCGGGTGATCGACTTCGGCAGCGGGGGCGGCGCGGCGGAGCCGTCCCAGGCGCGGCGCAGCGACCCGCCGGACGCGGCGGCCGATCAGCTCGCGTTCTGCCGCGTGCTGCACGCGGCGCTCGGCGCGTCGCGGCAAGCGCCGGCGCGGTTGAAGCGGGTGCTCGAGCGCGGCCTGCAGGCCGATCCGCGCGAGCGCTGGCCGTCGATGGAGGCGCTGGTCGACGCGCTCGACCGCGATCCCCGGCGCTGGCGTCGGGCGCTGATCGCCTGCGCGGGCGTGGCGGCGCTGATCGGCGGGATCGTCGGGGTGCGGCGGCTCGAGCACGAGCGGCGCGTCGCGGCCTGCGAGGCGTACGCGGCGGCGATCTCCGCGGATTGGAACGACGCAATGCGTGCCGAGGTCGCGGCCGGCATGCGGGGGACCGGCGCCGCGTACGCGGAGACGAGCATCACCCAGACGAGCCGGTGGCTCGACCTCCAGGCGGCCGCGTGGTCGCAGGCCGCCCGCGAAAGTTGCATGCACCTCGAGGCCGCGCAGCAGCCGCTGGCCGCGGCGTGCCTCGACGAGCGCCGCGCCGAGTTCGCCGACCTCGTCTCGATGCTGCGCCGCCCCAGCGCGGCTCAGCTCCTCCTCGCGGTCAACGCGGTGACCGCCCTCTCGCCGCCGGACACGTGCATGGAGGCGACCTGGCTGCTGCGACAGGCGAGCGACGGCGCGAACTCCGAGGCCGCCGCGCTGCGGGCGGCGCTGACGCGGGCCGGCGTGGCCCGCTCGCTCGCCAGGTACGACGAGGCGATCGCGGACGCGCGCGACGTCGAGCGCCAGGCCGAGGCCGCCGGGCTGCGCGAGCTCGTGGTGCGGGCGCGGCTCGTCCTCGGCGGCGTCCAGCTCGACCGGGACGAGCTGGGCCCGGCCGCCGCGACGCTGGAGGACGCGTTCTACGAGGCGGGCGCCCTCGGGCTGGACGGGCTGGCGTTCCGCGCGGCCACCGATCTCACGTTCCTCGTCGGCGTGCGGATGAGCCGCCCCGAGGCCGGCCTCGCGTGGGCGCGGTTCGCCGAGATGATGCGCATGCGCAACGAGCTCGCGCCCGACGAGCTGGGGCGGGCCCAGATGTTGCACAACCGGGGCCAGGTGCTCGGGCAGCGCGGCGACCTCCAGGCGGGCATCGCCGACCTCGAGGAGGCGCTGGCGATCCGCGAGCGGCTCCTCGGCCCCGAACACGCGCAGGTCGCCGGCGCCCTGAAGACGCTGGCGATCCTGCTGCGCCTGCTCGGCCGCAACGAAGCCTCGCTGGCGCTCGAGCAGCGCGCGCTGGCGATGAGCGAGCGGATCTTCGGCCGCGAGCACCCGTTCGTGGCGGGGCTGCTGATCAATATCGGCGGCAACCTGACCGATCAGGGCGATCACCAGCCGGCCCGCGTCGCCTTCGAGCAGGCGCTGGCGCTCCAGGAGCGGATCTTCGGGCCCGACCACCGGCGGGTCGCCGGGCCGCTGGGCAACCTCGCGGTCGCCGAGACCAACACCGGGGACTATGCGCGGGCCCGGGTCCACGCGCGGCGGGCCCTGGAGCTGCTCGAGCGGACGCTGCGCCCCGACCACCCGGACCTCGCCATCATCCTCCACCTGATCGTCCGGCTGCACATGATCGCCGGCGAATTCGCCGAGGCGAGGGCCGCGGCCCGGCGAGCGCTCGAGATCCAGGAGCGCGCCGTCGGCACCGAGGCGCCGAACTATGCGCTCGCGCTGGTGCAGCTCGGCCACGTCGAGGTCGAGGCCGGCGAGGTCGAGGCCGGCGAGGTCGCCCTCGAGCACGCCCGCCGGATCATCGAGGCCAAGCTGGCCCCCGAGCACGCGCATTACGCCGAGGCCCTGACGTTCCTCGGCGAGGCTCGCTTGCTCCGCGGCGACCTCGCGGGCGCCCTCGAGGTCTTGACGCGGGCGCTCGAGCTGCGCGAGCGCAACAAGACCGACGCCGTCGATCGCGCGTACACCCGATTCGCCCTCGCGCGCGCGCGGCTGGCCGCCGGTCGCGGCACGCCCGACGAGATCCGGGCGCAAGCCCGTCAGGCCATTCGCGAGCTGCAACGCTTCGGGCCCGGCGGCGACCTCCTTCGCGCGAAGATCGAGGACTGGCTCGCCGGCTCGGCGGCGCCGGGCGGCGCGGACCTGCGACCTCCCGGTTGACGCCGGATCCGCAAGCGCGCGTGGAACCTCGCGCATCATCCACCACGCGCCCGTCGCCGGCGCAACGGGCGGAGCTTCAACCGGGCGGGTGGGCCGCCTTCCATTCCATCGTGGCTTGCACCCGCTTCTCGACCGAGGGATGGGTGTAGAAGAGCGCCTCCTGGAGCGGAGTCGGGCGCGGATCGCGATACTCGGCCGTCTTCACCAGCGCCGTCGCCAGCGCGTCGGGCAGGTTCACCGTCTTCAGGCTGTAGAGGTCGGCCTCGCGCTCGCCGGCGCGAGTGTTCCAGTTCATCATGGGGCTGAGCAGCAGCATCGCCGAGACGGCGGCGGCGACGAGCCCGCCCGACCAGATCCACCAGCTGCGGCCGGCGCGGCGGATGAGCGCGTATACGCCCATGAAGAAGAGACCAGCGACGATTGCGAAGATCAGGAGCGAGATGCCGGTTTGGCCGAGCCAGTCGCCGAACGGCTGACTGGTGCGCCCATAGCTGTGCTCGCGGAAATGGCCTGTCCAGGCGTCCCAGGGGAGCGTGAGCAGCCCGAAGACGAGGAGGGTCGCAGCGCTGACGAGGAACGCGGTCAGCGCCGGGCGCGGCCGGCCCCCGTTCAGGCGATCCGAGAGCCGGTCGAGCAGGCGCGACCGCACCACGATGACGGTCGCGACGAGCGTGACCAGAAGGCCGAGCAGCATCAGCCAGTGGTTGCCCATGGTGTACGCGGCAGCCTTCGCTAGCGTCTCCGGGCCGAGGGTGTCGACGAGGGCGCGGGCCTGGGCGGCCGGATCTGACGTCGAGCTCATGCGCTTTCCTACCATGCGTCGCCTCGCGGGTGGAGGTGCGGCCGGCGGCGTCAGGTGAGGCGGGGCGCCAGGGTGCGGGCGCCGAGCGAGGCGAGCATGAAATCGCGGAAGGCCGCGATCTTGGGCGGCACGTGGCGCGAATGGGCCCACGCGAGCCACAGCGTCCCGCTCGGCACGGCCCAGCGCGGCAGCACGCGCACCAGCTTGCCCGCGAGCACGTCGGCCTCGACCAGGAACGTCGGCAGGCAGCCGATGCCGCCGCCCTCGCGGACCGCCTCGCGGGCGAACGCCATCTCGTCGCAGGTGATCGCCCCGCGCGCCTGCACCGACGCGACCTCGCCGGGGCCGTGCAGGCGGAGGGTCGCCGCGCCGCGATACGTCACCCAGCGGTGCCCGGCCAACTCCTGCGGCGCGCGCGGGGTCCCGCGGCGCGCCAGGTACTCGGGCGCCGCGAACAGCTGCAGCGCGATCGGGGCGATCTTGCGGGCGACCAGCGCCCCGTCCTTGAGCGGCCGCTGCGAGATCCGCAGCGCGACGTCGATCCCGTCCTTGACGAGGTCGACGATCTTGTTGTCGAGGTGCAGCTCGAGCTGCACCGCCGGGTAGCGCTCGGTGAAGCGGACCGCCAGCGCCGCGAGCACCGCGGTCGCGAGGTCGGCGGTCGCCGTGACGCGCAGGACGCCCGAGGGCTGCTCCTCGCGCTCGGGCAGGTCGCCGAGCGAGCGTTGCAGGTCGGCGATCAGCGGCCGCACGCGCTCGGCCAGGGCCGCGCCGGCGGTGCTCGGGGCGACGCGGCGCGACGTCCGGTGCAGCAGCCGGACGCCGAGCGCCGCCTCGAGCGCCGCGACCCCGCGGCTGACCGTCGACTTCGGCAGCCCGAGGCGCTCGGCCGCGGCGGAGAAGCTGCGCAGGTCGGCGACCGCGAGGAACAGCGGAAGGTGGTCGAGGTCGATCGTTCCCATCTCGCAACGATACGTTCCGCGAGGACGGCTTGTCCACGGTTATGCAACGGTCCACCTTGCTCGCATGTCCACGTCCAACGAGCGCACCCTGATCGTCTCCGGCGCGTCCGGCCAGCTCGGCCGGCAGGTCGTCGAGCACCTGCTCTCGGCCGGCGAGCGCCGCGTCGTCGCCCTGTCCCGCAGCCCCGAGCGCCTGGCCGACCTCGCGGCCCGCGGCGTCGTCGTCCGCCGCGCCGACTTCGAGCGGCCCGAGGAGCTGGTCGACGCGTTCGCCGGCGGCGACCGGCTGCTGCTGATCAGCACCGACGCGGTCGACCAGCCCGGGCGGCGCCGCGCCCAGCACCTCGCGGCCGTCGACGCGGCCGCCCGCGCCGGCGTCGGCCACGTCGTCTACACCTCGCTGACGGGGCCCGACGACTCGCCGGTGACGATCGCCCCCGACCACCGCGACACCGAGGCCGCGCTGGCGGCGACGGGCCTCGGCTTCACGATCCTGCGCAACAACCTCTACACCGAATTCCTGCTGGGCGGGCTCGGGCGGGCCGTCGCCACCGGCGAGCTGGTCGCGGCCGCCGGCGACGGGGGCGTCGGCTACGTGACGCGGGCCGACTGCGCCCGCGCGGCCGCGGCCGCGCTACGGGCCGCGACGACCGGGCGCGTGACGCTCGACATCACCGGCCCCGAGCTCGTCACGCACGCCGAGCTCGCGCGGCTGGCCGGCGAACTCGCGGGCCGTCCGATCGCCTATGTGCCCGTGACCGCCGACGCCCTGCAGGCCGGCATGCTCGCCGCCGGGGTGCCCGCGGGCTTCGCCGAGATCCTCGCGTCGTTCGATGTCGCGGTGGCTCGCGGCAAGCTCGCGGTCGTCTCGAACGCGGTCGCCGAGCTGACCGGGCGGCCGCCGACGAGCGTCGCGGCGTTCCTCGCGGCCCACCGCGACGCGCTGCTCGGTGCGCGCGCGTGATCGGTCGTCGCGGGGCTCCGGCGCTCGCGGATAGGTGTCTTGTAAGCCGCCGTGTGGGTCCCCGGCGATCCAGTCCGATTGTGCGACGACAACAAGCCCAGGATCGATCGTCACTCCATCGATGAGACGCTGCGGGACTGCACCTTCGACGGGTCGACAGGGGTCCATCATTCTCGCGTGCCCCGGCTCCGCGAATGCTCGCCTTGACGCCCGCGGAGCGTCGCCGCTACCGTCCCGCGCATGACGCCCCTTGCTCGGCTCTCCATCGCCTTCTCGCTCGTCCTCGCGGCCCCACTCGCCTGCATCGACCCCGACCCTGCCGGCACCGACTCCGCCACCGGCACCGCGACCACCGGCACCGCGACCATCACCGACTCCACCGACTCCACCGCCACCCAGGGCACCACCGGCGGCACCGACACCACCGACGCCACGGGCACCCAGGGCACCGACCCGACCACCGGCGTCGCCACCGGTTCCACCGGCGAGCCGCCGCCGCCGCCGCCCGCCGCCGTCTGCGGCATGGCCGGGGGCATCTGCGTCGGCCAGGACACCTGCGCCATGGCCGGAGGCACAGTCGCCGCCGACAGCCCGGGCGGCTGCTTCTTCGACGACGGCCCGGCCGAGTGCTGCATCCCCCCGGCCCCCAAGCCCGGCGCCATGACCTGCGCCGACGCCGGGGGCCTCTGCGCCCCGATCGGCGGCTGCCTCGACGCTGGCGGCTACTTGACCTCGAACGACGCCGGCTGCGAATTCCAGGGCAACTTCGCCTGCTGCGTCCCGCAGGCGCAATGCGGCCCGCAGACCATCGAGTGTTGCACCGACTCCGCGGTCTACAACCCGACCTGTGACGACGGCATGTTCGTCTGCCTCGACGGCATGCCTGTCCCGTTCGGCACCTGCCCGGTCTGACCGACGAGCCGGTCGGTTCGCGGGGATCGCCGCCGGGATCCTGGCGCTGAGGATCCCGAGCACGCCGCAGGGATGGCTCGTGCGAGCGCTCGTCGTCGCCGACGACCTCGAACGCGAGACCGTCGCGCCGGTGCTCTCCGGCACGGCGACCGAGTTCGTGCGCATCGGAGACAGCGCGGCCGTGCGCGCGGGTCAGGCGTGGGCGCTCGCGGCGGACGGGGTGAACTCGACGTCGAGCCGCTCGATGGTGACGAAGATGTGGCTCGGCAGGTAGCGCGGCACGAAGCCCGGAGCCGGACGCAGGTCCGGGAGCCGGGCGAGCAGGGCCTCGAGTGCGACCCGCAGCTCGAGCCGCCCGAGCGCCGAGCCCGGGCAGGTGTGCGGGCCCTTGCCGAAGCCGAGGTGCTCGTTCAGGTCGGGCCGTTGCATGTCGAACCGCTCCGGGCAGGCGAAGCGGGCGGGATCGCGGCAGGCCGCGCTGAACAGCAGCAGCAGCCGCGAGCCCTTCGGCAGCCGCACCCCGCCGAGCTCGAGCTCCTCGGTGGTCACGCGCACGGTGCCGCGCTGGGGGTGATCGCGGCGCAGCGTCTCCTCGACGAAGCGCGGCAGCAGCTCGGGCTCGGCGCGGAGGGCCGCGAGCAGGTCGGGGTGCTCGAAGAGGTTGAGCAGCGCGTTGGCGATGCCGCCGCGGGTGCTGTCGACCCCGGCGGCGCGCTGCTCGCGGAACAGGTGGACGAGCTCGTCGTCGGTCAGCGGCGCGTAGCCGTCGATCCGGGTGTGGATCAGCTCCGACAGATAATCGTCGCCGGGCGCCGCGCGGCGCTCGCGGATCATGCCGAAGATGAACTGTGCGTATTCGACCATACCGTGGGCGGCCGGCAGCTTGGCCGCCAGCGGGGCGAGCGGGTTGAGGAGCGTCAACATGTCGCGGACCCACGCCTCGACGCGGTCCTGGGCGTCGCGCGGGATCCCGAGCAACTCGCTGATCACGCGGCTCGGCAGCGGGTTGATGAATCGAGCCGCGAGCTCGACGCGGCCATCGGCGACGAACTCGTCGATCAGCTCGTCAGCGAGCCGGCGGATCGCGGGCTCGAGTGCGAGGAATCGGCGCGGGCTCATCACGCGGCCGAGGATTCGGCGCAGGCGGGTGTGCTCGGGCGGATCGTTGTTGACGGTCATCGCGTCGCGCTCGGGCACGCCGCCCGCGCGCAGGATCTCCACCACCTCCGGCGGGTTGTGATAGAGGTTCGGGATCGCCGCGAGCGACGAGAACCGCCGCGGATCGGTCAGCACGGCCAGGACGTCGTCGTAGCGCGAGACGACCCACGCCTCGACGGCCCGGCTGTAGGCGACCGGCGCCTCGCGCAGCGCCCAGTCGTAGAACGCTCCGGGGTTGCTCTGGTGCGGCTCGACGAATGGATTGTATTCGACGGGGGGAGAGCTGATCGTCATCGATGCGCGACGTTAAGTGCAGCGCGGCGAATCGTCAACTCGCACCGTTGGCACGCGTGGGCACGCGTGTCCGCGTGTCCACGGAGCATCGATGCACGTGGCCGGCGTGCGCAGCGAGCGGACCGAGGGATCACGGGCGAGACTTCGCGCGACGTCGCCGCCACCCATGATTCCTTCGAGCTCGGCCGCCACGAACCCCGGCCTCCCGTTCACCACGCCGGCGAGCGAGCGAGCGCGGCGCGAATTCGCCCTGCACGCGCCTCGCCTGGCCGCGTTCGAGGGCGACGGCTCGCTCGTCGTCGTCGACGCGACGCGCGCCGAGCACCGGCCGGCGCGCGCTCGTCCTCGTGCTGCGCCGCCGCAACCCGACTCCGGCGGGTCGGCGCGAGGCCGATCGAGCGGACGCGCGGCGAGCTGGCCAGCATGATGCGGCCGCGGGACCGGCGTCACAGAGCACCTTCTCGGCCGTCCAGTGCTCGAGAGCACCATGACGACCTCCTTGCTGCAGATCAGACGAAATGGACAGCTCATCACGTGCGTGCCTCTGTTCGGCCAGCGGATCGTCATCGGACGGGCGCACGAGTGTGACATCGTCCTCCAGAGCGCCGACGTCTCCCGCCGCCACGCCGAGCTCGTGGCGACATCCGCCGGCATGGTGATCAAGGATCTCGGGAGCCACAACGGGGTGCTCGTCAACGGCCGCAAGGTCGCCGCCGAATACACGATCCGTCCGCGCGATCGTATCCATATCGCCACCTTCGAGCTGTCGCTCGTCGGTCAGGGTGCTCCGTCGGAGTCGCCCGGCGGCGCGGTCGCAGCGCTCCCGACGGCGCCGGACGACGAGCGCGGCGAGCTCGTCCGCACCATTCATGCCTTCCATTCGCCCACGATCGACGCGAAGCATATCTCGACGCTCGTCGAATTCAGCGGAGAGCTCCTGGCCGAGGCCTCGTCGCTGCGGCGGAGGCGCCGCCTCTGTGAACTGATGACGAGCCAGCAGTTCCACGGGACGACCGCGCGGACCCTCCGCGTGCGCCGGGGCGACATGGCGATCGAGGAGCCCGGGGACGACGTGGTCACGACCGGCGACGTGTCGCCGCCGCACGTCTCGTGGTCCGTGCTGCGGGCGGTGATCGACGGCGGCGTGCCGGCGATCGCCGTGTCGCGGCCGGACCTGAACAATGGCCCGGGGGTCCTGAAGATGACCGCGCCGGCCCGGGCGGCGCCGGGTGGCGCCGCGGTCGCCTGTCCGATCCGCCACGAGCCAGATTTCATCGACGTCGTCTATGTCACGCTCCCGGAGGCGTACGGGTCGGCAGAATGGCTCGCGCTGGCGTCGCTGGCGTCCTCGCTGTTCCGTCAGGCCGAGGCCGCGTGGTCGGCCCAGGAGAGCGTCAAAGCCCGCGCGGTCCTCGAGGAGGAGCTCCGGCGCGCGCGCGAGCTCCAGATGCGGCTTGTCCCCCGCGACTTCGTCGAGGGCCGCCTCGATGTTTCGTTCGGCTACGCGCCCTGCACGGGGGTCAGCGGCGACTACGTGGACGCGGTGCGGATGAGGGACGGCAGAGTGCTCCTCGTGGCGATGGATGTGTCCGGAAAGGGGATGGACGCCGCGCTCGTCGCGTCCGGCCTGCACACGACCGTGCACCTCTGTGCAGAGCTCGGGATCCCGCTGGGGGCGATGATCCGGCTCCTCAACAACTACCTCATGGAGACCTGGGGCCAGTCCGCCGCGGTGACCGTCGCTGCGAGCATCCTCGATCCGAAGACGGGGAAGATCGAATCGATCAACTGCGGCCACCCGGAGCCGCTGGTCATCGGGCCGGATAATCAACTGCGAGAGCTCGCGGCCCTCGAGACGGTCCCGCTCGGGTTCATCGACTTCACGATCGATACGGCCATGGACGAGCTGGCGCCGGGACAGCTCATCGCGTACTACAGCGACGGCCTCACGGAGTGCTTCGATCAGGACGACAACATGCTCGGACCCGACGGGCTGAAGCGTATCCTCGCGCGTCTCGACGCCTCGGAGCGGCGGCCCGGAGGGGCGATCGTCGACGAGCTCTTGACGAAGCTCGCGGACATCCGTGGGAGCGCGTCGCCGTCCGACGACATCAGCTTCATTCTCGCTCGGCTGTCGGCTTGAGCGGAGGAGCGGCCTGACCGAGCTTGTTCGAATATGACCGGAGATTGGTCACAACTATCGTCCGACGAAATGATGCAGACGCGGACCCTCGCGCCGGGGCTCTCTGCGCTGCCCGCGGGCGACGCCCGTTCTCTTTCACCCGGCGACGCGGTCGATCGCTACATCATCCTCGAGCGTATCGGGCAGGGCGGCATGGGCGTCGTCTTCGCCGCCTATGACCCGGATCTGGACCGCAAGATCGCGCTCAAGTTCCTCCGTTCGGACCGTGAGTGGGGCCCCACCATGCGGAACCGGGTCCTGCGCGAGCGCAGGCGCTCGCCAGGCTCTCGCACCCGAACGTCGTCACCGTGCATGATATCGGTGCATTCGGCGAGCGGGTCTACATCGCCATGGAGTTCGTCGCCGGGCGGACCATGACCGAGTGGCTGTCGAGTGAGCCGAGGAGCGCCGACGCGATCGTCGTGCGGTTCATGCAAGCCGGCGACGGGCTCCATGCGGCCCACGCGGCGGGGCTGGTCCACCGCGACTTCAAGCCCTAATCAAGCCCATCCTCTCGAACGAGCCCCCAACCCGCGTAGCGGCGTGGATCTCTGTCTCCGAGGGCTTCTTCGAGAGGGTGGGTTTGTGCCGGCTTCCCCTCGGTGCCACTCCGTGCCCCAAACCAGGCCCAAACGATCAGGGGGCGAGTTGGGGCGGAGGCCGGCACTGCGTCGGCCCGAATTTTGCTGTATCAGAGGCGATCCCCCGTGAGGGCGACTTCAGACGGCGCGAGTACGCTCACTTGTGGGGCCCGCGTTCAGACGAGAGGGCCGATGACAGGTGAATCGAGAATCAACTGCGACGGTTCCAACGCACGGCAGGCTGCGTGGGCCATCCTCGACGAATACACACACCATGGCTGGCCCGCTCGAAGGGCGGGCGCATGAGATAGCGGCAGAGCCGTTCGAGCTGCGGGCGGTCGCGGCCATCGACCGTCGTCGCCGCGTGCAGGTGCATGCCTTATACGGCACGCATATTAGCGAAAGGGCGCAACCGAAACGTCGTCTGCCTCGCAGAGGGCGACGATTCCGACGAGGACGAGGCGGTCGCGTTTTGACACTCGCGTTGCGTCGGCCAGCAGTGACTGGAACAGCGCGGATCATTCCATCTACATCTGGCCGCCCCTGCACCCGGGCGGTCGCGCGGCCGCTCACCAGGGCCGCGAGATTGCTGTCGAACCTGCGCGCCGCGTCACCGCGCCCTGGCCCGCAGGACGCCGGGTCGCTACGACGAGCGCTGCGCCCTCGCCGCGGCGCTCGAGAGTGAACCGGAACCACGTCATGCCATGGTACACCGCCGCTCCCCCCCGCGGCTCGCGGCCGAGGTATACTCGCTCGGTAATGAAAGCGCCGCGCTACATCTGCATGACGAAGGGCACCGATCGCGCCGAGGGTCCGCCGACACGCGGCACGCACTGGATCGTGTCGCGGCGCGGAAGACTCGCCATCTACGACGATCGCGTCGAACTCGGCGACTGGACGATCCCGCACCACGCCGTGCGCGCGGCCAAGGCCTATGAGTTCGGCAGCCTCTTCGGGACCGCGCGCGTGCTCGAGCTGCGCACCGACGAACGAACCTATCAGTTCGGTCTGAATCCGTGGGCGAACCCCCTCGCCCACCTGCCCTATCCCGTCGCCGTCGAGCGCGCACCGCTCGCGCACACACCCCTGTCCATCGTGCTCCGGCTCGGCGTCGCGGCGGTCCTGTCCGTGTCAGCGCTCCAGGCGGCGCGAGATGGGCGACTCGCATGGACGGCGCTCTCCGCCGTGCTCGTCGTCGTTCTCCTCGGTCAAGTGATCGTCCCGCTCGTGGCGGCGCGCCGCGCCCCGTGACGCGACGGTGGCGGCCCAGCGGCGTGAGCGCGCCTCCCGGCGCCGCACCGCTCAACCGGGCTCGACCGTCGGGCACACCTCCGTTTCGTCCACTGGTACAACACCCAGCACCTCCACGGCGCCATCCGCTTCGTCACCCCGGACGCCCGCCACTTCGGTCTCGACACCGCGCAGCTCGCCAAGCGCCGCGCCTTCTACGAAGCCGCCAGGGCCGAGCACCCCGAGCGATGGTCCCGCGGGACCCGGAACTGGCGGCGCTGCGTCGAGGTCGGGGAGGCCCGCGGCATCGTCGCGGGCGGCGGGCCGGAGCAGCTGACGGACGCGCTGCTCGACGCCGTGATCGCCGGGCTGAAGAAGCCCGTGCCGCACGAGCACGGCGAGGCGTGGAAGCTGTGCGAGCGCGAGCGGTCGTTTATCGAGGGTCACCTCGAGAACGACGTGCGGCTGACGAAGATCCGCAAGCTCCTCCAGCGGCAGGGCGTTGTCGTCCCGTACGCGACGCTGCACCGCTTCGCCACGCAGCAGCTCGGCTTCGGCAAGAAGGCGGCCACGGTGCCGCTCGCCGACGGCAAGCCGGGCGACGAGCTACAGACCGATCCCGGCAGCGTCGGCGCATACGAGCCTGACGGCAGCGGCGTCCGGCACAAGATGAAGGTCCTCGTCTTCACGCCCAACGTGTCGCGCGACCGCTTCGTCTACCCGATCGAGCGCGAGACCATCGAAGAGGTGATTGCGGTGTGCGAGGCCGCCTGGGCGTTCCACGGCGGCGTCTTTCGCACGCTGATCTTCGACAACCTCAAGGCGATCGTGCAGAGCGCGGACCCGATCGAGCCGCGGCTGTGGGCCGGGGGGCGGACGCTTGGCGCTTGACGAGGGGCCCGAGGAGCGGTTATGCGCATCATCATGACCGCTGTGCGCGATCGTGCGACCACGAAGAAGACCAGGGCGACGGCCCCGCGGATCGGCGCCGGGGGGGCGAGGGGGCCATCAAGCTGCGCGCCGCCGCCTGCGGCTGCAGCAGGCGGGCGCGCGCGAGGGCGTCGAGGTGGCGGTCGACC
>ERZ1066117.208-NODE-208-length-57754-cov-33.740238_pt1 | contig 57754 bp, 49 predicted proteins | sample MGYA00382764_ERZ1066117 | MGnify/ENA primary metagenome ERZ1066117 (study PRJEB33369, sample SAMEA5778347) | biofilm metagenome | biome: Industrial cooling water; feature: Water cooling tower basin; material: Biofilm | place: United Arab Emirates | collected...
CGTGCCCCAGCCCGTCGTGCCCCAGCCCGTCGTGCCCCAGCCCGTCGTGCCCCAGCCCGTCGTGCCCCAGTCGGTGGTCCAGCCTCCCGACGTCCAGTCGCCTGTCGTCACCACCTCCGTGCCCCACGAGCCGCCGTCCGTCTCGCCTGAATCCGGCGCGTCGGCGGTATCCCCGGCGGTGACGATCACGTTGACTACATTGCAGCCGAGCGGCCCGCACGACATCAAGAGCGCCGCGCTCGCGCGCATGATCGAATTCAACATGTGCATCGGTTCTCTCCTGGCCGCGCCGTCGCCGGCCTGTCCTTGAGTACCGATCGGTGCTGTCGACATTACATCGCCTCGCGGGCCTCGTCGGCGTGCGGACCTTCGGGCCATGTCTCGAGGTACAGCTCCCAGCAGGCGCGGCGCGCCGGACGCTCCTCGCGCCGGCACAGACCGACGCGCGCGTCCTCGGCGTACAGCCCGCGCGGGAACCGCTCGAGGTACGCACGCCACAGCCGCGCCAATTCCTGCAGATCCCCCGACTGCCGCGCCAGCACGAACAGATCACCGTACGCGAGCTCGATCCGCGCGGCCCTCGCCGGCGAGCGCACGAGCGCCGTCAGCAGCGCCCGCGCCTCCGGCAGGTCGCCGCGTCGCCACGCCGCACGCGCGGCCGCGTCGAGCGTCTCCCACGCGTCGCTGGCCGCCGGCCGCGGTCCTCGCCTGGGCGCGCCGTCCCGCCGCGGCCGCGCCGCCTCCGCCGGCCGCGAGGCCGTGACGAGCCCCGACGCATCGTCGTCCCCGGGCTCCGCGGCGCTCGCGTCCGCGGCGGGCGCCTCGTCGGCGACCGACACATCGGTCTCCGGAGACATGTTTTTTTCGACATGACCTCGCGGACTGTTCGCCGAGCCCGGCCCCGATCGCTCCGGCGGCGGCCCGACCAAGGGCGCCGCGTCGACGACCGGCCGACCGACGAGCGGGAGCGCCTGCGCGGCAGGCGAGCCCCGGTCCTGCCGGACCAGGCGGGCCGCGCCCACCGAACCGGCCGCCGCCACCAGCAGCACGCCGGCCGCGACGAGCCACCGGGGCCCGCCACGTCGCGCGGCCGCGGCCGGCCGACCGCCCGCGACCGCCGCGGGCGGCCGCGACGACCGAAGCGCCACCACCGGAGCGAACCGCGAGGCCTCGTCGACCCGCTCGTCGGGCACCGCGGTCGGCGACAGCGCGTTCGCGCGGGCGATCATCGCCGCGAAGTCCCGGACACGACCGCCCGCGTCGGCGCGCGCGTGCATCTCCTCGCGCACGCCGCCGAGCAACACGTCCAGCGGATCCGACCCGCTCACGGCTCACCTCCTTTCGTCGCCCCGGGCAGCCAGCCCGCGCGCGTCAACTCGCGACGAACGCGCTCGCGCGCCCGGTGCACGCGCACCGCCATGTTGTTGGTCGAGATCCCCGCCTGCGCGGCCGCCTCGGCCATCGACAGCCCCTCGATCTCCCGCAGGACGAAGGCCTCGCGCAGGCTCTCGGGCAGCACCTCGAGCGCCGTGTACAGCGCCGCCGTCCTCGCCCGTCGTTGCAGCGCGCGAGCGTCGTCGTCGCGCCCGCGGAGCGCCTCGGCCTCGGCCAGCCGCGCCTCCGCGCGACGCTGCGCGTCGCGGTCGCGGACGAAGTTGCGGGCCACGTTGAGCGCGATCCCGAACAGCCAGGTCGAGAACGCCGCCCGCTCGTCGAAGCCCGGCAGCGCCACCACGGCGCGGGCGAACGTCTCCTGCGTCAGGTCCTCGGCGATCGACGCCTCGCCGACGAAGAAGCACAGCCGGCGATAGATCCGGTCGAAGTGGCGGTGGTACAAGAGCGACCACGCGCGCATGTCCCCGGCCCGCGCGCGGGCGACGGGATCGTCGCCCGCGACCTCCGGGGTCGACGGGTCGAGCCCCGTCGCGCTCGCGGCGCGCGGCGACCCTGGGCTCGGGGAATGCGACGTCATCGTGCCCCTTCGGTACCACGAGCCCTCCCGGACATTACACGCCGCCGGACACGACCGTGACGCGTACGGGCGAAACCGCGCGGACGCGTCCGCCGCGAGCGTGTCGCCGGCCATGAACCCGGAGCAATCGTCAGCGGCGTGCCGGAACTGCACGCGGTCGGCTCGGGCGTCGCGCCGCGGATCTGCAGCCCCGGCCCGGAGGACGTCGAGGTCGCAACGCTCTCCGGCCGCGCCGCCTCGCGCCACCCGACCATGCGGGCGGCGGCTGGGCGGTCCGCGGGGGGGTGTACTCGTGCTGCTGGACGGCCATCTCGGTGAGCTGGTTCGTCCGCCGGGCGGTCTCCTCGAAGAGCGCGGCGGCGAGCTCGTGCGGAGCCCCGGCGGGGCTCGGTTCGGCAGACCTGGCTCGCCGGGCGTCGCCGCATCTCCCCCAGAGCGCATTCGACTGCGGGCACATTGGAGGGCACGTGTCCGCCGATGTGCCCACAATCGTGCCCACGCGGACCGTCACACGATCGTCGGATCCGCGGCGCCGCGGCGCGACTATCCTGGCGAAATGATGATCCCGGTGATGCGTGCGTATCACGCCCCGTTCCTCGCGTCCGCGCTGCTGCTCGCCTGCAGCGACGACGCCGCCCAGTCGAGCTTCTCCGGCTCCGCCGCCACCGCCACCGCGCCGACCTCGGCCTCGACGTCGACGACCGACGAGCCGACGACCGACGTCCCGACCACCGCCGGATCGTTCGGCACGGGGAGCACCACCGACCCCGGGGCGACCACCGCCTCGACCGGCGTCGACGACCCCGGCACCACCGGGGAGCCGCCCTGTCCCCAGGGCCAGATCGTTTGCGACGGCGGCACCGCCAGCACCTGCGACGGCATGGGCGGCTTCTCCGCGGAGGAGACCTGCCCCGCGGCCTGCGTCCCCGGCCTCGGCTGCGTCGCCTGCGTCCCCGGCGAGGGCACCTGCGACGGCGACGTCGCCACCCAGTGCAAGCAGGACGGCAGCGGCTTCGAGGACATCGCCTGCGACCCGGTCCAGGGCGTCGCGTGCGAGGGTGGGGCCTGCGTCGGCGCCTGCTCCCCGGCCGCGCTCGGCGACAGCTACATCGGCTGCGACTACTACGCCGTCGTCACCCCCAACCTCGTCAGCACCATCTTCGACTTCGCCGTCGTCGTCTCGAACACCAGCGCCGACGACGCGACTGTCACGATCACCCGCGGCGACCAGAAGCTCCTCGAGAAGCTCGTGCCCAAGAACAGCGTCGAGGTGATCGTGCTGCCATGGGTCAACTCGCTCAAGGCCTTCGACAAGCCGAGCCAGCTGCAGGCCGACGGCGCCTACCGCGTGCGCTCGACCCGGCCGATCACCCTCTATCAATACAACCCGCTCGCTTACATCAAGGACGGCGGCTACTCGTACACCAACGACGCCTCGCTGCTGATGCCGACCAACGTCTGGAGCAAGGACGTCCTCGTCGTCGCGCGAAACGCCGCCGGCTACCCGGGCTTCTACGCCGTGACCGCGCGCGAAGACGGCACCAAGGTCACCCTCGCCCCCTCGGCCACCGGCCAGCAGGTCCAGGCCGGCGGCGGCGTCGCGGCCGACGGCACCGGCGTCGTCACGCTCGACGAGGGCGACGTCCTGGTCGTCAAGACGATCTACGACAACCCCCCGTCGCTGGTCGACCTGACCGGTACTCGCGTCACCGCCGACCGGCCGGTGATGGTCCTCGGCGGCCACGTCTGCACCAACGTCCCCTTCAACGTCGACGCCTGCGATCACCTCGAGGAGCTCAACCTGCCGGTCGACAACCTCTCGCGCGATTATCTGGTCACCGCCCCGTGGGTCAAGCCGCCGAACAAGCCCGTGCAGATCAAGGCGCGGATCGTCCGGATCACCGCCACGACCGACGGCACCACCCTCGCCTACGATCCGCCGCAGAACGGCGCCCCGACCGCGATCGCCAAGGCCGGCGACTACGTCGAATTCGAGACCGACCGCGACTTCCGGATCTCCGCCGACTCCAAGGTCGCCGTGTCCGAATACATGCTCGGCCAGCAGGCCGGCGGCGACACCGGCGACCCGGCGATGACGATCGCCGTGCCGCTCGAGCAGTACCGCGGCAGCTACTCGTTCCACGCCCCGATCAACTACGAGAGCAACTTCGCCAACATCACCGCCCCGACCGGCGCCGTCATCACCCTCGACGGCCAGCCGATCGCCGGCCTGGTCCCGATCGGCAACACCGGCTTCGGCGTCGCCCGCGTCGAGCTCGGCGACAACGGCGACGGCGACCACGCGCTCGTCGGCGATCAATCGTTCGGCGTCCAGGTCTACGGCTACGGCCAGTACACCTCGTACTGGTACCCCGGCGGCCTCGACCTCAAGCTGATCCCGCAGTGACCCGGCGGCCCGTCGGCCCGGACAGTCCGACGGCGCCGCGGTCCCCGTCCTCGCGTGTCCGCTCGGCGGCCGCGTCGTCCCCATCCATTCCGGCGCGCCGCCGACGGCCTCGCCGCCGTGGGTTGCAACGGCGGCGGTCCATCGAGCGCCGGCTTCTCCTCGCTCCCGGCCACCGACACCGGCAGCTCGATGCAAACCTCCGGGACCGCAGGCGTCCAAGCGCGGGCCGCCCCGGCGGTAGCACCTCGGCGGGACCTTCTCGGCATCCTTGGGCCGCGAGGCCCGCCGAGGTCGCGGTCGTGAGGGCCCGGTCAAGTGCCTCTCGCAGGTCGACCGCCGCGAGGCCGAACGCGGTGCGTCGGCGCAGCGAGGACGCTCGACCGGGCCCAGGCCGACCGACATCTTCGGCGCATCCGACGCGGCTGGTCCGACAGCCACGAACTCCATTGCCAGGTACACCTGGCCCTCCCACGTCCCGACCTCGAACACGGTGACGATGTTCGGGTGCGACAGCTTCGCCATCGCCTGCGCCTCGCGCAGCAGGCGGGCGTGGCCCTGGCTCGCCTGCGGATCGCTGCGCGACTTGAGCAGCTTGATCGCGACCTTGCGGTCGAGCTCCTCGTCGAACGCCGCATAGACGACGCCCATCCCGCCGGCGCCGAGCCGCCGCAGCACCGCGAATCGGCCGATCCGGTGCGGCACCTCGCCCAGCGGCGCATCGCGCCGGGTCGGCTCGGTCTCGCTCGCCATCACCGTGGCGCCGAGATACGTGTCCGCCTGCGTCCGCTCGTGCGACATCGCCGGCGAGTATCGCAGACCTCGTGCAGCCCCGCGATCGCGCGGGCGCGCGCGAACTCGCCCGGGCTACCGTACTCGCGCCAATCGTGGATCGACCGCGACGATTCTAGCCCTCGCGGCGCAGCCGGCGGCGCTCGCGGGCACGCATCCCCGCGGCCGCGACGATCACCAGCGCCAGCGCGATCGGCGGCTCGGGGACCGACGTGCTCGCCGAGTACCAGCCGTGCCCGCGGTGGACGCCGTCGTCGACCGGCGGCGTCACGTCGCCGGGCGCGAGGAGGAGGTTGACGAGCGCGAGGCCGAGCATGCTGCCATCATACTACGCCGCGATCCGCCGCGCGACCCGGGGCGCCCGCTCGACCCCGGCGGCCGAGATATCGACGCCACGATCAGGCCGTCGCCCGGGCGAGCACCGCCTGCAAGACCGGTCCGATCACCGCGTCGAACGTCCGCCGGCGGAGCTCCGCGCGCTCGCCGGGGCCGAGCGGGCCCTGGCCCGTCGCCGGCGCGCGCAGCCACTCCTCGCGGGCCGCCGCCGCCGCCTCGAGGGCCACCGTCCGCACGGAATCACCGCCCTGCGCGATCAACCACTGCAGCGTCCGCCACGCCAGCGCGGCGTGCCGCTGCTCGTCGTCCGCGACCGCCGCGAGGGCCGCCCGCAGGCTCGTGGGCGCCGCGAGCTCCGCGATCCGCCCGGCCTCCGCCGCGCCGAGCGTCTCGCCGACGCAGCCCTCGCGCACCAGCGAGGCGACCACCTCGGCCATCGTGCGCCCCGGGGCGACGCCGTCGACGCCGAGCGGCCCCGGCCCGATCGGCCGACCGAGGTACGCGCTGGCGAGCGACCACGCGAGCTGGGCGTGCGCGACCTCGTCGAGCGCGGCCCGCTGCGTGTCCGCGAGCAGCTCCGGCGGCGCGCCGAGGGCCAGCAGCTCGAGCGTGAAGCGGGCGAAGCTGGCGATCGACGCGTGCTCGAGCGCCGCGACCTCCGCCCAGTAGGCCCCGAGCGCCTCGTCCTCGCCGGGCAGCTCGCGCGCCGCCGCGAGCGCGATCAGCCACGCGCCCCCTGGCGACGCCGCAGCGACCCGCGGCGCCCCGTCGATCACCAGCGGGCGCCCGACGATGCACGTGATCGTCCGGCACGCCCACGCCCCGTCGTCGTACGCGCAGCTGCGGCCCGCACAGTCCGCATCGCTCGCGCACTCGTCCGCGGCGCCGCGGCAGGCGAACACGGCCTCGTGCGAGCACCCGTTGAAGAACAGCGACAGCGCGCACACGCCCGACTCGCAGTCGTCGCCGCTCGCGCACTCGGCCGGTACGCAGGCCGAGTGCTCGAAGTGACCGCGCAGCGCGTCCGCGCAGACGCACCGCTCCCCTCGCTCGCAGTCGGCGTTGGTCGAGCACGCGTACTCGCACTTGCAGTAATTGCCGATCATGCCGATCGCCTGCACGCATTCGCCGTACTCGCCGTCGATGCAGTCGCCGTCCGCGTGGCAGGACGTCGCGTCGACGCCGGGGTCCGTGCACGGCGGCTGCGGGATCTCGGGCGAGCAGGTGCTCGGCCCCGGCCGATCCGAGCCCGGCCGCCAGCCGACCTCGGGACCCCCGCCGCCGAGTCCCCCGCCGCCGAGTCCCCCGCCGCCGAGTCCGGGATCGGCGAGCGCCGGGGCGCTCTGCCCGAGCGCGACGAACAACGCGGAGCGAAGGGACTGCGACACACCCGGCGACATGCGCCCGATCTACCCGCAACGACCCGCGCGTCCAGGCGACGTCGACGCCCGCGCTGCGCCGTCCTGCGTCCGCGCCGCACGAGCCCGCAGCGCCGCGCGCCGTTGCGCGGCGCGCACCCGCGATCACGACCATTCGACCGCGATCGGCGGCGCTCCCGGCAACGCGCCGAACTTGCGCCGCAGCGCCGCGTGCCTGCGGGCGAACACGCGGCCGACGATCCGCCGCACGAGCCCGCCGAGCAGCCGCGGCTCGAACGTCAGATCGTCCTCGACCGTACACCCGCCCGCCGCCGGCGCGACGGTCCGGCGGTGGATCCACCGCCGCTCCGTCAGCGAGCTCGACGCCTCGTGGAACCCTCGCCCCGGCGTCAGCTCGACGAGCGTCAGATCGTGCACGTCGAACGGCAACACCCCGGCGACGCTGATCGTGCTGCGAAACAGCCGGGTCCCCAGCGGCACGTCCGCGTCCAGCCGCGCGCCCGGGGGCGCGCTCATCCGCAGCGGGGCGAGCTCCTCGTTGACCCCGGCCATCGTCGACGCGTGCGCCCACACCGCCTCGGGCGAGGCCGCCAGCGGCGAGGCGACGCGGAGCCGATACGTGGCGCTCATGTCGCTCGATCCCTCACTGGCAGTACGCGTCCGACCCGCTGATCGTGAAGCTCCCGGACGCGCACCAGCCGCGCTGCGCGTCGGGCAGCCACAGCTTCGTGCCCGCGGGCGCCTTGATCGCCCCCGGGTTCACCCCGCTCGCCGGCAGCGGGTTGGCCGTCACGTTGCCGTTGACGACCACCGTCGTCGCCAGCGTCGTCCGGCGGTACGCCGTCTTCACGGGGTCCATCAGGAACTTGTGCAGGCGGAGCGCCGCCGCGTCGCCGACCGCGTGGTCCCACTCCGCCTGGCAGCACGTGTACGGCGCCTTGTACTTCGAGCCGGCCGGCGGCGTGCACAGAGCGCTGCCGTTGCCGCCGCAGTTGCTGCCGTTCGGGTGCGCCGAGCAGCACGAGTCGTGCATGTGCGCGCCGACCGTGATGTCGCAGCGGTACTGCCCGTCGCTCTGCTCGCTGCACGACCCGTTCGGGAACCCCTCGCAGTTCTTGCCCGACGCGCCGAAGCACGTGTCGAGGCCGGCGCACGACGCGGGCACGACGTCGAAGATCCCGCGGGTCGGCACGCCCGTCGCGCTCGACGAGTAGATCTGGATCCGGTACTGCCCGGACGTCTGCGCCGTCGTGTCGACGAGCTTGCGCGCCCCCGTCCCGCTCGAGCTGAGGTAGTTGACCCACCCCGAGCCGTTCCAGCGCTGGATCCGGATGTCGGCCGTGCCGCCGCTGAAGCTGCGCCGGTGCAGGCGCGCGACCATCCGGCTGCCCGCGCTCACCTGAACCGCCGGCGACGAGTACGTGCTCGTGCTCGACACCGTGATCAGGTACGTCGGCGAGCGGTACGTGATCAGGCAGTCGCCCGCGAGGTAGCGCGGATCGATCTCGTCGTCCGCCTCGGCCTCCGGGTCGACGAGGTCCGCCGCGTCGGTCAGCAGCGCCGCCTCCTCGTCGGGGTCGACGCAGGAGGTCGCAGGAAGGAGGAGCAGCGCGCCCAGCAGCGCGACCAGGGGAGCATGACGGCGGTGGTCCACGGCGCGAGGATATCGAACGCCCGCCGTCCGTCCACCGTCCGCTGCGGTCGCCGGCGCGCGATCCTCCCCACCCGCGCCGTCTCCGTCGAGTTTGCGTCGCGAGGTCCACGGGCGACAACCGCGGTGTCCTCGACCCATCTCCGCGATCGCGCGCGGACGCGTCGGCGCGCTCGACCGCGTGCGCCGGCGCGTGGTACCCTCGGGGGCTCCCGGCCTGCATGTCTCCTCCGACATGCCCCGAGAGCCAGGCCGCATGCCCGCCCCGACCATCACCTCGCTCCGCGCCGAGGCCGGCGATCCGGCGACCTCGCCGTCGCGGCTCGGTCAGCTCGCGCGCGCCTCGCCCGAGCTCGCGCTGGCGGTCGCCGGCAACCCGTCCGCCACGCCGAAGCTGCTCGCCCGCCTCGCCCGCGCCGCCGATCCCCAGCTCCGCGAGGCCGTCTGCCTCCACCCGCGGACCCCGCCGCGCGTCGTCTTCCGCCTTGCCGTCGACATGCCCGAGGTGTTCGCCCAGACCGAGCTCGCGCGGACCTTCTACCGCCCCGGCCGCGGCGGCGCCCCGCAGACCGGCGTCGTCCGCCGGCTCCTCGCGCGCGAGCACCTGCCGCTCGCGTGGGTCGACGCCCTGCTCGCGCACCCGCACCCGTCGGCCCGCGTCGCGCTCGCCGAGCGGCACGACCTCCCGCACGCCGCGCTGCTGCGGCTCGCCGACGATCCCTCGCCGCACGTGCGTCGCACGATCGCCGCGCGCGACGACCTGTCGTCCGCGCAGATCGCCGCGTTCGTCGTCGACCCGGCCGCGCGCGTGCGCGAGCAGGTCGGCGAGCGCGGCGACCTCGATCCGGCGCACGTCGCCGCGCTCGCCGTCGACGCCGATCCCTCCGTCCGCCGAGCCGTCGCCCAGCGGCCGGATCTGCCCCCCGCGCTCGCCGAGCCGCTGCTCCGCGACCCCGACGTGTGGGTCCGCACCGCGCTCGCCCGCAACCCCGCGTGCCCCGAGCCGCTGCTGCTCGCGTTCACGGCCGCGGACGATCGCTGGATCGACGACGCCCTGCTCGCCAACCCGGCCACCCCGCCGGAGGCGCTCGCGCGCATCGCCCCGCGGGCCGCCGCGCGGCTCACCTACGTTTTGTTCTCCGACCGGATGCTCGTCGCCCATCCGCGGATCACCGCGGACATCGTCGCAACGGTCCTGCGCGCCGCCCCGCCGCGGATCCGGGCGGACCTCATCTGCGACGCCCGGCCGCTCGCGCTGGCGACGATGCTCGAGCTCGCCGCCGACCCGGACGAGTGGATCCCGTTTCACCTGTCTTTTCGGCCAGACCTCCCCGAGGCCGTCCTCGTCCGGCAATTCGAGCACCCTCACCCGATCGCCCGCCGCGGCGCCGTCCGCAACCCTTGCGCGCCCGCGTGGCTGATCGCGCGCGGCGCCGCCGATCCGTCGCCGATCGTCCGCAGCAGCGTCGCCGAGAACCCGGCCGCGTCTCCGGCCCTACTCGCCGGCCTGTCGCGCGACCCGGACGCGAGGGTCCGCGCCGAGGTCGCCAAACACACCCGCGACTCCGGGCTGCTCCAGCGCCTCGCCGAGGATCCCAGCGATCAAGTGCTCTGCAACGTCGCCTACAATCCCCGCACCCCGGAGGATCTGGCCCGGCGGCTCCGCGAGCACCCGGCCGTCCGCGCGAGGAACATCTACTGGTGACGGGCTGCCGTCCTCGTGTATCGTCCGCCGCAATGACGGGCAGCGAGAAGATCCGCGAGGCCGCCGAGGCGCTAGGCCGCGACACCACGATCACCATCCTCACCGCGCACGCTCGGCCGCCGAGCGGCGTCTCGCGCGTCGGGGGTCCGGGCGTCGACCTCGGCGAGCGGCAGCCGCGGAGCGGCGACGGCCGGGCGATGACCCACATCTGGACCCTGGCGACCGCCGACGTGCCCACGCTCGCCGCGGCCTATCCGGGCGCCGCCGCGGTCGCGCTCTACATCCTCGATCCGCAGGAGAACGAGGCGTGGGAGCCCGACAACGGCTTCACCGCGCTGCTCCCGTTGACGGCCGACGACCTCGCGCGCGCGGAGGCCGAGCCGACCGAGCAGGACCTGAGCCCGGCCGACGTCACCGCCGAGCAGATCGCCGTCGCCTCCGCGGCCTTCGACGACGGCTACTACGACGACGAGTCCGACGACGCGCCGCGCCGCCAGCTCCGCGGCGCGATCTACAACGCCAACGCCCGCGCCGGCGGCGCGCCGATCTGGCTGCAGTCCGACGAGCACGACGGCCACTTCCTGCTGCAATTCGACGAGGGCTTCGCCAGCGTCAACCTCGGCGACTGCGGCGTGATGTACGTCTTCACCGACCAGCAGTTCTGGCAGTGCCACTGAGCTCGCCGTCGATCGCCGCGCGCAATTCGGGGAACACCTTGCCGACCTTGCCGAGCAGGTAGTCCCCGTAGGTCCCGCGGAACGCGTGGACGCTCGCGCGATCCCAGCGCTCGGCGGCGTCGTCGACGAGCGCCGCGTCGCCGCGCGGCAGCGGGCGCACCTCGGCCGCGAAGTCGGGGTCGAAGAAGAACGGGAACGACAGCCGCGAGCGCCCGCTCGTGTTGCGCACGCGGTGCGGCGTCGACTTGTAATACCCGCCGGTCAGGCGATCGAGCATGTCGCCGATGTTGCAGACGAGCGCCCCCGCGATCGGCGGCGCGTCGATCCACCCGCGCGGCGTCTTGACCTGCAGCCCGCCGACGTCGTCCTGCGCGAGCAGCGTCAGCAGCCCGTAGTCGGTGTGCTCGCCGACCCCCCAGCCGTCGCCGCCTGCCGGCGGGTAGTGGAACACGCGGAACAGCACCGTCGGATCGCCGGTGTAGTGGTCCGCGAAGTACGCGTCGTCCAGGCCGAGGCTGCGCGCCAGGCCGGTCATCAGCGCGTGCGCGGCCGCCGTCATCGCGGCGATCGTCGCCAGCACCGTCGTGCGCAGCTCCGGCACCTGCGCGGGCCACGGGTTCGCGCCGTGCAGCGGCACCCCGGCGCGCACGCGCGGGTGGTCGGCCGGGTGCTCGACGCCGAGGTAGAGCCCCTCCTTTACGTCCGGCGCGCCCGCCGTCAGCTCGCCGCCGACCGGGAAGTAGCCGCGCCAGGCCCGGCCCGCGCGCGCCATCGCGATCTCCAGCTTCTCGGCGAGCGGCAGCGCGAAGAACCGGCGGCACGCGTCGGCGAGCGCGGCCAGCAGCGCCGGATCGACGCCGTGGCCGACGACGTAGAAGAACCCGGCGTCGCGGCAGGCCGCCGCGATCGCCCGCGCGAGCTCGTCGCGCGCCGCCTCCGTCGCCGGCCCGCGCAGCGGCGACATGTCGAGGACCGGCAGCGTCTCGGGCATCCGCGCGCAGGATCGCCATTCGCCGCGCCGGGGTCAACCCCGAGCGTCCACGGCGGCGGCCAGCGGCTCGATCGGCTCGCCGCCGGGCGTCGGCGAGCACGACTCGACGGCTTTGCTTGTGGCGCTCAGCCACGCGCGAGCGCGATCACCAGCCGGACGATCCGCACGGCCAGCCCGATCGCCGCGCCGATCAGCGCGACCAGCAGGATGAGCTCGAACATCGGACCCAACCATCCCAGCTCGCCCAGCTCGATCGCCCCGAAGTCGAACGGGAACACCGCATAGACGACCGTCGCCGCGGCCAGGCTCGCCGCCGCGATCGCGCAGCCGACCAGCGGCTGCAGCAGGCGCGAGCGGAACACCAGCAGGATCGCGTGGCCGGTGATCGCCACGACGCAGGCCAGGCTGATCGTCTCGACGGTCCGCGACCACGCCGCCGTCACCACCCCGAGCGTCAGCGGCCGCCACACCTCGTGCATGTTGACGAGCACCAGGCCGAACACGTTGGCCACGATCTCGCCGACGCTCTCGCTCGGCCGCCAGCGGGTCCGGGGCGCCAGCACGGCCCCGTCCCTCGCCCGCGCCGCCAGGCGCACGCCCCACGCCCGCGCCCGCTCGACCTCCCCGGCCTCGAGCGGCCCGTCGACGTCCGCCACGAAGAATTGCTCGGGCTCGCTGACAAGCCCGTACCCGCGGTCCTCGAGCCGCGCCGCCTCGGCGCGGGCGGCCGAGCCGGTCGGGAACGACCCGGTCGATCGGATCGCCGTATCGAACGCCGCCGCCAGCCTGCGCCCCCGCGCCCGCCGCAGCGTCCGCAGCCACTCGCGCACCCCGATCCGCCGCGAGATCGGCTCCTTGTGCTGCTGCCGCGCCTGCTCGCCGGCCCCGCGGCGGGTCAGCCCGCGGCTCATGCCCCACACGTGCGTCGGCCCGCCGACGACCACCAGATCGACGTCGTCCGCCGGCGGCGGCGCCTCCCCGACCTCGACCACCTCGACCTCGAGGCCGCCGCGCAGCCCCTCGCCGATCGCCTCCGCGATCTGCCGCGTATTGCCGAAGATGGACTCGTAGACGACCAGGGCCCGCATACCCGCGAGCATGCACCCGTCCTCGCGCGGCGCAGCGCGCAAACCTCGCGGCCTCGCCGCGGTGCCCGCGGCGATCCTTGCCGTCATCGCCGCGCTCGCCCCCACCATTGCGTTATCGTCGCGCCGCGTGAACGCCCCGAAGACCCGCGGATCCTCCTACGAATCGCACCTCGCCGCCGCCGTCGAGGGCGCCTGGTCCGACGCCGTCCCGACGATCGTCCTCCAGGCCCTGTGGGCCCGCGGCGACGTCGCCCCGGTCTACGCGATGGCCGGCGCCCTGCCGCCGTCGAGGCGCCCGCTCATGCTCGCCTGGCTCGCGGGACAGGACCCGCAGCCCGGCGCCGCGCACGTCGATCAGGCGGCCAGGGACGCGCTGCGCCAGGCCCAGGACGGCTGGACCCGCATGGCCGTGATCGCGCTCGTGCCGCTCGCCGAGCACCCCGAGCTCGCGGCGCTCGCCCGCCGCATGTCCGATTGGACAGGTCGTGTCGCCCTCGACCTGCGCGCCGGCGGCGATCCGCCCGGGCGGCTCGATCTGCACGGCCGGGAGCGCGCGCTCGCCGACGCGCTGCGGGCCGTCGCGCTCGCCGAGCTCGGACGGCCCGACGAGGCCGCGGCGGCGCTCGCGGAGGCCCTCCGCGAGCCGCCGTACGACCCGGCGGCCGAGCTCGCGCGGCTCCCCGCGCTCGCGCGCCTCGACGCCTGGGAGCACGTCCCGAGCTCCTCCCTGAACACGCCCTCGCTGCTGTGGGCGGCCTTCCTCGCCGGCCGGGCCGGCCTCGCCGCCGCGGAGCGGCTGATCGACCTCCGCAAGAACTCGACCCTGCGCGTCCCGGCCGCCCTCGGCGCGGGCGACCTCCCCGACGAATGGCGCGAGTCGTTCGCCCGCAACACGGAGGCCCACCTCGAGGACGTCTATTGCGAGGGCCTGATCGATGCCGACGAGCGCTGGGTCCTGCGCGTCGGCGCCGCGCTCGCCGGCCCCGACGCCCACGCCGCCGTCGAGGCGCGCGTCCTCGCTGCGATCGTCGAGGCCCACGCCGCGGCCCGCGGGTTCGCCGATCCGCTCACCGCGCGGGGCGGCGTCCCGGACGACGCCGACGCCCGCGCCCGGAATTCGCAGCGCTTGCGCAAGCTGCTCGACGCGCCGCACGACGAGACGCTCCCCTCCTATCGGACGCTCCGGAGGTTCGTGCAGCCCGCGCGCCGGCTCGCCGACGCCGACGGCGCCCGCGACGTCCGCGACGTCGTCGACGCGCTCGAGCGTCGGTTCGGCCCCGCGGATCGGTGGGGTCGCGGCGACTACCACGTCGACGACATGACCGTGTGCGCCGCCGCCGAGCTGCTCGCGTGCGCCGAGGGGCGCGCGCTCGCGGCCCTGCGCCTCGTCGCCGACGATCCGGGCGCGCCGCCCGCGGAGACGCGGGCGCGGATCTGCGCCGGCCTCGCGCGCGACGGCCACCTCGACGCGCTCCGCGAGCCGTTCGAGCGCCTGCTCGCCGGGCCGCTCGATCCCGGCGACGTCGCGCTGCTCTGGCCCGCGGCGCGGGCGCTCGATCCCTCGGCCGAGGACCGCCGGACGCAGGCGCTCGAGCAGGCCGTCGCGGCGCTGCCGGCGACCGCCGAGGCGGCCCGCGCGTGGCTCGGCGAATGCGACCACGCGCTCCTGCGCGCCGCCCGGCGGCGCCGCGAGCCCTCCCCGGGCTGACCTCGCGAATGCGCAGACCCGGCCGCGCCGTCACGCGCGGACGTCGACGCCGGCGTCCTGGCCCTTGTCGGTGTCGAGGCCGAGGTTCTCGGCCTCGCGCTTCCACGCGTCCGGGATCATCGCCACGACCTGCTCGGCGACGTCGGAGATCGGCAGGTTGTCCTCGCGCAGCTCCTCGATCACCAGCCGCGGCATGATCCGGTCGATCAGCATCACCATCCGGGCCGCGTCGCGGTAGCCGGACTCGGCGAGCGTCGCGGTCTCGCGGTCGCCGAGGCTGGTCGCGGTCGTCACCAGCATCAGGTACCCGATCGCCACGTGCGACAGGAACGTGTAATCGTCGCGGATCGCCTTCGGCGTCTCCGCCGGCCGCACGGTCCCGATCAGCCCGGCGAAGAACCCGGCCACCGTCGTCACCGCGTCCTTGATCGGCTGGGTCGTCTTCCCGCCGAGGGCCTTCGTGCGCGCGTCGAGCATCGTCAGGTGGGTCCGCAGCGTGCGCTGGAACTCCTGCACCGCCTCGAACGCCTGCACGTGGCGCTTGCCCCGCATGCTGTCGACCTGGCGGTCGATCGCCTGCAGCCCGTGATTGATCAGCGCGTGCATGTCGGTGATGTAGGTCGTCAACGTGGCGGTCGCGTTCTCCATGGTCTCGTCTCCTCGCGCGCTGTGCCGATTCGTCCGGTCGCGAGCGCGGCGGCGAGACCATGCAGCATCGCCCGCCCGCGGCAACCCGCCCGCGCCCGCGCCCGCGCGACGCCGGCCGCGGCGCGACCGCAGGGGTCGCTCGCGCCGGCCCGTCCGCTCGCGCGCTCGCTCGCGTGCGCATGGTCCGCCGGACAGGTCGCATCGACCAGCTCCGGTCGCGCGCCCCGCACGCGGCGGCCGCACGCCCGGCGGCCGCGAGCTCCGGCGATCGACGCGGCCGCGGGCGCCCCGGCCTGCGCGCGGCGAGTCCTCGACGCCCGCCGCCTGAGCTCGCCGGGGCGCCCGTCGCCGGCGCGGTCGCCCTCCCCGTCGCGGTCATCCTCTTCTCGGTCACCCGGGAGGACCCGCGCATGCACACCGACGTCGAGCAGAGGACCAGGGCGTTCATCGAAGCCCTGCAGGCGCTCGAGAGGGGATCCGAGGCCGACGCCGCCGCCGTCGCCGCGCTGTTCGCCGACGACGCCGAGCTGCACAACGCCGCGCTCGACCTGCGCCACGGCGCGATCGAGGGCCGCGCCCGGATCGCCGACTTCTGGGCCGAGTACAAGCAGCAGCTCGGCCAGCCGCGCACGCAGTTCCACGACCTCACCGCTGGCGACCGCTCCGCCGGCCTCTTCTGGACCACCGACGGCCAGGATCCGCGCGGTGCCCCCATTCACTACGACGGCTGCACCCTGCTGCGATTCGACGATCAGGGCAAGATCGCCTACTTCCGCGGCTACTACGACACCCGCCGATTGCAGCTCGCCCCCCGCGCGCCGTGATCGCAGGCCCCGGCCCGTCCACGGGCCCGCGCGCTCACGGGACGGGCTCCGCCGGCCGCGCCAGCGCGACCAGCGTCGTCCCGTGCACGATCGGCAGCGCCGCGCCCCGGACCCGCCCCGCCAGCGCGAGCGCCCGCTCCGGCGCGACGTCGAAGCTGCGCAGCACCTTCATCGCCGCGTCGGCGGCCGAGACCCAGTGCATCGCGATCCGGCGCCAGCCGACCGCGCGAAAGCCCGCGCGCGCGAGCGCGGTCGCCAGCGCGGCGCGGTTGAAGTACACGCAGTGATCCGGCGGGACCAGGTACCACCACCGCCGCCCGAGCAGCCGCGCCAGCGGCGACGCGTTGTCACCTGTCCCGACGGCCAGAAGGCCCCCCGGGCGCAGCCACGCCCGCGCCGCCGCCAGCGCCTCGACCGGCCGCGGGATGTGCTCGATCGTCTCCCACATCGTCAGCACGTCGAAGCGCCGCGGCGCCGGCAGCTCCGTGATCGAGCCGGCCCACGCCGGGCAGCCGACCTGCGCCCGCACGGCCGCGACCGCCGCCTCCGAGACGTCGACCCCGGCGAGCGCGTCGTAGCGCCCCGACGCCCGCGCGGCCGCGAGGAAGTGCCCGGACGCGCAGCCGACGTCGCACAGCGATCCCGCCGCCCCGAACTCCTCGAGCACCGCGAGGTTGCGCGCGAAGTTGCGGAGGCGCAGCGCGCGGTCGGCCTCGTAGTCGAAGTAGCCGCGGGTGTCCGCGCCGGCGCGCCCGCGCTGCAGGTAGCCGGCCGCGTACGCCTCGCCCGGGGCGGCCTGCTCGCGCAGGTACCAGCCGGTGCACCGCGGGCAGGCGAGGATCGTGTAGCCGCGGACCCGGTGGCGCGGCCGGCCCTCCGCGGCCTGGCAGATCGGGCAGGTCGTCACGTCCGCCTCCTCGCCGCCGCCGCGACCAGCGGCAGCAGCGCGAGCGCCGGGAGCACGTTGGCCGCGAAGAACAGCGCGGCGGCGGCGACCGCCGCCGCCGCCGGGGCGAAGCCGACCGGGCCGAACAGCTCGATCGCCGCCAGCTCGCGCAGCCCGAACCCGCCGATCGTCACCGGCAGCGTGTTGATCAGCGTGACCAGCGGGATCCGCACGACGAAGTCGCCCGGCGACAGCGCCCCGAAGGCCCGCCAGATCAGGAGCCCCGCCGTCACGTTCAGCGCGTGCGCCCCGGCGGTCGCGCCGAGCAGGCGCGCCCGCTCCCCGGCGCCGAGGCACCGCTTCGCCGCGGCGAGGGTCCCGCGCGCGCGCGCCAGCGCGCCCGCCCCCGCCGGCGCGCGCGTCGGCCCGAGCACCAGCCACCCGACCGCGCCCGCGGCCGCGCCTGCGGCCGCACATGTCCACAGGGGCATGCCCACCAGGACAGCCCCGACGGCGAGCGTCGCCAGCACGACCAGCAGCTCGTAGCCCTTGTCGAGCACCACGCCGGCCGCGGCGCGCCCGCGCGCCTCGCCGCCGGCCCCGGCGGTCGCGGCCGCGATCCGGTACAGCTCCCCGACGCGCAGCGGCGTGACCGCGCCGAGCAGCACGCCGAGCAGGTAGCCGCGGGCGACCGCCGCCGCCGGCGCGTCGAGCCGCATCGCCCGCACCTGCGCCGCCCATTTCCACAGGCGCAGCCCCATCGCCGCGAGCACCAGCGCGACGATCGCCGCCGCGCTCCCCGGCGAGACGCCGCGGTAACTCGCCGCCACCGCGCCCCACTCGACCTGCCGCAGCACCGCCCCGCCGAGCACCAGCAGCCCGATCACCTGCACCGCGGCCCGCATCCGCGCCGTCACCATTCGCCGCCCCCGGGCGCCCCGCGGCGCCTGGATCGCTCCGTGTCGTCGCCCCCGGGCCCCGCCATCGGCCCGACGCTAGACCTTTCGTCCGCGCAGTCAAGCCTCGCCGCGGATGATTTCGCGCGGCGACGAGGGCGAGTGTAACGCGCTGACATGTGCGACCGTTGGGCTGTCCAGGAGCTCTCTCATGCACGACGCCCACCTTCGGATCGCGCTCGCGGCCCTCACGTTGACCCTCGCGGCCTGCGGCGCCGAGGACGAAGACCCCGCGCGCGAGGTCTACGACCTGGCGATCGCCGGCGACGCCTACAAGTCCTGGCCGCTGTTCCCCGGAGCCTCGCCGGATCTCTACCCGAGCGCCCAGCACAACGGCGACCACGTCCGCAGCTACATGAACGACGTCGCCGCCGCCGCGCTCGCCGGCTTCTCCGGCGAGTTCCCCGACGGATCGATCCTCGTCAAGGAGCAGTACGCCGACGCCGCGGGCACCACGTTGAACGGCCACACCGTCATGTGGAAGCGCGCCGGCTTCGACCCCGCGCACGGCGACTGGTACTGGGTCGCCTTCACCGGCACCGGCGAGACCACCGTCCACAACGGCATGGCCGCCTACTGTTACGACTGCCACGCCGCCGCCACGGCGAACGACTGGGTGTTCACCAGCTTCCAGTGAGCAGGCGATGACGATCGTGGTCCTCGGCGGCGACGGCTACCTCGGGTGGCCGCTCGCCCTCACGCTCGCGGCGCGCCACCCGGAGGAGCGGGTCGTCGTCGTCGACAACCTCGCGCGGCGGCGCCTGGTCGCCGCCGTCGGCGGCGACAGCATCACCCCGATCGGCGGGCCCGAGCAGCGGCTCGCCGCCTACCGCCGCTTCTCCGGCCGAGCCAACCTCGAGTTCGAGGCGCTCGACGTCGCCACCCCGGCGCTCGACGAGCTCGTCGCCCGGCTCCGCCCCGCGGTCGTCTACCACCTCGCCCAGCAGGCGAGCGCCCCGTACTCGATGAGCGGCGTCGACGAGGCGGTGCACACCCTCGTCAACAACGAGGTCGGCAACATGCGGCTCCTGTGGGCGGTCCGCCGCCACGTCCCGGACGCCCACGTCGTCAAGCTCGGCTCGTTCGGCGAGTACGCCCAGTGCGGCCTCGAGATCCCCGAGGGCTACTTCGTCCCGGCGCACGCCGGGCGGGTCGCCGGCCGCCCGGTCCCGTTCCCGCGCGAGGCCGACGACATCTACCACGTCAGCAAGATCAACGACACCAACTACGGCGCGCTCGCCTGCCGCGCGTGGGGCCTGCGGATGACCGACGTCATGCAGTGCACCGCCTTCGGCGCGGCGACCCGCGCGACCGACGACGTCCCCGAGCTCGCGTCCCGGCTCGACTACGACGCCGTGTTCGGCACCGTCGTCAACCGCTTCGCCGCCCAGATCTGCGTCGGCCGGCCGATGACCGTCTACGGCACCGGCCAGCAGCGGACCGGCCTGATGGCGCTCGACGACGCCGTCGACTCGCTCGCCCGCCTCGTCGAGCGCCCGCCCGCCCGCGGCGAGCACCGCGTGATCAACCACGTCACCGAGCGCGACCTGTCGATCAACGAGATCGCCGCCGCGCTGCGGCGCGTCGCCGAGGCGCGCGGCCTCGCGGCCGAGGTCTCCCGCGCCTACGACCCCCGCGGCGAGACCTGCCCCGACAAGCCGACGCACACGATCCGCGCCGACTACGTCGAGGCCCACGTCGCCGCGACCCCGATCGAGGAGGCGCTCGACCGCCTGTTCGTCGCCGTCCTGCGCCACCGCGACCGCATCGACCCCGCCGCGTTCCCGCCGCGGATCGGCTGGAGATCCGACGATGTCCGAGACCGCCCCCCCGCCGGCTGACGGCCGGTCCGCCTGGGCCTCGCTGCGCGCGCGCGAGTTCCCCGGCGCGCGGATCAACCTCAACGCCGGCACCCTCGGCACCCCCGCGCGGTCGGTCCGCGCCGCCGTGCGCGGGTTCTGGGCCGGCGGCCTGCGGGCCTGGCCGATCGGCCAGTACCAGCGCGGGCGCGCCGAGCTGCGCCGCGTCCACGCGCTCGCCGGCGCCCTGTGGGGCCCGACCCCGGTCGCCGTCACCGGCGGCGCCTCCGAGGCGATGACCCGCCTGAGCCTCGCGCTGCGCGCCCGCCTCGCCCCGGGCCCGCTGCGCGTGCTCACCAGCGGCCACGAGCACGCCGGCGGCCTGCGCGGCTTCTTGCGCCTGCCCGGCTGCGAGGTCCACCACGCCCCCGACGACGCGCTCGCCGACCCGACGGCCCTCGCCGCCCTCGTCGACGCGCTGCGGCCGGACGTCCTGCTCCTGTCCCAGATCACCTATACCACCGGACAGGTCCTCCCGGTCAGCCGGCACGTCGCCGCCGCGCGGGCCGTCCGCCCCGGGCTGTGGGCGATCGTCGACGCCGCCCAGGCGCTCGGGCTGGTCCCGCCCGCGCTCGCCGGCGCCGACGCCGTGGTCGCCAGCGGCCACAAGTGGCTGTTCGGGCCGCCCGGCAGCGGCCTCGTCTGGCTGTCCGAGCGCGCCCGCGTCGAGCTCGCGGCGGGGGCCGCCGGCGAGCCGCTCGACCCCGAGTCGCCGTGCGCCGCGTTCGAGCGGGCCGGCGGCCACGACTTCTCGGTCCACGCCGGGCTGGCCGCGGCCCTGGCGCTGCACGCCGCGCTCGGGCCTGCGGCGGTGCTCGCCCGCAGCCGCGCGCGCGCGGCGTGGTTCGCCGCCGGGCTGCACGCGCGCCTGTGCGACCGCGGGATCGACCACGCCTTCTTCGACCCGACGACCGGCGCGCTCGGCCGCGATCCGCCGCCGGCGGAGCGCCTGCTCGGCGCCGTGCACGTGCAATTCCCCGCGCTCGACCCCTACCCCGCCTACGCCGCGCTCGACGCCGCCGGGATCCACCTCAAGTGCATCAAGGACACCCGGCCGACCGGCGCCCGCCTGGCCCTGCTGCGCGCCTGCCTGCCGTGCTACGAGTCGCGCGGGCGGCTCGGCCGTGCGCTCGACCGGATCGCCGCCGCCCTCGCAGGAGCGCCGTGACGACCCCACCCGACGACCGCGACGACGCCCTGTTCAGCCCGTTCCCCTGGCGGCCCTCGCGGCGCCTCGTCGAGCGCCTGCTGCTCGCGGCGATGCTCGCCGGCCTCTTCGCGCTCAAGCTCGTCCACGCCGCGGCCGAGCCGCCGTACGGCCCCGACGCCTCCTATTATCACGACATCGCCGCCCACGTCCGCGACGGCGACGGCCTCGTCACCGACGTCTCGCTGTTCAACGCCGGCTACACCCACTTCCCGCACCCGACCGCCGTCTATCCGCTGTGGCCGCTCGTGCTCGGCCTGACCGCCCGCGTCGTCCCGCTCGACCTCGCCGCCGTGTGGCTGCCGACGCTGTTCTACTTCGCCGCGATCGTGCTCGCCTACCGGCTCGCCCACCGCGTCGCCCCCGGCCCGCTGTTCCCCGAGACGTGGCCCGCGCTGCACGCCGGCCACGTCGCCGCCGCCGTGCTCGGGCTGACGACGACGATGTTCTTCCACACGTCGAAGCCGTTCACCGAGGGCCTCGCGTACTTCCTGCTGCTGCTCGCCCTGACCCGCGCCGAGCGGCTGTTCCGCGACCCGCGGGCCTGGCGCGGCCTCGAGGTCGGCGCCTGGCTCGGCCTCGTCGTGCTCACGCGCAGCCAGCTCGTGCTCGGCGCGCTCGCGGTCGGCGGGGCGCTCGCGTGGGCGGTCCTGCGGCTCGGCTGGCGGCGCTGGCTCGGCCCGGCGGCGGCCTGCGCGGCCGGCCTCGCCGCGGTGCTCGGCGCCCAGCTCGTCCACCTCGCCGGCTTCGCCGACGCGCCGCGGCTCGTCTACCTGCTGCGCTTTGACCTCGTGCGCGACCCGTCCCCGCTCGCCCCGCTCGAGATCATGGTCCGCCCGCCGGGCGCGCTCGCCTGGCTCGCCGACCGCGCGAAGGGGATCCCGCTCGCGTTCGGCGGCGGCAAGTACTCCTACTTCAACTGCTTCGGCCCGTGGAGCGCGGCGATGCTGCTGTCGACCCCGTTCCTCGCGCTCGACGCCTGGCGCGCCGTAAGGCGGCGCCGGCTCGGCCTGTGGGCGTGGCTGCACGACCCCGCCAACCTGTTCAAGCTCGCCTACGCCCTGCTGGCGATCGGCGGCGTCCTCTCGTTGCACACGATCCACAAGGCGCTCTTCACCCCGTGGAACTTCGGCTCGCGCCACGGCCTGACCGCCGGCTTCGCGATCGTCGCCGCGCTGCTCTACCTCGCCCGCCGCCCCGCGCTCGGCCGCGTCCTCGCGCTGTTCCTCGTCGCCGCCAGCGCCTACTTCGGCTTCTGGCGGATCTCCACCCGCCTCGACACCCGCGACACCCCCGGCAACGACCACGTCCAGTGGACCGCCGCCTACAACCAGCCGATCGTCGACTGGCTTCACGCCCGCGCCGCCGCCGAGCCCGGCCTCGTCGTCGTCGCCCCCGACATCGAGCTGCAGAAGCTCGCCCGCTTCACCGACGGCGTCGGCTACCACTGGCTGTTCCGCACCACCACCTGGGACGAGCTCGACTTCTTCTTCCGCGATCGCGGCGCCCGCTACCTGCTGCTGCGCGTCGACAAGGCCAAAGGCCTGGGGCTCGCCCGCGACCGCCGCCGCTTCGCCCGCAGCTTCACGCCCGTCGCCGCCGACCTGTCCGGCTTCGCCGTGTTCCGCCCGCGCGAGGCCGGCGACCCGCCCGCCGCCTGGCCGGAGCCGCCCGACCCGAAGACCTGCGGCCAGGGCCCGCGACCGACCGACGCGACCTCCTACGGAGATTGACGAGCATGTGGACCGACCTGCTGCGCGCCATGGACCTCGCCGCCGACGCCGACGACCCGCCGTGGACCGTCCCGCGCGTCGCCGACCTGATGCACCGCCTCACCCCGGCCGCGCTCGCGGTCGCCTGCGACCCCGCCGCGGCCCTGCCGTGGGGCCGCTACCTCGTGCACGCCGACCCGCGCGGCCGCTACAACCTCCAGCTCGACGTGTTCTCGCGCGCCTACGAGGGGCAGATCCACGCGCACGGCACCTGGGGGATCTTCTGGGTCCTCCAGGGCGCGCTGATCGTCACCGACTGCGCGGTCGAGGGCGGCGCCGCGACGGTCGAGCGGGTCGCTCGCCTCGGGGCCGGCGGCTGCCAGTGCTTCTGCCCGCCCGCCTCCGACTGGCACAAGGTCGCGACCCCGGCGGACGGGCCCCAGACCGTCAGCCTCCACCTCTACGGCCCCGGCTTCGACCTCGACGTCGGCGTCGCCCTCGCCCCCGGGGGCCCGACCTCCTACCGCCGCGGCCCGCTCGGCGACCTCGCCCGCGTCGCCGCGGCCCTCGCCCCGGGCCGATGAGCCAGGAACGTTCGGCCATGCCCTCGCGGACAGTCGCCCCGCCCGCCCCCGGGGGCCGCGCGTGACCGCCTCGGCGCTGCGGATCGCCGGGGCGCTCGTCGCCGTCGTCGGCGTCGCCCTGCTCGCCCGCCGCCGCGCCCTGCTCGGCCGCGGCGAGGCGCTCGCCTTGCTCGCCCTGCTGCTGCTGTTCGCCGTGTCGCTCGCCCCCGGCCTCGCCGACGCGCTGCCGCGGCTGACCGGCTTCGCCGGCGAGCTGGCGCGGATCACCTCGCTGCTCGCGTTCGCCGTGCTCGCCCTGTTCGCCGCCGTGCTCGCGCTCGCCGGCCGCGTCGCCGACCTCCGGCGCGAGCTCGACGAGCACGTCTGCGACGCGGTGGTCGAGCGCGCCGTCCCCGGGCGCCCGCCGGCGATGTCCGGCCCGGTCGAGCTCGTCCTCGTCATGCCCGCCCTCGACGAGGCCGACAACCTGCGCGCGATCCTCCCGGGCCGGCCGACCGAGCTGCTCGGCCTCGCCGCCCACCTCGTCGTCGTCGACGACGGCTCGCGCGACGACACCGCGGAGGTCGCCGCCGCCCACGGGGCGTGGGCGATCCGGCTGCCGCGCAACCGCGGCGGCGGCTTCGCCCTCAAGGTCGGGTTCGCCGCCGCGCGCCGCCTCGGCGCCCGCTACGTCCTGACCCTCGACGCCGACGGCCAGCACCGCTGGGAGGACCTCCCGACCGTGCTCGCCCCGCTGCGCGCCGGCGCGGCCGACCTCGTCGTCGGCAGCCGCCGCCTCGGCGCGTCGGTCGGCGGCTCGCGCCTGCGCGGCCTCGGCGTCCGCGTCTTCTCGGCGGTCCTCTCCGGCCTCACGCGCCGGCGGATCACCGACTGCTCGAGCGGCCTGCGCGGCCTGGCGACGGCCCACCTCGCCGCGCTGTCGCTGCGCCAGGTCCGTCACCACACGGCCGAGCTGATCATCGAGGCCGCCCGCCGCGGCCTGACGATCGTCGAGGTCCCGATCACGATCGTCCCGCGCCACGCCGGCGAGAGCAAAAAGGGCGGATCGGTCGGCTACGCGCTGCGCTTCGCCGCGACGATCCTGAGCGCCTGGTGGCGCCGCTGACGGCGGAGCGCCCGCCCGAGCGCCGCGGCCAGCCCCGGCGCAGCAATGTCCCTCAGGGCAGGTCCTCCCGCACATGTCCGGAGGACCCTACGCTCCGTCCCCGTCACACCGGCGCGCGCCCGCGCCGGCGCGCGCTCGCGCGGTCGGTCGCGCCGCCGAAGTCCCAGCGGAAGCCGAGCCGCGTGGCGATGCCCGGGCCCGGGTGGCTGAACGGCGCCCAGCCCGGCACGAACTGCACCCCGATCCACGCGCGGGACACCACGCGGACCGCCAGGCCGAGCTCCGCGAAGACGTAGCCGCGGGTGACCGCCGCGGCGTCGCGGACGAAGAAGAACTGCTGCTCGTAGCCCGCGCCGAGCTCGAGCGTCACGCGGTGGTGCGGCACGAAGTGCTGGCGCCAGCCGACGTCGATCGGCAAAAAGAAGTACTCCGGCCCCGGCAGCAGCCCGAAGCCGAACCGCAGGTTGAACCCGCGGGTCGCCCGGAACGGCCGGTACAGCACCTCCGGCCGGATCCCGATCGCCAGGCCGAGCAGATCGACCTGCAGGTTGGCGCCGATCGACACCCGCCGCGGATCGCGGGCCGGGATGTCGTACCACCCGACGCGACGCCTCCGCGGCGCCGGCTCCGTGTCCGCCGGGCTCGCGCCGCTCGCGGGCTCGGGCGACGCCGCCGCGCTCGCGCCGCTCGCCGACTCCGCCCCCGCCGCGCTCGCGCCGCTCGCAGGCTCCGACGCCTCACCCGGCGACCCCGCGGCCGGCTCGGCCAGCGCCCGCGACGGCGCCGCCGCCAGCGCCCCGATCAGCGCGACGAGGACCCACCGCGACTCAATACGCATAGGTTCCCCAGTCGCGCGCGAAGTCGTCGCAGCCGATGCCCGTGAAGTCCTCCTCGACCCCGAAGCCGAGCACGAAGTCGCCGGGCGTGCCCTCCGGGGCGAACACCCAGATCTCGTGATCGCCGGGCGCCAGCGCCAGCGCGATCGGCCCGCTCGACCAGAACATCCGCCGGCTGAAGCTCTCGAAGATCACCAGCCGCTCTTCCGACGCGTAGCGCTCGAGGTACACCCCGGCGCCGGGCGGCAGCGCGCGCGGCAGCAGGGCCGCCTCCTCGGGCGTCGGCGCCGGCAGGCCCGGGCCGACGATTGCGAACACCGGGCGGTGCTGCTCGAGCTTGCGGCGGTGCGGCACGAGGATCTCGATCGGCATCGCGAACGGCCGCGCGAACGTCAGGCGGATCGTGTACACGTCGCCGGGCCCCGCGAGCTCGCCGTAGACCGCGTGGCTGACCTCGGGCAGCTCGATCTCGAATTCCCGCTCGACCGCGGTCGGCCGGTGCGCCTGGCCGCGCGGGCTCAGGCCCAGCAGCAGCACCAGCGTCGCCAGGATCGCGCGCTTCACGGCTGGCACTCCGCCGGCGCCCCTGGCTGCGTCGAATACCACTCGATCCCGCGCGTACACGCGCGCTCGCACAGCAGCGCGCCCTCCTCGCTGCCCCAGCACGCCCCGCCGGCGTCGAAGCGCTCGAGATCCGTCTCGCGGCCGAGCGAGGCGTCGAGCGCCCGGATGCACGCGACATAGCGCTGACACGACCTCGCCTGCTCGACCCCGTCGCAGCCGGCGAAGAACGCGGCCAGGAAGGCCATCAGGAGGTGTCGCGCGGGGGACGGTCGGCGGGGGGTTCGCATGCCGAGCCCAGGATGCACGGACATGTCCCCCCGTCCAGCGATCCGGGGCAAGTATTTCTCCTGCGTCGCCCGGGGTGGTTCCCCTGCGGAACCCCGCGGACGCCGACCTCATGTCGGGCCCGTCTACCCGTCGGCCTCCGCGTCGATCGACGCCCGCGCGCGCCGGAGCACCTCGGCCGAGCGGCTCAGGGCCTCGCGCTCGGCGTCGTCGAGGCGCAGCGCCAGCACCGTCTCGGCGCCGTGCCGGCCGACGATCGTCGGCAGCGACAGCGCGACGTCCCGCAGCCCGCACGCCCCGTCCTGCACCCGCGACACCGTCAGGATCTGGTGCTCGTCGCGGAGGCAGCGGCGCAGCAGCGCCGCCGCGACCAGCCCGATCGCGTGGTTGGTCGCGCCCTTGCGGCGGATGATCTCGTACGCCGCGCGGCGGACCTCGGTCGCGATCGCCGGCTCGTCCTCGCGGCGCCACGTCGGCAGGTCGCGCAGCGCCGTGCCGCCGACGTGCGCGCTCGACCACAGGCACACCTCGGAGTCGCCGTGCTCGCCGACGACCTGCGCGTGGATCGACCGCGGATCGAGATCGAGGCGCGCCCCGAGGACCTGCCGCAGCCGCGACGTATCGAGCATCGTCCCGGTCCCGATCACGCGCGCCGGCGGCAGGCCCGACGTCTCGGTGATCAATTGCGTCATCACGTCGACCGGGTTGGTCACCACGATCACGAGCCCGCGGAAGCGCCGCAGCTGTTCGCCGAGCTCGCGGGCGATCGCCGCGTTGGCCGCGAGCAGCGCCAGCCGGCTGACCTCCGGCCCGCCGCCGACCCCGGCCGCGATCACCACCGCGTCGGCGTCCGTCATCTCCTCGACCGACGCGACGCGGACATCGGCCCGCGGATAGAACGACGACCCATGGGCGAGGTCCATCGCCTCGCCCTCCGCGATCTCCCGCTTGCGATCGTGGACGAGCAGCTCGCGGGCGACCCCCGCGTGCAGCGTCGAGATCGCCACGCTCGCGCCGACCCAGCCCATGCCGATGATGCCGATCTTCATGCGACTCGCTCCGCGCCGAGGAGTGCCACGGGCTGGCGCGCCTCGCAAGCGCCCGGGCGGCCGCGCGGGCCTACCCGGGCGGGTTGCACGCGACGCTTTTGAGCGTCCCGCCGGTCATGTCCGAGTACGTGTACGCCCCGACGAGCCCGCTGATCATCACGTACGACAGGTCGTTCGGGTCGACGCGGTACGCCCGGTCCTGGTTGTCGGGGATCGCCCAGATGAACCCGTCGATGTCGACGCTGATGCCCTTGCTCTGGATCTGCTCGCCGGCGAACATCACCGCCGGCCCGAGCGCCAGCGACTCGATGTCGACCGCCTGGATCCCGCCGTTGATCCCGACCCACATCCGGCCCATCGTGTCCTCGGCGAGGCCGACGCCGGCGTTCTGGATGTTGCCGGCGATCGTCTGCCACACCTTCGCCTTCGGGTCCCAGCGCCCCGGCACCCCGGTGCCGCCCCAGATCCGCCCCTGCGTGTCGACCGTGATCCCGTAGCCGTAGAACGGCCCGATCTCCTCGTACTCGAGCGTCTCGAAGTCGACGCGGATCGCCCCGGGGCTGCCCTCGAACAGCCGCGTCAGCCACAGGTCGTTGGTCGAGTCGACCACGCCGCCGTACACGCCGAAGGTCGTGCACGGGAACGGCAGCTCGATCGTGTCCTCGATCTCCCCGGTCGCCCCGTCGAGCCGGTGCACGTACACGCGGTCGTCCTTGCAGAACACCCCGCCCTGCTGATTGAGCGGATCGCGGCCCTCCGCGGTCCACACCTTCTGGTCCTCCCATTCGCAGGTGCGCGGGTTGAAGGTGCCCGACGTCCACGCGACCGGCCGCTGGCTGCGCGCGTCGGGGAACGCGGTGTACCAGGCGACGCAATCGTCGGTGCCCCACGGCTTGACGTCGTTCGGCCCGGTCGACGTGTTCGGCCCCTTGCAGTCCTCGGGGCGGGCCCAGATCTTGATCACCCCGCCGTTGCGGTTGGCGACCGCGACCGCCCGCCCGTCGACGCTGACCGACGTCCGCGACGGGTTGCCCGGCGTGTCGCGCGTCAGGTAGCGCCCCTCCTCGACCAGGGTCCGCGTGTTGATCTTCGACACCGTGCTCTGGCTGCTGTTGGCGATCCAGATGTAGCTGAAGCTCGAGACCCCGCACTTCTGCGCGCACTCCGACGCCGGCAGGTCGGCCGAGCCGACGTCGAACTTCGGCCCGCCGTCGGTCGGATCGTCCGGGCCGCTGCTGCCGACCGACGCCGACGCCGACGCCGCGCCGGTCGACGTCCCGCCGGTCTCCGAGGCGCCGCCGGTCGCCGACGTCGAGCCCGTCTCGCCGGGCGCCGCGGTGTCCCCGCTGTCGGTCGGGGCCGGCGCGGACGCGGTGAAGCTCGCGGACGCGCCGTCCGACCCCGCGTCGCCGCACGCGAGGAGGCACGCAGGCGCGCACACGAGCGCGCGGGAACGAAGGAGAGAGCCGGGCATCTTGCCGAGGCTACCGGCCGCGCCGGGCGGCGGTCAAGCCGCCTCCCGCGGGTTCATTCGTTCCAGGACTCGTCGGCGAACTCGACCGACTCGACGAGCGTACAGCCCCCGAGCTCGAACCCGCCGCAGACGTCGCGCGACTCCAGGGTCTCGCACGCGAATCGGTCGAGGAAATATCGCCGCTGGCCGGCCTCCCCCCGTACGTGCTCGAACAGGACGAGGCCGCAGCCCTCCCGGCCGGGCACGACGTACACATGGCGCAGCCGCAGGATCTCGGTCTCTTCCAGCCGAACATCGGCGAAGTGCGTCGGCCGGCACGCCGCCCACGCGTCCCATAGACACTCCCGGGCGGCCTTGAACTCCGAGCTCTCCAATGGGCTCGCGCCGCAGGGGACGAGGCCGGCTCACGACCCGCCGAGCGACGCCCGCGCCTCCGCCGTCGCGTCGCGGGCCGACGCGATCCCGTTCAGCCGGAGAAATTCCCCGCTGCGCAGATCGACCGCCGCCCACGGCAGCGCCTCCGGGCGGGCCCAGCCGTATCCGTGCAGCCACAGCGACCCGAACCGCAGGTCCTCGCGCCGCGCGTGCGAGGTCCCGAGCCCCTGGACCGCGGACGCGCGCTCGATCGCGCCCGTCGCCGGATCGAGGCCGACCAGCAGCCCCTTGAACGGCAGCCACAACCACGCCCGCTCGGGCGTCGCCACGACCTCCACGTGATCGCGGATCGCCGCGCGGCGGACCTCGCTCCCGTCCTCGAGGTCGAACACCGCGAACTCCTGGCGGATCGCCCCGCCCTCGTCGCTGCCGAAGCCCGCCACCGGGAGGAATCGCGGCAGTCGCCCGTCGAGCGACACCAGCGGCTCGACGTTGCCGGCCCCGAGCTCGGTCTGAAACCGCGGCCGCCCGGATCCCCGGTCGACGCGGACCAGCATCATCGCGCCGTCGCTCCCGCGGCGCGCCACCAGCACCGGGTCCTCGCCGCGGGCCCCGCACGGCCCGTCGCTCGCGTACCACGATTGTTCGGCCTCGATCCGCCAGATCGGCCGATCCGCGGCCGCGGGCACCAGCATCGCCTGACCGCGCGCGCTCGCCAGGGCGCCCTCCGCGATCGTGCAGATCACCCGCGACAGCTCGATCGTCTGCGACACCGCGCCCGACGTCCCGTCGAGCACGCGCCCGCCCCCGCCGCGCAGACCGACCAGCAGCCGCCCCGGCGCGAGCACGTGCAGGTCGATCCCCGTCTCCGGCGCGAATGTCCACAGCAGCGCCCCGTCCTCGAGCGCGAGCGCGTCGATCCGCTCGGTCGGCCCCTGCCCCGCGTCCGTCTCGCGGACGAGGTAGACCCGCGGACCATCGATCATCACCATCGGCCCGATCCGCCCGGTCGGCCGATCGCCGGGAAGCGCCGTCTGCCACAGGCGGCGGCCGGCCTTTCGATCGAGCGCCAGCGCGAACTCCCGCTCGCCGTCGCGGGCCAGCACGATCACCCGCGAATCGTCGGCGGCGACGCCGCTGTGGCCCAGCGCGTCGCTCGCCGCGAGCGGCGTCGTCTCGAAGCTCCAGCGGAGCCGCCCGTCGAGGCCGACGCGCTCGATCCAGAACGACGTGCCATGATCCTCGTTGCGCCGCGTCAGTAGCAGCGCCTCGTCCTCGCCGGCAGCGACCACGCCATAGACGAAGCGCGCCTCGGGCAAGAAGAAGCGGACCCCCAGCGACGCGACCGCGACGAGGAGCACGACTGCCGCCGCGATGCCGATCCGACGCCTCACGATCGCAACCTTCGCACACCTCGCGCGGGCGCGCCACGAGGGCGGGCCCGCGCGCGCCCGCACCGCGCACGCGAGCGCGCGGGCCTGGCCAGCGCGGTCCCGGACACGTCAATGCCACGGGGCGTAGTTCGCCGCGAAGCTGATCAGCTTGAGCTCGCCGGTCTGCGTCCGCACCCCGCCGATCAGGTGGTCGTGGCGCGCGTGGCTCGTCGCCCCGGGGGTGTTGTGAAACGACGCCAGGTCGATCTCGGTGATCGCCCCGGCGAGGCGCGTCCCGGCGCGGCGCAGCTCGTCGCCGGCCCAGTCGGTCGACCACGAGATCAGGGTCAGGTCGCCGTCGCTGTCGCGCGCGCCGGTGACGATGTCGCGGCCGCCGACCGCGGCGACGTCGATCACCCCGACCGCGCCGGCGCTCACGTCGTCGAGCTTGGTCAGCGCGCCGCTGCCGGTGACCGCCCACGTCTGGGTGCGCAGGTTGCCGCCGCTGGTCCGCATCGTCAGCGCGACCGCGGCCATCCCGGGGAACAGCAGCCCGTCGATCGAGGCCAGCTCGACGTCCTGGATCGCGCCGGCGGCGACCTCGACGTCGCGGGCGATCACGCTGCCGCCGGGCGTCACCTCGAAGCTGCGCAGCGTCACGCCGTTCGACGCCGACGCGACCTCGGCGGTGACGACCCCCTGGAACGTCCCGTCGATCGCCGTGATCGCGACGTCCGAAATTTGCTGGTTGCCGACCGCCGCGCTGCCCGGGCGCGACAGCTCGAGCGTGCTGAACGTCGCCACGTAATCGATCACCCGCAGCACCCCGTTTCCGTCGCGGACGGCCACCACCGCGCCGTTGTGGCTCGGGCTCCGGGTCGCGGCGAGCAGCGAGATCGGGCCGTCCTCCAGATCGCCGGGCTGCCGGGTGATCGTCCCGGTCACGTAGTCGAGGCGGTACGGGATCACCTTGAGCCGGCCGTTGCTGCCGCGGATCGCCAGCACGTAGTCGCGCGCCTCGACCGGCAGCTTGACGAGATCGAGCGCCAGCACCGGGCCCTCGCTGCGCGTGTGCCCGTCGATGATGTCGCCGAGGTTGTCGACGCCGGGCCCGATCCGGAAGCTGGTCAGGGTCAGGGCGCCCACGCCGTTGCGATAGGCGGCCATGCCGCCGAGCACGTCGGTCTCGACGTCGATCGAGTTCCCTGACCCGAGGGACAGATCGACCTTGCGCGCCCCCAGCGGGTCCGGCCAGATCGCGAAGATGCCGGTCGTCTCGTCGATCGGCAGCGGCTGCTGGTCGAGCGGCTGCCAGGCGTCCGCGTGGGCGTCGGTGCCGTCGACCCGCGGCTGGTGCCAGGTCTCGACGAACTCGATCTCCTCCGACACGCCCTGACACGGGTTGCCGAGCGCGTCGTACTCGAACGGGTTGACCTGGATGTGCAGGTGCGGCGACGACGAATTGCCGCTGTGGCCGAGGTCGCCGAGGTAGTCGCCCTTCTTGACGACCGGCAGCTCGTGCGGGGCCAGGAACGCGTCGAGGCGGGTCGAGTTGCGGAAGCCCGACAGCCCGTTGGTGCAGGCCTGGACGCTCATGTCGTCGATCAGGCCGTCGGCGTCGACGATCGGGCACAGCTCCTCGGGGATCGTGCCCTCGGCGAAGTGCGCGTAGAACACGAGGTGGCTCTCCCCGGGCACGACGATCGACAGGTGATTGCCGCCGGCCGTGTGGCCCGCCGGGCAGCCGTTCGCGCAGTTGTTGGTCTGCGGGGTCGGAGCGTCCGGAAGATCGCGCCAGCAGGCGACGACCACCCCGTCGGCGGCCGCGTACAGCGGCGTGCCGTAGGCGACGTCCTCCGCGAGCGAGTACGGCGCGGTCGCGCCGTCGACCCACTGCGTCCAGGCGGAGCCGTCGAACCGGCGCACGCTGATGTCGAGCGCCCAGGTCGTGCCGCCCTTGCCGGCATACTGGCTGTGACCGCCCGAGGTGAACACCTCGTCGTCGTCCAGCGACGCGGCGCGCGCGGGGAACGGCAGCGGATAGGCCTGCGCGGCGGTCGATCCGCCGAGGGCGCACAGGGTCAGGGTGAGCGGGATGGCGAGGGGCCTCGTGAAGGTATGCATCGGAATTCTCGTGAGCGTCGGGGGGACGGCGGCCGCGGGGTCCGCGGCCGGGCCCGTCACCCGCGGAGTAGAGCGAGCCGGCGTTTCAATTCACCGCGTCGTCCCCGCCGCCTCTCGCCGCTCACGCGTAGCCCTGCGCCTGCTTGCGGAACATCGCCGCGTAGAGCCCGCCGCGCGCGATCAGCTGATCGTGCGTGCCCGCCTCGACGACGCCGCTCCGCTCGAGCACGACGATCCGATCGGCCGTCCGCACGTTGGCGAACCGGTGCGAGATCAGCAGCAGGGTGCGCCCGGCCGCGAGCGACCGCACGCGCGCGAACACCTCCGCCTCCGCGTCGATGTCGAGCGCCGCCGTCGGCTCGTCGAGCACCAGCACGTCGGCCTCGCGGCGCATGAACGCGCGCGCCAGCGCGACGCGCTGCCACTGCCCGCCCGACAGCTCGACGCCGCCGGGGAACCACCGCCCGAGCTGCGTCCCCAGCCCCTGCGGCAATGCGTCGACCACCTCGCGCGCGCCGCCGTCGTCGACCGCCCGGGCGATCCGCGCGCCGTCCTCGATCTGCTCCGGGCTGCCGTAGCCGACGTTCTCGCGGGCCGTCAGCTGGTATTGATTGTAGTCCTGGAACATCACCGCGAGGCGGCGCCGCAGCTCGTCCCGCGGGATCGATCGCAGGTCGCGGCCGTCGAGCAGCACGCGCCCCTCGGTCGGCTCGTACAGCCCCGTCAGCAGCTTGATGAAGGTCGTCTTGCCGGCGCCGTTGTGGCCGACCAGCGCCATCGTCTCGCCGGCGGGGACGAACAGGTCGATGTTGCGCAGCGCGAACTCGCGCTGGCCCGGATAGCGGAAGCCGACGCCCTCGAACCGGATCCCGCGCTCCTGCGGCGACTCCGCCGGCGCCGGCGGCAGGGCCCGCCGCTCCGTCGATCCCGTCGGGATCGCCAGGAACTCGAGCAGGTTCGACATGTACAGCTCGTGCTCGACCAGCGATCCGAGGCCGAGCAGGATCGACTGGAACGACTGCTGACACTGGCGGAACGCGACCACATAGAGCGTCATCTCGCCGAGCCCGAGCTCGCCGGCCACCGCGCGCCAGACGATCCACAAATAACAGCCGTAGAACGACAGCGTCCCGAGCTGCGACAGCAGCGTCACCCACAGCGTCCGGCGCACCGACAGGCCGCGCTCCTCGCGGAACAGCCGCTCGCCGATCGCCTCGTAGCGGGCGAGCAGCGGCGGCCCGAGCCCGAGCATCATCACCTCCTTCGCATGCTCGTCGCTGGCGAGCACGTACTCGAGGTAGCTCAATTGCCGCGCCTCGGTCGCCCGCCGGTGGCGCAGGTCGTAGGCCTGCCGCGAGAACCGCAGCTCGGCGAGCGCCGCCGGGAACGCCGCCGCGACCAGCACCAGCACCGCGAGCGGGCTGAGGCTCAGCAGCAGGGCGATGAACCCGATCAGCGTCGCCGTCGCGCCGGCCAGGCCGAGCAGCTCCGCCGCGAGCGCGAGCGGCCGCGACGCCGCCTCGCGGCGCGCCCGCGTCAGCTTGTCGTAGAACTCGGGGTCCTGGAAGTGCGACAGCTCGAGCGTCAGCGCCTTGCGCAGGATCTTCAGGTTGACGAACAGCGCCAGCCGCACGCCGAGCAGCGCGCGCAGGACCCCCGCCCCGCGCTGGGCCGCGCCGATCACCGCCACCAGCGCCAGCTCGACGATCACCCACGTCAGCGCCGGCTCGATGTCTCGCGCGACGACGGCGTCGACGATCGCCTTGCCGACCCACGCGACGCCGAGCGGCAAGAGCGCGACGACCCCGGCGACCGCGATCCACGCCCCCGCGGTCGCCGGCGCGCTCTCCCAGGCCATCCGCAGCGCCTGCCCGCCGCGGCGGATGCGGGCGAACAGCCCCCCGTCCTGCGCGCGCATCGATCCCTCCGTTTCAGCGCCCGGCCACGCGGCGCGCGCCCGGCACGTCGAGCAGTACGTCGACCAGCGCCGAGGTGAACGGGAAGTGCGGGCTGTTGAACTCGAGCCAGTAGCACTCGCCCGCGGGGTTGGCCTCGAGGAACACGTGCCGCCCCGACGGCTCGACGATCATGTCGATCGCGCTGTACTGCATGTCGATCCGGTCCATGTATCGCTGGAGCTGCCGCTCGACCTCGGCGGGCAGCTCGTAGGCCGTCCACCTCTGCAGCAGCGTCACCCCGCGCATGCGCCAGTCGACGTCCGCGCCCTCCTGCGCCTGCGAGTCGACGGCGGCCGCGTACAGCTTGCGCCCGATCGCCGTGATCCGCAGCTCGAGCGCCTTCTCGACGCGCTCCTGGAACACCATCGGCGAGTAGCGCAGGCCCTCGAGCTTGTCGAGGTGCTGCTCGTCGAGCTTGGTGGTGAACACCACCTGCTCCTCGCCCTGCTCGTCCATCACCGGGAACGCCGCCAGCATCTTGGCGACCGCGCCGCGCGGGCACGATCGGACGAACGCGTGCGCCTGCGCGGCGTCGTTGGTGATCAGGGTCCGCGGGGTCGCCATCCCGAGCGCGCGCGCCAGGCTCAGCTGATACGGCTTGTGCCCGTTTTTGCGCACCTGCTCCGGCGGGTCGAGCACGAAGCACGGCGCCGCCGCCATCGCCCCGCGCAGGAACGCCTCCGACTCGGCGACGCAGCCGTGGCGGAGCTGCCGGTCCATCGTCGTCGGCAGCTTGCCGGCCCAGTTGGCGCGGCGGTACCAGATCGCGTCGTCCGGGCCGAGGCGAAGCTCCTGGCCGTCCTGGCGCAGGACCAGCCGCTCCTCGCCGCCGTCCTGCACGAAGCTCGCCTGCGCCTCGATCGGGAACCGGTCGGTGTCGAAGCGCATCACCGCGGCGCCGCGCGCCTCGAGCTCGGCCTGGATCGTCTTCACGATCCCGCTGATGTCACCGGTACGGGTCACCAACACGACTTGCTTGCTCATACGAAATCTCCTCTCTCGTCTCTCGCTGTCGGAAGTTCTCAGGAACGCGCCGAGCGCAGCAGGGCCTCCGCCAGGGCGGCGCCGATCGGCAGCCCGAGGTCGCGCTCGAGCATCCCCCACTCGCCGTGGGGGTTGACCTCCAGGAACACGTATTCACCGTCCGGCGCGACGATCAGGTCGATCGCGCCCTGGCGCAGCCCGAGCCGCGCCATCAGCCGCGCCAGCCGCTCGTGGACCTCCGCGGGCAGCGCGTGCGGCTCCCAGCTCGCGGTCGACTCGTAGCGCCAGTCGACCCCGCAGCGCGCCCCGTCGAGCGCGCCGACGAACGCCCGCCCGTCGACCCACGCGACCCGCAATTCGCGGGCCTTCTCGACGTACCGCTGGAAGATCATCGGGCAGCTGCGCAGCCCGTCGAGCGCCGCGAGGTCCTCGCGCCGCACCAGGCGCGTCGGCAGCCCGCCGCCGCCGCGCATCGACGGCGCGAGCGCGGTCTGCAGCTTGGCGATCACCCGTCCGCCGTGGGCTTCGAAGAAGCCGCGCGCCGCCGCCGGATCGGCGGTGATCAGCGTCGGCGGGATCGTCAGCCCGAGCGCCCGCGCCAGCCGGAGCTGGCGCGCCTTGTTCTCGGCGTTCCGGTTGACATCGATCGGGTCGATCCACGGCACGTCGGCGAGCAGGTCGAGCAGCCCGCGCAGGCACGTCGCCGACTCGCGGCGCGCGGCCTCGGCGTGCGCGCCGAGGCGCTCGTCGATCCGCGGCGGCCACAGGCGCCACAGCCACGCCGCGTCGACGACCAGCGGCTCGCCGTTCAGCAGCAGCCGGGCCTCGCCCGGCCCGCCGAGCTCGCCGCTCAGGCGCAGCTCGGCCGGAAAATCGTCGGTGTCGAGCCGCAGCGCCCTCGCGCCGCGCGCCTCGAGGGCACCCGCGACGCGCGCGGTGCAGAACGGCTCCTGTCGATGCGACAGCAGCAGCACACAGGCTTCACGGTTCATCGACAGTCCTCCATCCCTACACATCACGGCCGCGGGCGCGGGCTCTCGCTATTCGCGGAGCCGTCGGCGGCTACCAGTCGGCGTCGCCGAACCAGGTCGTCGACTCGTCGTCGTCGCTCGGGTACTTCTTGGTGCACTCGCTGTCGAGGCAGTGGTACGTCGGCTTGGGCTTGCTGCCGCCGCTGGTGCTGGCGGTGGTCGCCGCCGGGTCGCTCTGCGAGCTGAGCAGGTGGGCGAAGAACGGCACGGCCTCGGCCTGCGCCAGCTCGTCGGTGGTCTGTTTCTTCGACATGTCTTGTCTTTCCCTCTCGTTTCGACGTGCGCCGGGTCGGCGGGCTCCTCCGCGCGAGCGCACCTGCGTCGCGTCGGCGGAGCACATCCGTCCGGCATCGCGTGGGTTGACGCGGACGCACGCGCACGCTCGCGTGTCGTCCGGCGCCGCGGATCCGCGGACGGCACCGCGGCGCGCCGACCCCTATGCAGCGACCCGCGGCGGTCTTACGCCGGCCCTCAAAATTTTTTCTGCGCCCCGCCGCGCGCGAGCGCCCCGCGCGAACGCGCGCGGGTCCGCGACGGCGCCCCTGGCCGTCGCGGACCCGCGACTCGATGCCCCCGCGCTCACACGACCGGCGAACGACGCCGCCGGAGCAGCCCGAGGCCGAGCCCGAACAGCACCAGCGCGCCGGGGTCGATCGGCGCGCCGTGCATGCTGCACGCGCAGCCCTTGTCGCCGTCGAGGCCGCCGGTGTCGCTGTCGGTCCCGGTCTCCGGCTCGCCGGTCGTCGGCGGCTCGCCGGTGTCGCCCGACGTCGGCTCGGGGCCGCTGTCGGTCGCCGCGCCGGTCGACTCGGTCGCGCCCGCGCACGCGCTGCCGGGCACCGCGTCGGCCTCGGTCCACGCCGGCTCCGACGGCGTCGAGCCGAGCTGCGGCGTGTCGTCCTTGCGGAGGTAGCACGCCGGGCACACCTGGAACGCCGGGGCCGCGTTGCCGGCGGTGTCGACGACCTCGATCGTGATGCACACCTCGGTCGCCGGATCCTTGCCGAGCAGCTGCTCGTCGGTCGCCGAGATCACGAGCGTCGCCATGTCGCCCGGCGAGTACACCGTCGACCGGATCCCGAACGCCCCGCCCTCGCCGTCGGGGTCGTACGACGCGCGGACCACCGGCAGCGCCTCCCCGCCCGCGGGCGCCGTCTGCGGGACGTGGAGATAGAAGGTCAGGTCGCTGTCGCTCTGGCAGTCGCCGCCGCCCGACGCGAAGTCGGCGTGATCGTAGACCCCGAAGTACGCCTGCTCGGCCAGCGGCGCCGGCGCGGTCAGGTCGGGCGCGCTCGCGGTGTAGGTCAGCGACACCGGGTCGCAGAACTCGGGCGAGCAGAACGAGCCCGACACGACCACCGTCTGGCCCGCCTGCGGCTGCGGCTCGACCAGCGCCGCGATCGCGGCGAAGCCCTCGGCGAGCGGCGCCGGGACCAGGCTCGCCGGCTGCCCGTCGACCGTCACCGTCACCGCGTCGAGCGTCAGGTCGAAGCCGGAGAACAGCAGCGCCGCGTTGCCGGGGTACGTCGCCCCGTCGGCGGGCACGGTCGACGTCAGCTCGGGCGCCGGCACCCCGCAGGCGTCGGCGCTGCGCGGGGTGTAGCCGGCGATCGCACATGACCCGACGAGCAGGGCGCGAGAGACAGGGCGCGAGAGACAGGAGAGCACGGTGCGGCGCGACATGATCGACGCCGTTCTGCAACGACCGTGCCGCGCGCCCGAGCCCGTCCGGACGCCCTCGCAGCGCCCGCGGCCCGACATCGCTGCCCTCCCCGTCAGCCCGACCATGACGCGGCTGTCACGGTCGCGAGAGGATCGCGCCGCGGCACACCGGCGCGCGCCGTTCGGACGCGCACCGGCCCCCGGCGCGGCGCCGACGTCCGACGGGCCGCCCCGGCGCTGCGGCGCCGTGTGACGGTCTCGTGGCGCCCGCGAAAAACCGTGCGATTCATGGAGCCGCCGCGGTGCGGCGCGTGTCCAAGGTCCCGACGATGAGCGAGCGACTCCTCGACCAGCAACAACTCGCGCGGCTGCTCGACCGGGCGGCCCAGCTTCAGGAGCAGGCCACCCAGCGGGGCGCCGGCGGCGGCGACGTCCCGCCCGAGGAGGGCGCCTACGGGCTCGCCGAGATCCAGGCCGCGGCCGCCGAGGCCGGCATCGACGAGCGCTTCGTCGCCCTCGCGGCGCTCGATCTGGCCGCCGCCGGCACTGCGCCCGGCCGGGCGCTGACGCAGGTCGAGCGCCGCCAGGCGGTCCGCTGGCTCGGCGCGCGCGAACCCGCGCTCGCGCACGTGCACCGCTTCCGCGCGCCGATCGATCGCCTCATGGCGGCGATCGGCGCGGTCGTGCAGGCGCCGAAGTACGGCCTGCGGATCGCCGACTCGACCGCCGCTCCGCGGCGCGGCGGCACGACCCTGCTCGCGGTCCCCGACTACGCGAACGTCTCGACCGGCGGCGTCAACCTGTTCGCGTACCACCTGCGCGGCGTCTTCTCGATCGAGCACGTGCGGCTGACGATCGAGCCGCGCGGCGAGCACGATCACGACGTGCAGCTCGCCGTCGACCTCGAGCAGGCGTGGCCGGGCATGCGCCGGTGGGGCCTCGGGTTCGCGGCGACGTTCGGCGCCCTCGCGGCGCTGATCGCCTGGGCGATCGCCGGCAAGCTCGCCGCGCCGCTGCTCGCCGCGCCGCTGCTCGCCGCCGCGACCGCGGCCGCCGTGACGTGGATCGGGGCGCGGCTCCTCCGCGTGTGGTACCGGCACGCCGTGGCGAGCGTGCAGCAGCAGCTCCGCGAGCTCCTGCTCGACGTCGACGGCGCGCTGCGCAGCCAGTCGGTGTTCGGCGTGCTCCCGCCGTCCGCGCCCGCCGCGGCGCCGGGCCCCGCCGGCGCGTCCGCGGACGTCGTCGTGATCGATTGACGTCGCGCCGACGGACGATCGTCCGCACCGTCGCTACCTTCACGGCGCGGTCACACGATCGTCGCAGGTGTCCGCGACGCGCGTGAGCTTCGGTCACGCCGGCTCCGCCGCGCCCGCGCGGCGCGGACCGCCCGACTCGTGCTATTCACCCGCGCCATGCGAGGTGGGGTCGTGGACGCGCGAGGACGGTCGTTCGTGGTGATGATGGTGATGGTGACGCCTTCGGGCTGCACCGCGCTCAATCCGGCCTTCTTGCCGGGGCTGGCCGGCGCGACGGACGACGCGGGCGAATCGGGGGACACACCGACGGCTCCGCTCGAGAGCGCCGGTGACGCGACGTCCGACGATTCGTCCGGCCGGACGTCCGGTGATTCGTCAGGCCCGGCGACGGACACCGCGACCGACGCGACGACCGGCGCGCTCGACGGGACCACCACCGCCGACGTCTCGACGGGCGAGGGCGTCGACGCGAGCAGCGGCGGGACCACCGGCGCCGCGCCCGAGCCGATCCTCGTGCGCCACTACGAGCCGGACGGCTGCACGAAGCCGCTCTGGTGCTACAACGGCGCCGTCGGCAACGGGGTGCCCGGGACGATGCGCGGCGCCGAGTGCTTCGACGCTCCGGTCGCGCCGCCGTTCCGCGTGCGGTCGATCGACGCGGTGATCCACAGCGTCGCCGGCGCGCCGAAGCTCACGTTCCACGTCTGGGCCGCCGACGCCGACGGACCGACCGTGCTGCTCCACAGCTCGCCGGCCCAGCCCGCGGTCGCCGGCGCCACGACCTACGCGATCCCGGCCGAGCAGCAGCCGCTGGTCTCCACCGACCGCTTCTGCGTCGGCTTCACCGGCGGCGACCTGCTCTCGAAGCTCGGCGTCGCCGCCGACGAGGCCGCCCCGCCGCCGACCGCCCGCAGCTTCTTCGACTCGCAGGCGTGCGGCCCGGGCCAGCTGATCGACGTCGGCCTGCTGGGCCCGGAGAAGTTCGACCCGTTCGGCGCGTGGTGCCTCGGCGCCGAGCTCCTCGGCGAGCCGTGAGCGCGGACCCGTGGGTCCGTGACGTGGCTGTCACCTCGGTGCCGTACCGTGCCGCGGTCCCCCAGCCGTCCCCGAGGTCTCCCATGCGTCTTCGCCGTCTCTCGCTGGTCGCGTCATTCACCGCATTCACCGGCGCCTGCCTCCCGGAATACTCGACGACCGCCGGCAGCGCGAGCGAGACCGGCACCGACACGACCGGCGCCCCGACCACCGGCGAACCGACGACCGGCGAACCGACGACGACCACCACCAATCCGACCACCACCGCGCCCGCGAGCTGCGGCGATGGCCAGCTCGACGGTGGCGAGGTGTGCGACGGCGCCGCGCTCGGCGGCAAGACCTGCGGCGACATCGATCCGAGCTTCACCGGCGGCGCGCTCGCCTGCGCGGCCGACTGCCTCGCCTTCGACACCTCCGGCTGCACCGGCGCCCCGGCGCAGCCCGCCGTCGTGCTCAACGAGCTGACCGCGAAGGCGGTCGCCGAGGGCCCGTACGCCGACAAGGGCGACGCGATCGAGCTGTACAACGCCGGCGTACGCCCGGCCGACCTGTCCGGCTGGCGGCTCGCGGACGACCCGGCGCTCCCGGTCGACGCGACCTACGTGTTCCCGCCGGGCAGCACGCTCGCGCCGGGCGCCTACCTCGTGCTCGTCGGCGCCGATCTCCCGTTCGAGCTCGAGGGCGAGGCGAGCGAGACGCTCGCGCTCGCCGACGCCCGCGGCGCCGCGCTCGACACCGTGACCTTCGTCGTCGCCGACGCCGCGACCTCGTGGTGCCGGCTCCCCGACGGCGCCGGCGCCTGGCAGACGTGCGCGCAGACCTTCGGGGCCGCCAACGCGGCGCAGTCGGCGGTCTGCGGCGACGGGATCCGCCAGCGCGGCGAGGCCTGCGACGGCCTCGACCTCGGCGGCCAGACCTGCGAGGACCTCGGCCGCGACGCCGGCACGCTCGCCTGCACCCCGACCTGCGCCTTCGACACCTCGCAGTGCGGCGCGCCGCAGCCGCTCGCCGTCGTCGTCAACGAGATCGAGTCGGTCGACGACAAGATCGAGCTGTACAACGCCGGCGACGCGCCGGTCGACCTCGCCGGGTGGATCCTGACCGACGACGTGGTCGACGCGGACTACGACCCGATGGCCGACGCCGAGAAGCTGGTGTTCCCGGCGATGACCCTGCTCGGCGCCAAGCAGTTCCTCGTGATCCCCAAGGGCATGGGCCCGCTCGAGCACCCCTTCGGCCTCGGCGCCGACGGCGACTCCGTCACCCTCGCGCGGCCAGACCTCGACATCGTCGATCAGGTCGCCTACGGCGTGAACGAGGCCGCGACCTCGTACTGCCGCCTGCCGGACGGCCCCGGCGGCGCCTGGACCGTCGGCTGCGTCCCGACCTTCGGCGCCGCCAACCAGGGTCCCTGACCGTTCGGACAGGCGACGACGCTCACGGGGCCGCGAGCGCGGCCTCGAGCTCGATCACCGCCTCGCGGTGCTCGAGCAGCGCCGCCAGGTGGCGCCGCCGGGCCTCGACCCGCTCGATCTCGAGCTCGACGAGCTTCAGCGGATCGAGCGCCCCGCCGTCGCTCGCGCGCGTCGCGATCTGCACCGCCGCGTCGAGCTCGGCGACCAGCCCCGCCTCGATCCGCCGGGCGTAGGCCGCCGTCGAGCGGACCCGCTCGAGCGCCTCGTCGATCTCGTGGATCACGCCGCGGATCGCCGCCTGCTCCTCGAGCTTGCGCAGGCGCACCTGCGCGTCGGCGCGGCGGATCTGGCCGCGCTTCCAGCTGAGCAGCGGCACATCGATCGTCACGCCGAAGCCCCACGCGCCGGTCCGCCCCGGCAGCTCGTGCCCGATCTGCGCCCAGCCGAACCACGGCACCGCGCTGCCGCGGGCGACGTACGCGCCCGCCTCGGCCCCGCCGACGCGGTGCGCCGCCGCGCGGACATCGGGGCGGTTGGCCAGCGCCTGCTCGGTCAGCGCCACGCGGTCGCGCGGCGCCTCGACGCGAGCCAGCGCCGCGGCGTCGCTGCGGAACCGGACCTGCGGCCCGGCCGCGCACAGCCGCCGCAGGTCGCCCTCGATCGCCGCGATCTTGTCGACGATCCGCACGATCTCGGCGGTCCGCTGCTGGTGCGCGACGTCGACGAGCTGCAGGTCGAGCAGCGTCGCCAGCGCCTTGTCGACCCGCGACTTGACGATCGTGCGCCGCTTCGCCTGCAGCCGCACGATCTGCTCGACCAGCGCCTGATCGCCGCGCAGCTGCGCGAGCCGGGCGAACAGCGTGTGGACGCGCGCGCGCAGCCGCCGGCGCGCCTCGTCGACGTCGGTCCGCGACGCCGCCGCGGTCAGGCGGGCCGCGCGGGCCCCCGCGTGCAGGTTCCACGGCCGCGGGATCGGCACGCGCACCGCCAGGTCGAGCGCCGCCCGGCCGCCCTCGAGCCCGCCCGGCCGGAAGTTGGTCAGCCGGACCTCCGGGTTCTCGAGCTGCCGCGCCGCCAGGATCCCGGCCTCGTCGACCTCGGCCTCCGCGTCCTCGATCGCCACCTCGAGGCTGGCCGCCGCCGCGAGCGCGTACGCCTGATCTGGCCCAAGGGTCAGCTCGCCGCCGGCCGCCGCCGGCTCGCTCGCGGCGGCGCGGGCCCGACCCGCCTCGGCGCGATCGAGCTCCTGCCAGATCGCCAGCGCCCGCCCGGCGCCGGGCGCCGCGGTCTCGCGGAAGCACCCGCCCGCGAGCGCGACGACGGCGATCGCCCCGATCACCGCGCGGGCCACGGCACCTCCGTCCACTGCGGCGTCGCCTCGCCGGTGTCGAACACCACCACCAGCGCCGCCCCGTCGTCCGCGAGCGCGACGCCCTCCGGCTTGAGCCCGGCGAACGCGTGGACCAGCCGCGGCGCCGACAGCCGCGCGCGGCTCTCCACGAGCCACAGCGATCCGCTCTGCTCGGTCGGATCGATCCCCGAGGCCGTCGCCGCGATCACCAGCGACCCGCCTTCGAGCTCGAGCAGGTCCGCGATCCCGCCGGCGACCTCCTGCCCGTCGGCCTGCACGCGCAGCGGCACGCTGCCCCACGGCGCCAGCTCGGCGGCCTGCAGGCCCGCCCCCGCGAGCAGGCGATCCGGCCGGCCGATCCGCCAGATCAGCGCCTCGCCGCGCGCCCCGAGCGGCGCCTTGAGCCCGAGCAGCAGCCCGCCGTCGGCGGTCGCGGTCATGCCCTCGATGTCGAGGTCGGCGAGGTCGGCGAGCCCGAGCGTCTGCTGCAGCTCCGGCCCCGCCGCCGCGATCAGGTCGGCGAGCTGGACCGCCTGCGTCACCTCGCCGCCGCTCGCCCCGATCGTCGCGCGCGCGAACAGCTGCCGGGCCGCCGGCCGCTTGCCCTTGCGGCTGAGGCTCTGCGACGCGAGGAGGTACAGGCTGTCCCCGGGGCCAGGTGCGATCGCCTCGAGGTCGGACACCTCCTCGATCCCCGTCAGCCGCAGCGGCTCCGGATCGACCGCGCCGGCGCGGCTCATCGTGAACAGCCACGGCGCGTGCTCCTGCGCCGTCAGCGTGCCGGTGTCGTCGCTGACGAGCACGAACCGCTCGCGCGGCGGCCACCACACCAGGCCCGACGGCTCGAGGCGCGTCTGCGCCGCCAGCCCGGCCGGCACGATCATCGCCCGCGGCGGCGGGGCCTCCGCTGCGGCGGGGGCCGGCCGGGCCTGCTCGTCCGCCTTCGCCCGCGGCGCCGGCCGGGCGCGCCGCTCCGCCGGCTTGCGTTCGGCCGCCGGCGCCTCGCTGCCGTCCACGAGCGTCCCCTGGAACGCCACGCGCAGCGACATGCCCGCGAGCAGCGGCGCCTCGGAGTCGACCGCGACCGTCACCTCGCGGCCCCACTCGGGCACCTGCGGATCGCGCCAGCAGCGGATCGGCAATTGCCCGACGTGATCGCCGAGCGCCGTCACGCGCCCTGCGAGCGGCTCGTCGCGGCCGCGCGGGTACAGCAGCGCCGCCTCGCCGATCCGCACCGCCTCGGCCGCGGTCTCGCTCATGCACACCTGCACGCGCGGGCCGCCGCTGCCGACCAGCGTCAGCACCGGCGCGCCGACCGTCACGACCTCGCCGGGGCGCACCAGCACCGCGCCGACCTCCCCGTCGCTCGGCGCGCGCAGCTCGAGCTCGTCGCGCCGCAGCTCGAGCAGCTCCTGGCGGCGCCCCAGGATCGCCAGCTCCGCGCGCAGCGGCTCGACCGCCAGCTCGGGCGCGTCGGTCGCGACCGCGCCGCGGCGCCCGCGGGCCGACGCGACCTCGCCGACGAGCTGCGAGATCAGCGAGTCGGCCGCCTCGACCTCGCGGCTCGCGCTCGCCTGCTGCACCAGCAGCCCGTCGAGCTCGCGGCGGTCGGCGAGGCGCTGGTCGACCAGCTCGCGCAGCCGCTTGATCTGCCCCGCGATCGCCCCGAGCTCGGCGGCCTTGACCTTGCGCCGAGCCTGCGCCGCGCGCAGCGCCAGCTCGGCCGACGACACCGACGCGTCGAGGTCGCGGGTCGTCTCCGACTCGCGCGACACCGCCGCGACCTTCGCCGCGCCGAGCTGGGCCGCGATCTTCTGCCGCTCGGCCGCGAGGATCGCCAGCTCCGCGTCGATCTCGGCGGCGTCGAGCGTCGCCACCAGCTCGCCGGCGCGGACGCGGTCGCCGACCTCGACCAGCAGCTCGTCGACCCGGCCGGCCCGCGGCGCCGCGACCGTGTACTCGACGCTGACGACGTAGCCGGTCGCGCTGATCCGCTGGATCCCGCACCACAGCGCGCCGGAGCCGGCGAGCGTCGCGGCCCACATCAACCAGGGCAGCCACCACAGACCTGACCGCACGGACATGTCCTACAGCTCCACCGTCGGCTCCTGCAGGAGCAGCGACACGTCCTGGATCCCCGGCACCGCCTCGAGCGCGCGGATCAGCTCGATCCTCTGCTGCGTGTCGCCGAGGCGGACCTGATACGCGTGCTCCATCGCCTGGCCCTGCGCGGCCTCCCGCAGCGTCGCGAGCGCGAAGTGGCGGGTGTGCCGGCGCAGCAGCGCGGTCACGGCCGCCTCGTCGGCGGCGGTCGGCAGCCGGAAGCGCAACAGCCCGTCGACGCGGCGCTGGTGGCCGAACTCGCCGAGCGTCAGCACCGCGATCGACAGGCAGAACATCGCCGCGCCGGCGACCGCCGCGATGTAGGCGCCGAGGCCCGCGGCGATCCCCGAGCCGAGCCCGGCGAACACGAACATGATGTCCCGCGGGTCGCGGAGCGCCGTGCGGAAGCGGATCAGCGCCAGGCCGCCGGCGATCCCGAGGCCGGCGGCGATGCTGTTGCCGATCGCCAGCATCAGCGTGCAGGCGACGACCCCGCCGACCGCGATCGCGTGGACCAGCCCGACCGAGTACGACATCCCGCGGAAGGTCCACACGTAGACGGCCGCGATCGTGTGCGACAGCGCGAACGACAGCATCATCGCCAGCGCCACCCGCTGCAGGCTCGCCGGCTCGTCGGCGCCGAGGATCGCCAGGTCGAACCCCGTCATCCCTGGACCCCGCCGGCTCGCTCGATCGTCGCTGAAAGCACCGCCATCACGCCCCTTTAGGCCCGCGCGCCGTTGCCCGTGCAACCCCTCGCGACGGGGGGAAGGATGATAGTGGAAACGCGTCGTCCGGGAGAGACAACGCGTCGCTCGAGATCGCCCGCTCCCGCGACGATCCGGCGCGGCGTCGCCCGCGTCAGCGCGGCTCGTTCGCGCGGCGCCGCAGCAGCGCCCGGCAGCGCAGCGTCAGCTCGCGCAGGCTGAACGGCTTGACCACGTAGTCGTCGGCGCCGGCCTCGAACCCGGCGACGAGGTCGAGCTCGTCGGCCTTCGCCGACATGATGATCACCGGCAGCCCCTGCGTCCGCGCGGCCGCGCGGAGCTGCCGGCACACCTGGAGCCCGGACATGTCGGGCAGCATCAGATCGAGCAGCACGAGGTCCGGCAGCGGCTCCTCCTCGCAGCGCACCAGCCCCGCGCGGCCCGTGCGCGCCGCGCACGTCGCGAACCGCTCGCGCTGCAGCGAGTACTCGAGGGCTGCGACGAGATCGGGCTCGTCCTCGACGATCATGATCAGCCCCTGCATGCCGGCCCACGATCCTATACGCCCAATGCGCGGCGCTTGGGCTCGGGCCGCCGTCACATCCACATCACGTTTTCTTCACAGCCACGTCAGGCGACGGCGACGACGACGACGGGCGCCCCCGCCCCCGCCCCGCGCCGATCGCCCGCCAGGGGCCCGCCGGTGCAGGCCCCGCCCCGCGCGCCCGCCGGCGTATCCTCGGCCCATGGACCCGTTCCTCGACGTCCCCCAGAGCCCCGCGCCGACGCGCTCGGGGCCCTGCCTGCTCCCGCTGCTCTACCCCGACGCGTCGCAATTCGGCGTCCTCTTCCGCGTCGACCTCGAGCGCGCCCGCGACGTGATCGGCCGCGACCGGTCGATCGAGCCGTGGCCGCTGCTCGGCGGGGCCCTGGCCGCGATCTACGTCTGGGAGTACCGCGCCTCGTCGATCGGGTCCTACAACGAGGTCGGCCTCGGGATCCAGGCCCGCCGCAAGGGCACGCGCCCGTCGCTGCTCCGCCTGCTCCGCGACATGGGCGACCAGGACGATCAGGGCATCTGGGTCGTCGACCTCCCCGTCACCGGCCGCACCGCGTACGAGGCCGGCCACGACCTGTGGGGCTACCCGAAGTACCTCACCGACATCGACACGCGGATCGCCCGCGACGCCTCGCGCGTCCGCCTCGCCGGCGAGCTCGAGCTGTCGCTCGGCGCCCTCCGCGGCCCGCGGCTGCGCGGCCAGCCGGTCGTCACCTACACGAACCGCGGCGGCCGGCTGATCCGCACCGCGATCGAGGTCGATCACCACGTGGTCTGGGGGACAGGTCGCAGCGCCCGGCTCGACCTGCGCGGCGACGGCCCGCTGGCGACCAGCGCGCGGCGCCTCGGCCTCGAGCGCGCGCCGCGGCTCGCCGCCTTCCGCTGCGACGGCTTCCGCGCCCGCGTCCCCGCCGGCGTCGACCTCGGGCCGCTGTGATCAGCCGCCCGGGTCGTCCTTCTTGTGGACCCAAAAGCCGCGCATGTTGAGCGTGTTCGGGTCCTGGCCCGGCAGCCAGAACGCCGGGTGGCTCGGGTCCTGGCCCGGCTTCGGGTCCGCGTCGATCGCGAACAGCCACAATTGCTTCACGCTGTTCTTGTCGCCGGTCAGCTTGTTGCCGAACGTCCGCCGCGACGTGAACACGACCCAGTGATAGCCGCCGGAGCTCTCGGGCGCGAACGTCGGCTCGTAGCTCCAGTGGCGGTCGCGGTCGCCGGCGACGAACGGATAGTCGTCGCCGCCCGCGGCGCGCAGCCGGATCTCGAGGCCCGGCTGCTCGACGCTGGCGAGGAACAGATCCGACGTGCCGTTGCGCGTGTCGAGCATCTCCGGGTACGCCCCGCGGTGGTACACCGCCCACTTGCCGTCGGGCGACAGCGACGGGAAGAAGATGCCCTCGATCGCCGGGTCGGGCAGCGGGTCGACCAGCTTGACCGGGTTGCCGGCCGTCCGCGCCGCCGCGTCGTAGTCGAGGGTCATCAGCGCCTGCGTCGCCGGATCGACGTACGCGATCTTCTTCCCGTTCGACGAGAACACCGGCATGTTCATCACCAGCTCGTCGACGCCGGTGCCCATCAGCTTCGCCCCGGTCAGCGAGTCCCACAGGCCCGGCTTGCCGCCCGGCGGACCCGGCAGCAGCATCTCGCCGTTCTCGATCACCACCGACCCGTCGGGCGAGATCGCCGCCATCGCCCAGTCGCGGATCGGCTTGCCGATCGACTGCGAATTGAACAGCGGCTGGTTGTTGACCAGGTCCCACGTCGACACCGGGATGTCGCCGCCGAGGATCAGCTTCGTCCCGTCGGCCGACGCCGAGTGGCACGTGCTGCACCCGTCGTACCCGCCCTGCAGCAGGAAGTCCTCCGGCGCGTCGGCCCCGGGGTTGATCCGCAGCACGCGGCCGAGGCTGTTCGCCCAGTAGTAGACCGACCCGACCAGCGGCTGCGACGCGATCGTCCACGTGTGGTCGGCGACCGTCGTCGCCGCCGGCTGCCCCGCCGGCAGGCGGTTCAGCTTCATGTTCAGCGGCAGCCCCGAGCTCGACTCCGTGATCTGCACCCACAGCCCCTTGTCGACCTGGTGGCGCGACGGCGGCTCGGCGAGCGCGTAGATCTTCGCGTCGACGAATTCGCCGCTGTAGCGGACCAGGTACTTGTCGCCCGGCGTCGACCCGTTCCACATCAGCTCCGGCGGCTGGATCCCCTTGGGGAACACCGTGTCGTCGTACGGGTACGCGAGCACCGCCGCCGGATCCGGCGCGCCGCCCTGGTCGAGCAGCTGCGCGTCGAGCTCCGTGACCTCCGGCGGCACGACGTCGACCTTGAGGAACACGTCGATCTCGGCGATCGCCTGCTGCGGGCCGAACGTCGACGTCACCGTGATCTTCCCGCCGTACTGCCCGCCGGCCGAGACCAGCCCGTTCTCGTCGACCGAGGCGACGAAGCTCGCGTCGGCCGACCAGCTCGCGACCACCGGCGCCCCGTCGCACAGCGCGGTCAGCTGGACCGGCGCGTGGACCCCGTTGTCGATCACGATCGTCGCCTGCGCCGGATCGACGACCAGCGAGCACTCGCCCGGCACCCCGCCGGTCGGCGCCGTCGACCCGCTCGATCCCTCGCCGGTCGTCGGCGCCTCCGACTCGCCCTCGCCGCCGGACCCCGCGGTCAGGATCCCGCCGGTCGCCGACGCCGCGCTCGCCGACCCGTCGGCCCGCCCGCCGCCGTCGCTGCAGGCGACCTGACCGATCGCACATGCCCCGAGGAGCATCACCCACCGCAGGGCCGCCGCACTGTCCGAGACGACGCGTTCATCCATGGTCTAGCCTTTCGACCCGACCTCGTTACCACGGCGCCCGGGCCGCGCCCAGCCGGGGTTCCCCTGCACCGTCGGGCCGGCAATTCCCCGCGGGCCGCCTGTCCACGGGCCATCGCCCCCGCCGAGCCGGCGCACGCGAGCCCGCGCCTGGCGATCCGCACACGCCGCGGCACGATACGCGCGAGTGGCCCGAGGGACCTGTCCATTCGGCCAGCGAATACGAATACGCCGGCGCCGCTCCGGGTCACCCGCGGTGGACAGGCGCCTCGCTCCTGTGCTTGACTCCGGCCATGCGCGATCTCGCCCCACCCCTCTGCGGCCTCGTCCTCGCCCTCGCCTCCGGGGCCGCGGGCGCCGAGGCGCTCGCGCCGGCGCTGTACGGCCCCGCCGAGGCGCTCAGCGCCGAGGGCGACCACAAGTGGCCGTGGCCGGCCGCCGCGGGCGACACCGTCTACGTCGGCTTCGCCTCGAAGGACCTCGCCACCGTCCTGGCCCGCCCCGCCGATCAGGGCCCCTTCGTCGCGATCGCGGACCCGCTCGGCGCCAGCGGCGACAACCCGGGCTACTTCAACGCGACCCTCGCCGTCGCCCCGGACGGCGCCCTGCACGCCCTGTGGATCGACGGCAGCGCCGAATTGAGCCGCCTCGTGCGCCACCGGTCCTACGCGGACGGCGCGTGGTCCGAGCCGCACGTCGTCTCGCCGGGCTACGATTTCCTCAACGCCGCGCGCCTGGTCGTCCGCCCCTCGGGCGAGCTGTTCGCCGTGTGGGCCGCGCCGTGCCCCGGCGGCAAGAACCTCAATTACAGCACCTCGATCGACGGGGGTCAGAGCTGGACCCCGTCCGCGTGCGTCGACATGCCCGTCGAATCCTACGCCGGCGGCTCGAGCCTCGCCGCCGCGCCGAACGGTGACGTCCACCTCGCCTATTGGGACGGGTCGATCCGCCACGCGGTGTGGAACGGCCGCGGCTTCGTCCACGCCCAGGTCACCGCCGCCGAGGACTGCTTCGACGCGACCGTCGGCGTCGGCCCCGACGGCCGCGCGGTGCTCGCATTCCGCAAGGTCGGACAGGGCGCCTTCCTCGCGCGCGCCGACGACAACAAGAATTACACCGTCGAGCCGCTGCCGCAGAGCGGCGCGGTGATCGGCCCGGTCCCCGTCGTCGTCGATCCGGCCGGCAACGTCCACGTCGCGTGGATCGCCTCGAGCGGCCCCGACGAGGCCCAGGAGGTCTGGTACGCCGTCCAGGCCCCGGGCCGGCCGGTGTCCGAGCCGCTGCGGGCCGCCCCGGCCGACGGCGGCTTCATGTCGAACCTCGGCCTCGCGGCCAGCCTCGGCCCGGACGGCGCCGCGCGGGCGCACCTCACCTGGGAGGGCTGGCCGAACGAGATCGTGCTGCGCTATCAGCAGGTGCGCACCGCTTGCGCCGCCTGCCCCGGCGAGTGCACGGCCGGCCTGTGCCCGCTCGAGGACCCGGGCACGACGGGCGATCCTGGCACCGCCGGCGACACCGACGATTCGCCGGATCCGACGACCGGCACCGCCGACACGAGCGGATCGACCGGCGAGCCCGTGACGACCGGTGCGCCCGGGGCGACCGGCGCGACCGGTCCCTGGGGACAGGATCGCGGCGACGACGGCTGCGCCTGCGCGGCCGGAGGCCGTCCGCCCGGCGCCCCCGCCCTGCTGCTCGCCGCCCTCGTCGGGCTCGCCGCCCGCCGCCGCCGCGGAGCGACGCGCCCCTCTGCGATGCGCTCACGGACCTGTCCCCCGGGACATCTCCGACCGGCGCGCGCCGTCAGCCGGCGGGCGGCCCCGCGAGCCCGAGCTCGCGCTCCCCGGCCGACAGCAGGATCGCCACCTGCTGCAGCCCCTCCGCGTGCTGCGGCTGCCCCGCGAGCCGCTGCGCCAGCCCCGTGAAGGTCCGGCGGTTGAGCGTCAGCCCCAGCGGCGAGCCCTTGTCGCGGTTGAACACCACCGAGTCGCGCAGCAGCGCGATCGCCTCCGCGTCGCGCCCCGACGCCGCCAGCACCTCGGACAGCGCCTCGGTCGTCTGCGCCAGCCCCGTCAGATCGCCGAGCGGCGTCAGCACCTCGAGCGCCGCCTCGAGCCGCTCGCGCGCCGCGTCGATCCGGCCGCGCCGCAGCTCGAGCCGCCCCATCGTCTCCCACACGCGCCCGAGCTCGCGCGCCTCGCCGAGCTCGCGATACGCGCGCTCGGCCGCCAGCGCGTGCCCGAGGCCCATCTCGAAGCCCTCCTGCTCGCGCCCCGGCCGCAGCTGCACGTGCAGGGGCAGGCGCGCGAACTGGTGCTCGGTCTCGGCCAGCTCGCGCAGCGCCGCCGGGTCCTCGCCCGCGCGGGCGTCGAACACCCGCCGCGACTCGCGGAGCAGCTGCAGCGCCCGCCCCGGCGTCCCGAGGCGCACCAGCACCGCCGCCTGATCGTTGAGCAGGCACGCCGCGCCGATCGGATCGCCCGCCTCGCGCAGCAGCGCCGTCGCGGCCTCGAGCTCCGCGAGCGCCCGCGCCAGCGAGTCGGCGTCGCCGAGGTCGTAGCAGACCCCCGCGAGCGCCTGCGCCAGCTCGACCGCCAGCTCGGCCGGCGCCCCGGCGTCGAGCTCCGCGCGCGCCGCCTCGAGGGTCGCCAGCGCCTGCGCCAGCGTGAACCCGTGATCGAAGCCGGCGGCCTGCCACTGCACGCGCCCGAGCTCGAGCTGCGCCGCCACCTTCCACCGCCGCCGCGCCGCGCTCGCCGGCAGCGTCGCCAGCAGCGCCAGCGCCTCGCGGGCGTGCTGCACCGCCGCCTGCGGCGCCCCCATCTCCATCGCCCGGCGCGCCGCCTCGCACAGGTGCTGCGCCGCCGCGTCGAACTCGCCCGCGAGGCGGAGGTGCTCCGCCGCGCGCGCCTCGTCGACCAGCGGATCGCCCGACTGCGCGCCCGCGCTCGCCGGCGCGGCCGCCTCGGCCGGCCCCGCGGGCTCGTCGGCCAGCGCCGTCACCAGGATCGTCCGCCGCCGCCCCGGCGCGCCCCCCGGCGCCGCCAGCGGGCCCGCCGCGCCCTCCGAGGCTGCCCCTGCGGACATGTCCTTCGACGCCTGCTCCGACACTGCCCCTGCGGACATGTCCTTCGACGCCTGCTCCGACGCTGCCCCTGCGGACATGTCCCGCGCGCCCGCCTCCTCGGTCTCCGCGGCGAGGTCGATCACCTCCGCCGACAGATCGATGATGTCCGCGCCGAGCCCGTCGCCGGGCGGAGCGATCGGCGCGCGCGTCCGGGTCGACCTCGGCACCGGCGGGCGGGCCGGCCGGGCCGTCGCCGCCTCCTCGCCCGCGCGGGCCCCGAGCAGCCGCCCGAGCTTGCGGTGCCACGCCTGCGCGAGCGACGGCATCAGCGACGCCGACAGCGCCGACAGGGCGCCCGTCGGCAGCGAGAAGCGGCCCTCGCCGCGGTCCTCGACCGGCACCCCGAGGTCGATCGCCTGCTGCAGGCGCTCGAGCACCGCCAGCGGCTCGAGCGACAGCAGCTCCGCCACGATCCTGGCCTCGAAGCCAGGCCCGATCAGCGCCCCCGCCCGCAGCACCCGCAGCACCTTCGGCGGCAGCGCGCGCCACTCGATCGCCTGCGGCTCGCTCGCCTGCGGCTCCTCCCCGCGGAGCGCCGCGTCGCCGCCGCGCGCCTGCACGGCCGCCAGCAGCTCCGCCGCCGCGCCGCCCGGCGCCCCGTGGAACACCAGCAGCAGCGGCGCCTGCATCCACCCCGGCCGGCGCACGATCTGGATCAGCGCCGCGATCGTCGCCTCGTCGGCCAGCTCGACCGCGTCGAACACCACCACCCACCGCGCGCCTGGCAGCTTCGCCAGGTGGTTCCACAGCTCGACGACCACCGCCTCGGTCGCGCGCTCCTGCGACTCGCCGAACAGCGTGCGCCGGCGCGTCGGCCTGGCCCGCGGCTGCGACCGCGCCTCGCCGACGATCGCCTCGGTCAGCCGCCGCGCCTCGAGCAACGGCCGCAGCGCCGCCGGCGCGACCTCGCAGCTGACGCGGAGCACCCGCAGGTCCGCCGGCGGATCGGGCAGCCGCCCGAGCACCGCCGTCACCTGGCCCTCGCGCGCGCGCTGCCACAGGCGCGCCGGATCCCGCCGCAGATCGGAGTGGTTCATGCGCCCCGATGCTACCGGAGCGGTGCTGTCGCGTCGCGTGGCCTCGAGGACCCACGATCGCCCGCGCGCGCCCGCGTCCGTCGAGCGCGCCCTCGCGGATGTTGCGCCGGATGTCGCGGTACCGCGGGTCCCCGTACGGTCGCCCCTCGCGGGCGACCCCGTGCGTCCGCGGATCGGCGAACGACGCCGGGCCCATGTCGAGCGCGATCGCGACTCACGGCACGTGGAGCCGAAAGCGGGCCAGGCCGCCCACCAGATCCGTCACGTACCCGCCGTCGTCGAGCCGTCGGACCGCCGCCTGCCCGTCCTCGCAGGTCATCGACTGGTAGATCGGGAAGCCGCCCTCGTCGGCCTCGTACGGCGTCGGCGCCGAGCAGACCAACTCGAACGTGAACTGGTCCGCCTGCATCGGCACCGACGTCCCGATCGACAGGATGAACAGGTTCGGGCCCAGCTCGACCTTCCGCAGGAACAGCCCGCCGATCGACGAGGGTCCGAAGGTCGCCGCGACCACGCCGGTCGCGTCGTCGGTCTGCACCTTCAGCTCCGACAGCGACACGCGCGTATGATCGAACTCGGGGACCGGCGGCGCGGCGGTGAACGTCAGGCCGAAGCACACCTCGACCTCGAGCAGCGGATCGAACACCCCGCTCGGCGTCCCCTGCTGGGGTTCGCCGACGAACTGCAGCGTGAACGAGCCGGTGATGAAGTGCTCCCCCGGGGCGCCCGCGAGCCCGCAATCGACCGGCCCCGCGGTCGCCTCGCCGCCCGACGAACCGTCCCCCGTCGTCGCCGACGCATCGCTCGCCGAGCTCGTCCCCGGGGTCGTCGTCTCGCCCGTGTCCGCGCCCGTCGTCGCCCCCGTGTCGTCCCCGCAGGCGCCCGAGCCCGCCAGCAGGGCGATCGACCACGCCGCCCACACACGTCGCCGCCTCATGCTCGCCACGATCGCAGAGCGCTCCCCGACAGTCAAACCGCGGCCGCCCCCGAGACCGCGCCGGACGTGCGCCGCGCCGCAGCGGTCCCGTCCGCGGACCGATGCGATCGCCCGCACACCCCCCTGCACGGTCTCGGTGCGCCGCACGACGTCGAGCGTCGCCTCCGCCGACGCCGCTCCATGCAGGCGCCGCGCCCTCGCCCTGCGCCTGCCCCGCGACCCGCTCGCGCGCCGCCCCCGAGCGCCGGGGCGCCCTCCGCACATTTGACCCGCCGGCCCACTGCGACCAAAGACCAGGGCGCGCCGCCCTCGATGCAGCCGATCTACCTCCATCACTTCGAGCGGATCCCGGCCCGCTTCTCGATCGTCCAGGCGAACGCCGCCCGCAACCTCGTCGAGCTGCGGCTCGCCCTGCAGGAGCGGGCCGCCGCGGCCGGCCGCGCCCGCGCGACGCACGAGCGCGGCGCCCTCGAGCGGAGGCTCGCGCGCTTCGGCGCCGGCGGGGCCGCGATCGACCTCCGCGGCACCGAGATCGAGGACTACGTGCTCGACCTCCCGGCCGAGCGCGACCGGCTCTCGCTGTTCGGCGGCGACGAGCCGCCGGATCTCGGCCGGCGCATGGAATTCTACCGCGGGTGCGTCGAGGACAAGCTCGCGCGCTTCTACCCCGACGGCGCCGCGCTGCCCGATCATCTGATTCACGTCACCTGCACCGGCTACGTCGCCCCGAGCGCCGCCCAGGTGGTCGCCGCGCGGTCGCGCCGCACCGACGTCACCCACGCCTATCATATGGGCTGCTACGCCGCCCTGCCGGCGATCCGGATCGGCCGCGGCTTCGCCTGCGCGACCGTCGGCGCCGCCGTCGACATCGTCCACACCGAGGTCTGCTCGCTGCACTTCGATCCGCGGGCCGTCGACGCCGAGCAGCTGGTCGTCCAGAGCCTGTTCGCCGACGGCCACATCAAGTATTCGCTCGGGCGGGCCCCGCGGGCCCCCGCCCTCGAGGTCTGCGCGCTGCGCGAGGCGGTCCTCCCCGGATCGCGCGATCGCATGACCTGGACCGTCGGACCGCAGCAATTCGACATGACGCTCGCGCGCGACGTCCCGGCGGTGATCGCCCCGCACCTGCGCGCCTTCGTCGACGGGCTGCTCGACGCCGGAGCCTCGTCGGGCGCGCCGCCGATCTTCGCCGTCCACCCGGGCGGCCCGCGGATCATCGACGGCGTCGAGCGGGCGCTCGCCCTCGATCCCGCGCAGACGCGCGAGAGCCGGGCGATCCTGCGGCGCCACGGCAACATGTCCTCGGCGACCCTGCCGCACATCTGGCAGGAGATCCTCGCCGACCCGGCGCGCGCCGACGGCGACCGCGTCGTCAGCCTGGCCTTCGGACCCGGTCTCACCCTCGGCGGCGGAGTGTTCCGCGTATGTCGCCCCTGACCGCCCTGCTGCTCGCGCTCGCCGTCCAGGCCGCGGCGATGCTCGTCGACGAGCTCCGGTTCCACCGCCGCCGCGAGCTGCCGCGGTGGGAGCGGTGGGGCCACCCGCTCGACACGCTCAGCGCGCTCGCCCCGTTCCTCGTCATGGCGACCGCCGAGCCCGGCTTCGCGGCCAAGCTCGCGGCGATGCTGCTGATCGTCTTCTCGTGCGGCTTCGTCACCAAGGACGAGTGGGTCCACGCCCGCCTGTGCGACGGCAACGAGGCGTGGCTGCACGCGCTGCTGTTCATGCTCCACCCGACGATCTTCGCGCTCGCGTGGATGGTGTGGCGCGAGGACGGCCCGCAGCCGCTCTTCGCGCTCGTCGCCGGCGCGCTCGCGCTGTTCTTCCTCTATCAGGTGATCTTCTGGAACGTGATCGAGCCGGCCCGCGCCGCCCGCGAGCCGGTCGACAACGCGATCTACGACGACCTCGGCGAGCGCTGGTACGCCGCGCACGACGACCCGGTCGCCCTGCTGCGCGCCGAGGCCGGGACCAAGAACCCGTGGGTCCGCGGCGTGATCGCGGCGCACTTCCCCGCGATCGCCCCGCACGACCTGCGCGCGCTCGACGTCGGCTGCGGCGCCGGCTTCCTCGCCAACGACCTCGCGCGCGCCGGCCTTTGCGTCACCGGCGTCGACCTCTCGGTCCCCAGCCTCGCGGTCGCGCGCGCCCACGACGACACCGGCACGGTCCGGTACCTCGCCGCCGACGCCTACCGCCTGCCCTTCGCCGACGCGAGCTTCGACGTCGTCACCTGCATGGACTTCCTCGAGCACGTCGAGGACCCGGCGGCCGTGATCCGCGAGGCCGCGCGGGTGCTGCGGCCCGGCGGCCTGTTCGTGCTCCACACCTTCAACCGCAACTGGCTCGCCTGGCTGGTCGTGATCCGCGGCGTCGAGTGGTTCGTCAAGAACACCCCGCGATCGATGCACGTGCTGCGCCTGTTCCTGAAGCCAGCCGAGGTCGCGGCGATGTGCCGGGCCGCCGGCCTGTCGACGCCGACGCTCCGCGGCATCGCCCCCGACCCGCGCCGGCGCGCGTTCTGGCGGCTTCTGTGGACCCGCGAGGTCCCGCCGGACTTCCGCTTCCGCCTCGTCCGCTCGACCCGCCTCGCCTACCTCGGCCACGCGACCAGGCTCGCCGTCTGAGCGCGCCCCCCTGCTGCGTTCATCGCCGCGCTCCGAGCCGCTCCGCGCTCGACGACGTCGGCGCGGCGTCGGCCCGGCCGAGACCGCGCACGGCGACGCGTCGCTCGTCGCCGTCTCGCGGGCCGCCCGCTTGTATCGGCGCTGATTTCGTGGCGCACTGGTCTGATGGCAATCAAACACCTTGGGCTGTGGATGGGGACACTCTCGCTCGTGGTCGCCTGTAGCGACGACAGCACGACGAGCAACACCATGGGGTCGACCGGGACCAGCGACGAGTCGACGACGATGGTCGCGACATCGTCGCCGACCACGACGACGCCGACCACGACGATGACGCCGACCAGCACCGGCGACCCGACCACGGACACCGGGACCGGCGAGCCGACGTCGACCACCGATCAGACGACCGGCGCGCCGCCGGTCTGCGGCGACGGCAACATCGACCCCGGCGAGGATTGCGACGACGCCAACCAGGACGACACCGACGCCTGCACCAACGCCTGCACCAACGCCGCCTGCGGCGACGGCTTCGTCCAGGTCGGCGTCGAGGAGTGCGACGACGCCAACCAGGACGACGCCGACGCCTGCACCA
>ERZ1066117.209-NODE-209-length-57303-cov-37.458392_pt1 | contig 57303 bp, 47 predicted proteins | sample MGYA00382764_ERZ1066117 | MGnify/ENA primary metagenome ERZ1066117 (study PRJEB33369, sample SAMEA5778347) | biofilm metagenome | biome: Industrial cooling water; feature: Water cooling tower basin; material: Biofilm | place: United Arab Emirates | collected...
GGCCCGGCCTCGGCGCTGCTCGCGACCCTGAGCGCGCTGCTGGTCGCCGCGTCGGCCGAGCCGCGGCCGCTCGCCGAGCCGACGCCGGCCGCGCTCGAGCGGCACCTCAGCGCCGGGCTGCAGCCGAGCGAGTACGGGCAGACGTTCGTGCTCGCGGCCGACGCCGGGCTCGCGGAGGGCAAGAAGTACGAGGTCGTGCTGCGCGCGAGCCCCCGCGGCAACAAGCTCGGCGAGCTGCTCGCGGGCGACAACCTCGTCGCGCTGCCGGCGTGGGCCGTCGCGGAGGACGCCGACGAGATCGTCCTCCGCGACACCGACCCGGAGCGGGCCAAGAACCCGGGCTTCGACGTCCGGATCCCGTGCACGCGCGAGGTCGTCAAGACGCGCGTCGGCCCGTACCTCAAGCTCCGCCCGCGCGACCCGAACGTCAACATCTACCAGCTCATGCGCGCGCGCGACCTCGACGGGCCGTACATCCCGCTGCGCGACTATCACTTTCAGGGCGCGGTCCGCCGCGGGATCCGCGACCAGATGCTGCTCTACGAGGAGCCGCGGGCCAAGGACGCGCCGCGCAACCCGCCGCTGCGCGAGCTGGTCGCGATGGGCTACGCCGGGCCGTACCTCGACCCCGGCGGCGCGACCGTCGGTCCGCCGGCCGCGCTCATCGGCGCCGAGGGCTTCTCGCCCGCGCCCGGCCGGCGCCTGCACCTGCGCTTTGACGCGCCCGCGCGCGGCCTCGCGCTCGGGTTCGTCAACCGCCTCGGCGAGCTCGAGGTCCCGCCGTGGGACTTCCTGTCCGGCGCCTCGACCGCCGTGCTGCGCCACGAGAGCGACCCGGCGCTCGACCTCGCGGTCCCGGTCGTCAGCCGCCTCGCGTTCGGTCGCCTGCGCTTCACCAGCACCGATCCCGCGCTGTCGTTCGACGACCTCTCGGCGCTCCCGGGCTACAGCGGTCCGCACCTGGTGCCGCCGAGCCACCGCTTCGCCGTCGAGGTCCGCACCGGCCAGCGCCTGCCGCAGCTGTTCGAGGATCGCCGCGCCCTCGTGCCGCTCGTGCCCGAGGGGAAGACCCGGGGCATGACGCTGTACTCCCCCGATCCGCTCGAGGTGTTGCTCGCGGGCATGGAGGGCCCGGTGCGCGATCAGTTCGGCGCGGCCCGGGTGTTGCCGGGGCTCGCGTCGCGGCTCGGCGCGTCGGCGGCGGCGGCCGGCGCCGCCGCGCTCGCGGTGCTCGCCGTCTGCGGGCTGTGGTTCTGGCTCCGGGTCGGCCGGCGATCGGCGTCGCGCTCGTTCGGCGGCGGCGAGGCCGGCGTCGTCGTCCTGTTCTTCGCCTGCGTCCTCGTCGGCCCGCTGTGTGATCCGTCCGCGGTGGTCCGCCTCGCGTTGCCCGCGGTCGGCCTGGCCGCGGCGCTCGGGCTGCTCTCCGCCGTCCTCGCGCGCAAGGTCTGACCGAACGCGCGGGCACCCGGGAGGCCGCGGGCCGCCGCGTGAGGCGGGCCGCCCGGGGCCTGCACCGCCGGGCTTGTCCTGTCCGTGCGCGGCGGATACGTTGTTTGGTATGACCCGCTCCTATCCCTGGCTCTCGGCTGCGCTCGTGTTGACACTCGCGCCCGCGTGCGGCGACGACAAGCTCTCGGCCTCCGGCACCGGCGACACGGACGCGACGACCGGCACCGAGCCCGAGCCGACGACCACCTCCGCCACCACGGGCGAGCCCGCGTTCGAGCCGAAGCTCGCGCTCGGCGGGCTCGAGGTCGACTGGGTCGAGGCCAACCAGGGCATCGGCGTGGCGATCGGCCGCGACGGCGCCTGGGTCGGCCCCGCCGACCGCACCTCGTTCCTGCTGCGCGACCGGCTGATGCTGATCCGCGCGTTCTGGAAGCAGCTGCCGCCCGACTGGATCCCGCGGCCGATCGAGGGCCGCCTGATCGTCACCTACCCGGACGGCACCGAGAAGGTGCTGTCGCAGACCTCGACGGTCGAGGGCGAGTCGTTCGTCGGCAACCTCGACAAGAGCTGGTACTGGGGCCTGATGGCCGACGAGGTCGTGCCGGGGCTCAACTTCCGCGTCGAGCTGTGGGAGACCGAGGCCGGCTACGCGCTGCTCGAGGCGGGCGGCACCGTCCCGCCGGCCGGCGCCGTCCCGCCGCGGCTGCCGCACGAGGGCGACGCGCTGATCGGCATCGAGGACAGCTTCCAGGAGCTCAAGATCGTCCTCGTCCCGTTCAACTACGACAACGGCGAGGGCTGCAAGACGACGCCGGACACCTCCGAGTCGACGATGAAGCTGTTCAACGACCTGATGTTCATGATGAACCCGGTCGAGCGGCTCGAGGTCATCATGCACGACCCGATCGACTGGAACGAGCCGCTGACGGACTTCAACGAGCTCAACGCGTTCATGAGCGGCCTGCGGGCCGACGAGGGCGCGCCGCCGAACTTCTACTACTACGGGCTCGTCGACGTGTGCTCGGGCGGGCTCGGCGGCGCCGGCGGCAAGGCCTTCGGGATCCCGGTCGGCGGCACCGCGGCGAGCAAGGCCGACGCCTGGCAGCGCGTGTCGTCCGGCCTGTCGCTGCCGAAGAACGTCGAGTTCTCGGCCGAGACCTTCGTCCACGAGGTCGGCCACTCGCAGGGCCGCTACCACGTCAACTGCAACGGCCAGGAGGGCGGCCCCGACTGGAGCTACCCGTACGAGGGCGGCGTGATCGGCGAGTGGGGCTTCGGCGTGATCAACTACAAGCTGTATCACCCGACGGTCAACAAGGACTACATGACCTACTGCAGCCCGACGTGGGCCTCGACGTTCGCGTGGAACAAGACCTACCCGACGATCAAGACCCTCAGCTCGTGGGACCTCGAGGGCGCGCCCGCCGACCCCGACGCCGCGATCCTCGTCGGCTCGATCTACCCGAGCGGCAAGGAGACGTGGATCACCGTCCCCGGCGACGTCCACCCCGAGCAGCTCAGCGCCGTCCACGGCGTCGAGTTCGTCGCCGACGGCGCGACGATCGCGTCCGCGCCGGCCGCCTACCTGCCGCAGCCCGAGGGCGACATCGTCAACGTCGTCGTCCGCCTGCCCGCGGACTTCGACCGCGTGACCCAGATCGTCCGCGTCGACGGCACGAAGCGCACGACGACGCCGACGAAGGCGATCTCGATGCACCACCGGCCGAAGACGATCGTGAACGAGTAACCGGGGCTGTCCCCCGAGACAGGAGCGGCGCCCCGCGCGGGGCGCCGCTCTCTTCGTCTTCTCCCCCCAAAAAAGGCCAGGGGCCCCGGCGCGCGCCGGAGCCCCTGTCCGTCCGGGCCGCCGGGGCGGCCGGGCCTTACGCGCGCTTGCGGAAGCGGCGGATGCCGAACACGCCGAACAGCAGCAGCGAGGCCCACAGGCCGCGCGAGTCGTTCGGCTCGGCGACGCAGCCGCAGCCGTCGTCGTCGAGCTGGCACTGACCGGCGCCGGCCGGGTCCTCGCACTCGGTGTCACCGGCGGTCGCGGTGTCCCCGGGGCAGTCGTTCGGGCACAGCGTCGCGTCCTCGCCCGGCTCGCAGAGGCCGTCGTTGTCGCACGGGCAGTCCATCGGGCAGTTGGCGTTGTTCTCGGCCGGCGGCTCGCAGATGCCGTCGTTGTCGCAGTCGCCGTCGGTGTCGGTCGAGGACGTGGTCACCGTCCCGGGGCAGTCGTTCGGGCAGTTGACCTCGTCCTCGCCCTGCTGCGGCTCGCAGACGCCGTCGTTGTCGCACGGGCCGCAGTCCTTCGGGCAGTTCTGCTCGTTCTCCGGCGGGTTCTGGCAGGTGCCGTCGCCGCAGAAGCCGTCGTAGTCACACTCGTCCGGGCACTTCATCGAGTCCTCGGGCGGCATGTCGCAGACGTCGTTCATGTTGCACGGGCAGTCGACCGGGCAGTTGTCGTTGTTCTCCTGCGGGTCCTGGCACATCCCGTCGCCGCAGAACGTCTCGCACATGACGCACGTCGGGTCGAGCTGCGTGTCGCAGGCCTCCCACTCCTGGACCATGCCGTCGCCGCAGTCGGCGGGGTCGACGGTCAGCATCACCTGGAACGGGCCGACGCAGCGCTTGTTGCCGGCGGCGTCGATCGCACAGTAGTTCCAGGTCAGCGTGTCGTTCTTCTTGCCGTTGTACGGGACGTTGAAGAACGACCGCCACAGCGCCTCGCCGTACCAGATGCCGGGGACGATGAACTTCTTCGGGTCGTCGTCGGCGAGCGCGGCGAGCTCCTCGGGCGCGTTCAGGCTGAGCGCGAACTCCATGTACGGCAGGCGGCGGCCGTGGGCGGTCTGCGTCGCGCCGGCGCCGACCAGGTTGAGCGCCTCGAGCGCGTCCTTGCCGACGTAGCGGTAGTCGTGCCAGTGCGACGGGGTCTTGCGGTCGTGGACGCGGCCGTGGATGCCGGCCTCCTTGCCGAAGTACAGCAGCGCCGGCAGGTCCTCGTAGACGCCGATCGTCGGCGAGCACGGGCCGTTGAGCTCGCAGGTGTCCTCCGGCACGCCGTCGGGGTGCTTGCCGAACATGACGTAGCTGGTGAGGCCGGCGTCGCGCGAACCGACGACCGCGTCCTCGTGGCGGTCGCCGTTGAGGTCGGCGAACTGCAGGCTGAACGTGCGCGCGAGCTGGGCGACCGACGCGAACGCGACGTCGTTCGGCGGCGGCGGGACGACGAAGTTGGTCCCGGTGTTGAGCAGCAGGCGGTTGTTGGCGTCCATGCCGGCGAGGCGCAGGCCGGTCAGCACGAGGTCGGGCGTGCCGTTGTGGTCGAAGTCGACCGTCGCGGCGTCGAAGTCGAGCTTCGGCGGGTTGGCGAGCGCCGGCCAGAACGTCGCCGTCTTGTCCTCGAGCGTGCCGTTGTTGTTGAGGTTGATCGTGTTGCGCTTGGCGCACGCCTGCACGCCGTCGATGATCACGCACGCGCCGCCGCCGCCGTCCTGCAGCGCGGCGATGTCGACGTAGCCGTTGCCGTCGAAGTCGATCGGCGTGAACGCGACGTTGATCTGCTTGCCCATCGCCGGCTCGAGCGCCGGGGTCGGGAACACCGTGAAGGTGCCCTGGCCGTTGTTCTTGTAGACCTTCGCCTGGCCGGCGCCGCGCGAGGACACGAACAGGTCGAGGATGTAGTCGTTGTCGAAGTCGACCAGCTCGATGTCGAACGACCACGAGTGCAGCGACTCGGCGCCCATCGGCAGCTGCGCGTCGCCGTCGGTGAAGGTGCCGTCGCCGTTGCCGAGCCACAGGTGCAGCGGGCCGCCGAGGTCGTCCGGATCGCCGAACGGCTGGCTGGTGCCCCAGTCGGCGACGAGGATGTCGAGGTCGCCGTCGTCGTCGACGTCGCCGAGCTCGAGGTCGCCGACGCTGCGGTTGGCGCCCGGCTCGATGTCCTGGCGGGTGAACGACCCGTTGTCGTTCATCAGGACGTAGCTCTGGCCGCTGAAGTTGACGCCGACGACCAGGTCGGCGTCGCCGTCGCCGTCGAGGTCGCCGGCCTTGATCACGAACGCGGTGTCCGGCTCGTCGAACACGCCGCCGAGCTCGGTGAACGCCGTGCCGGCGTCGTTGATCAGCAGCTGGTTGAGCTGGGCGCTGTCCTGGCTGCCCTGGAGCTCGCCGTCGCTGTTGGCGAGGACGATGTCGACGAGGCCGTCCGCGTTGATGTCGACCAGCTCGACCTTCTGCGTGATCTGGTTCGCGTCAGGGAGCAGCACGTTCGGGTTGAACTCCCACGGCGCCGCGCCGGCCAGCGCGGGCAGCAGGGCCGCCGAGACGGCAGAGACGACCTGGAGGGCTCGACCCCCGCGACGGCTGCGGAGGCGAGAGGAGGAGGGGGACCTGAGCAGACTTGCGATAAGCATGGTGTGTGAACCTCTCAAGCGGGGGGACACGCAAAGCCGAGGATGGAGGGGGGCATCTCCCGAGCGTCCCGCGACCCGGGGCCGCTGGAGCTCCGAGCCGAGGATAAGGAGGTTATCGCGCCCGCGTCCAGTAAAAGTCACGCAATGAGCGGTCTCGCGCATCCCGCGTCCTATACCCCGGGGCCGTGGGAAAACCGGGGATCGTCCGGGCCGCGGAGACCCCGCGAAGCTGGATGTCCGACAGGACAGGTCCCTGGGTGCGCTGCGAGCTACACACCCGGATCGAGGAGTCCAGCCCCCCGGCTCGGAGCGAGAGATTTACCGAATCGTTCGCGGCGCGCGCGAGGCGTGCGACAAGCCGGCGCGCCGACCTTGTCGCGGGTGGCTCGAGGCGGCGGCGCGAGGCGAGCTAGATCCCGACGACGTCGCCGTGCTTGCGGACGACGTACGCGAGGCCGAGGCGGACCCGGCCGAAGCCCGGCAGCTCGACCTTCCAGCGGACCAGCCCGTTGTTGTCGGGCCTGGCGCGGTCGGTCGTCGCCGCCGCGTCGACCTCGATCTTCACCTTGTCGATCTCCGACACCGGCACGCGCTCGCTGACGTGGATCGTCCGCTCCTGCGGCCCGAGGTTGCTCAGGCGGACCTCGATCGTGTTGATCTGCGAGACCCAGCCCGACAGCATGCCCCGCTCCTCCTTGGCCTGGGTCAGCGACCGCTGCACGCGCACTGCGCCGTCGGGGCCCCAGCCGATCGCGAAGTTCTCGCCCGGGGCGATGAACAGGAGGCTCGTGCGGCCGACGTAGCCGCCGCCGCGGACCAGGTCGACCGGGCCGGCGAGGATCGGCTGCTGCGAGCGGTTGACGTGCGTCGTCTTGAGGATCACCGCCTCCGCGAGCTCGGCGGCCAGCACGTACTCGAGCGTCGTCGGCGAGGTGAAGGCCATCAGCGGCGCGCGGTACGGCCGGCCGTCGCTCGGCACGCTCGCCCGCGCCAGCGCCTTGAGCGCGAGCACCTCGCCGCCGTCGTCGATCCCCGGCAGGTCCTGCGAGCGCTGCTTCGGCGCCCCGCCGAGCCCCGTCGTCTGGACCTCCTGCTCGCGCGCCTCGACGTGCACGACCTCGCTCTTGCGCTGGACGTACAGCGTCTCGGTCGCGAGCCGCGGCGGCTCCGTGCCGAGCGAGGGCCGCTCGGTCGAGAAGATCAGCTGGACGTCGTTCCAGTCCTCGCCGGTGTTCTGCCACACGCAGCCCTCGCTGGTGAAGTGCAGCACCGGGTCCTTGCCCTTGACCAGCTCGACCAGCTGGGCGCGGTGGTACGGCCGCCAGCACGCGCCGGGCACGACGTAGTCGACCTGCACCGCGTACACCCCGGCCGACGCCGCCCACACCTCGACGACGACCTCCGCCGCCACCGCGTCGCTGACCTGCGCCGTCGCCGAGGCGCGCCGGTCGAGCCGCTTGATCTCGTCCTCGAGCTCCTCGAGCTGGTGCTCGAGCGCGAGCCGCTCGGCCCGCGCCGCCTGCTCCTGCGCGGCGACCCGCTCGAGCGCCGCGGCCCACGCGGCGGCGTCGTCCTGGCCGTAGCAGGCGTCGACGCCGACGTCCTGGATCGTCACCTCGCCGACCCCGGCGAGGCTCGCCTCGCGCCGGCGGGCGAGGTCGAGGCGGGCCTGCACCTGCTCGTGCGCGCCGGTCAGGCGCTCGCGCTCGCGGGCGAGCTCGCGCGCGCGCTCGGGCTTGTGCTCGCCGAGCACCAGCCGCGACCGGCGGACCCGGACGTCGTTGACCCGCTCGCGCGACGGGTCGCCGGCCTTGTGCCCGGCCGGGGCGATCGCGGCGCACAGCGTCTTGTCGGCGAGCACCGGCGCGACGCCGGCGATCTTGAGGCGGGTGACGCCGGCGCCGAGCTCGAGCTGGCCGCGGCGGACGACGTGGGCGCGGTCCTCGAGCACCGTGACCTCGGCGACCGGGGCGCGGAACTCGAGCGGCCGGACGGCGAGGGTGCCGGCGACGGCGGCTTCGTGCGTGTCGATGACGGTGGGCTCGGACATGGCATCACTCCCGGCGGTTGCCGCCGACCAATTCCTTCTTGGCGGAGATCCGGATCACGTAGGTCGCGGCGAGCCGCTTCTGCTGGCCCGGCGGGACCTGGACCTTCCAGCGGTGGCCGCCCTTCAGCTCGTAGTGCTCCGGCTCGAACGGAGTCCACGGCGGCTCGACCGCGCCGATGTCGAGGTGGATCTCGTCCTCCTTCTCGCGCAGCGTCGGGATCCGCTCCTGCACCTCGACCTCGACCGCGCGCGCGAGCCGGTTGGCGACCTCGATCACCAGCTCGTGCCGCAGCGCCAGCGCCCCGCCCATCAGGCCGGCCGCCTCCTCGCGGTAGTGGGTGTTGCGCGAGACCTTGATCGCCTGCTCGACGCCGAGCCCGATCTTGACCTCGCCGCGCGGCGGGGCGACCGCGAGGTCGGCGCTGAGCAGGTAGTCGCCGCCGACGTAGATGTCCGCCGGGCCAGGCAACAGCGGCGCGTCGAGCGGGTTCTTGAGCTTGACGAAGCGGAACACGTCGGTGCTCTCGCGCGGCACGACGACGTAGCCGAGCTCGACCGGCGCGGACCGCCCGAGCAGCGGCACCGCGTGGTAGTCGCCGTCCGACGGCACGTCGACCGCGCTCTCCGCCGCGTACACGTAGTCGAACCCGAACCACGACTCGGCGAGCCGGTGCCGCGGCGGCAGCCGGCGATCGCCCGCGTGCTGCGCCTTCGCCACCGCCCCGTCGATCAGCGCGACGACGTCGATCTCCTGCGTCACCTCGCGCACCCACAACATCTCGAGGTAGCGCTCGCGCCGGTGCGCGACCGTCAACAGGCCGCGGCGCACCGCCGCCGCGCCGGGCATCCGCAGGTCGCCGTACGCGAGCTGCTCCGGCGCGGCCTCGTGCTCGGGCTCGGCGATCTCGCCGGCCGCGAAGCCCTGCGGCGCCATCGCGGCCCCCTCGCCGCCGCCGCCGAACAGCGTGCCGACCGCGCCCGCGAGCCCCCCGGCCGCCGCCCCGAGCGCGCTGCCGATCCCGCCGCGCCCACGCGCCGAGGCCACGGGCATCGGCATCATCTGCGGCGGGACCGGCGGCCCGGGCGGCGGCGCGCTCGCGAACGGCGGCGGAGCGCCGGGCGCCATCGGGACCGACCGCGCCGGCGCCGACGGCCGCGGCGGCGCGACGCCCTTCCGGAGCTCCTGCATCGCCTCGGGCCGGACCGTGCCGGCGCGGGTCAACATCTGGCCGCGGGACGCCTGATCCTCCGCGACCTCGTCGTCGTCGACGAGCAGGCCCGACGAGACCATCTCGCCGATCATCGCCGGCTCGGGCTCGCGCGGCTGCGCCGGCAGGTTCGGTCGCGCGCCGGCGAGGAAGCGGTCGTAGTCGGCGTACAGCTCGCCCGCGCCGGCCGGCGGGGCCCGCCACCCGCGGCGGACCACCGGCGGCTGGCGCCGACCGATCCGCAGCGCCTGCAGGTCCGGCAGCTCGACCCACCGCTGCGCGTCGGCGGTCGCGAGCGTCAGGCGCACGTGCGACCAGTCCTCGCCGGTGTCCTGCGCGACGACGGCGCGGACCGACACCGTCGCCTGGCTCATGTCGCGCGTCAGGCTGATCGCGTAGGCCGGCGCCCACCTGGCCCCGGGCACCATGTACTCGAGCACCACCCGCACCGGCGCCGTCGGGATGTCGCGCGCCCGCAGGCTGATCAGCGCCGCCTTGCGCAGCTCGTGCGGCTTGGCCTGGCGCGCCTTCGAGGCCGTCTTGCGCCGCGCCTCGAGGTCGTCGCGGCGCAGCCTGGCCGCGCGCTCCTCGGCCCGCAGCGCCGCGAGCTGCTCGTCGAGCGCGGCGATCCGCGCGTGCTGGAAGTCGATCAACGCCAGCCGCGCGGCCACCGGCGACGGCAGCGGCGCCTGCCCGCGCTTGTTCGCCGGGCGCTCGAACACCTGCAGCCGCTCGATCCGCTGGCGCTGCGCCTCGAGGTGCGCGCGCCGGTCGGCGAGCTCGCGGACCTGCCGGCGCGCCGCCTTGAGCGCCTCGTCGTCCGGCGGCGGCAGCTCGGGCTCCGCCGCCGCGAGGTCGAGCGCGACGCGGATGTCGGTCGCGACCGGCAGCTCGCCCGCGTCGCCCTCGATCCGCACGCGCACGCTGCCGTCGTCGAGGCTCAGCGGCAGCCCCATGAGCTTGACCTGCGACGGCACCGGCTGGGCCGCCAGCAGCAGCGCCGTGCGGCACACCAGCGCACCCTGGCGATAGACCGTGACCGAATCGATCCGCGAGGTCAGGACGGGGACGTTCATGGGCCCGCGGATTATGCCGCAAGCCGCCTGCGCGGAGGCGCCCGCGTTCGCGCGCCCGCGCGGGCTCCCGCGGCTCGCATAACTCCGTTCTCGATCACCGCCCGCGACCGCGCCGGAGCGCGCCCGCTCAGCCCGCGGTCGACGGCCCGAGCACCAGCGGCCGCGGCAGCTGCATCGTCAAGCAGTGCAAGCTGCCGCCCTGCTCGATCAGCAGCCGGCAGTCGACCCCGACGACCTCGCGCCCGGGGAACGCCCACCGCAGGCGCGCGAGCGCCTCCGCGTCGGCCGGATCGTCGTACGTCGGCACCAGCACCGCGCCGTCGACGATCAAGAAGTTCGCGTAGGTCGCCGGCAGCCGCTGCCCCGCGACCCCGAAGCGCGCGCGCGGCCACGGCAGCGGCACCAGCCGGTACGGCTCGCCGGCCGCCGTCCGCAGCGCCGCGAGCTCGCCGGCCAGCGCCTGGAACTCGCGCCAGTGGTGGTCGGCCGGGTCGTCGCAGGCCTGGTAGGCGATCGTCTTCGGGTCGCACAGGCGCGCGAGCGTGTCGACGTGCCCGTCGGTGTCGTCGCCCTCGAGCTGGCCGTGGCGCAGCCACAGCACCCGCGTCGCCCCGAGCGATTCCCGCAGCAGGCCCGCGAGCGCCGGCGCGTCGAGGTCGCTTCGCCCCGGCGACAGCAGGCACCGCTCGGTCGTCAGGATCGTGCCGAGCCCGTCGGACTCGATGCTGCCGCCCTCGAGCACCAGCCGGCTCGCCTCGAGCGGCGCCTCGCCGAACGCCCCGAGCGCGTGCAGCCGGGTCGGCAGCGCGTCGTCCTGCTCGGCCGCGAACTTGCCGCCCCAGCCGTTGAACGCGAAGTCGAGCACCCGCGGCGCCCCGCGCTCGAGCACCGTGATCGGCCCGTGGTCACGGGCCCACGTGTCGTCGCACGGCGCGACGTGCAGGCGCAGCCGCGCCGGCGCGACCCCGGCCGCCCGCAGCAGCGCTCGCACGTGCGCCGCGACCTCGGCGTCGTGGCACGCGATCACCACCGGCTCGCGCAGCGCGATCTGCCGCGCGATCTCGACGAACACCGGCTCGACCCGCGGCAGCGCCGGCGCCCAGTCGGTCCCGGCGTGCGGCCACGTCAGCATCACCCCGGCCTGCGGCGCCCACTCGGCCGGCAACACGCGTGTCTCGTGGAGCATGTCTCGAACGACCTGTCCCGCAGCGCTCACTGCCCCGCCGCGCGCAGCGCCGTCAGCTGCTTGACGCCGAGCCCCGGCGAGCCCGGCACGACGAGCCGCAGCGGCCCCTCGCCGGCCGGCAGCCCGAGCGCGACGACGACATCGTCGCGCCCGACCACCGCCGCGGCGAGCGTCCTGGTGTAGCCGTCGGCGCCGACCGCCTCGACGTCGCCGCCGGTCGGCGCCCCCGCGGCCGTCAGCGCGTCGCGCAGGCGCGGCCCGCTGAACCGGCGCCCGCTCGCCTCGACCTCGACCTGCGGCAGCGCGGCGAGCTCCGCCGCCGACAGCACCTCCGCGCGCGACCCTGCGCGCACCTCGACCGCGCCCTCCGGCGCCTGCGAGCAAGCCGGCACGGACAGCGCGAGGACCAGGGCGAAGGCGGCGCGGATCATGCCGCGAGCATATCCGCCCGCGCGCCCGCGCACAACCTGTCGCGCGCCGCTCTCAGTCGGCGCGCTCGATCGCCGTGCAGTCGGCCGAGACCTGCGCCTTCTGGTCGCCCTGGATCGGCTGGTAGGTGCTCAGCACCTCGCCGTCCTTGCCGATCAGGTGCAGCCTCTCCGGCCCGCCGGTGATCGTCTCGCGCGCCTGGCCGAACAGCAGCACCTTCTGGCCGCCGGAGTTCGGCTGCTCGGCGACCTCGACCGACACGTCCTTGGTGCAGGCGTTGAAGATCGAGACGTGGAACGCCGTGACGTTCGACGGCGGCTGCGGCGCCGCGGCCGGCTTGTCGCAGCCTGCGAGCACGGTCAGCGCGAGCAACAGGGCAGGTCGCATGAGCAGGTCCTCCTCGGCCACCCTACCAGACCGCGCCCCGCCTGATCAGCCGGCCAGACGTCCGGCCCGGTAGTCGGCGAACGCCTGGCGCAGCTCGGCCTCGGTGTTCATCACGAACGGCCCGCGACGCGCGACCGGCTCGCCGATCGGCCGGGCCGCGAGCACCAGGAGCCGCGCCCCGCCCGGCGCCTCCGCGAGCAGCGTGTCGCCCGCGCCGAACACCGCGACCTGCCCCGCCGACACCGCGCGCCCCTCCGGCCCGAGCCGCGCCGCGCCCTCGATCACGTACGCGAACGCGTTGTGCTCGCCGGGCACCGGCTGGCGCAGCGCCGCCCCCGGGGCGAGCGTCGCGTCGGCCATCAGCGGCCGCACCGACACCCCGTCGACCGGCCCGCGCTTGCCCGCGAGCTCGCCCGCGACCAGCCGCACCCGCGCGTCGTCGACGTCGAGCTCCGGGATGTCGCCCGCCGCGAGCTCCTGGTAGCGCGGCCGCGCCATCTTCTCCGCCGCCGGCAGGTTGACCCACAGCTGGAAGCCCCACAGCAGCTCGCCGTCGTCCTGCTTCGGCATCTCCTCGTGCAAGATCCCGCGGCCCGCCGTCATCCACTGCGTCGCGCCGGCGCCGATCCTCCCGTGGTTGCCGACGCTGTCGCGGTGCTCGAACGCCCCGCTGAGCAGGTACGACACGGTCTCGAACCCGCGGTGCGGGTGCTGCGGGAACCCGGCGGCGAAGTCCGCCGCGCGGTCGCTGCGGATCTCGTCGAGGAGCAGGAACGGGTCGAGGTCGGGCAGCGCGCGGTGCCCGAGCGCCCGCCGCAGCGCCACGCCGGCGCCGTCGCGCGAGGCCTGGAACGCGTGGACCGCCTGGACCGGCCGCGGCGTCGCCGAGCGGGTCACCGGCGGCGACTTCTTGCGCGGCCCGAGGCAGCCCGCGAGCGCCGCCCCGCCCGCGAGAAAGAGGAAGTCCCGACGCGTCGCCCTCGCCATGTCGGCAAAGTTACTGCACGCGATCGAGCCGGTCGAGGAACTCCTGGATATCGATCGGCGGCTGCACGCCCGCGTCGGAGAACTCGTCGCGGGCGAGCACCGCGTGCGCGCGCGCGTGGTCGTACTCGGCGAGCCGGGCGTCGAGCGTCGCCGCGAAGAAGTACCGCAGCCCGCGGCGGATCATGTCCGGCTCGGCCTCGACGTCGGCGAGCAGCGCGTCGCGGCTGATCGTGATCAGGTCGACCTCCTGCGGCAGCGTGACGAACGCCTCGAGGTTGTCGATCGCGTCGCCGAGCGCCTCCCCGGTCAGCGGCACCCGCAGCAGGATCCCGGGGAACGCCGCCTGCAGCACCCGGATCGCCGCGTTCTGGCCCTCGGTCTCGAGCGCGAGCCGGGTCAAGCCGAACAGCGCCGGCGCGTGCGCGGGATCGAGCCTCCGCGCCGCCTCGAAGTGCGCGCGCGCGGCCTTGGCGTCGCCGCGGGCCCGCGCGACCTCGCCGCGCAGGAACACCGCCTGCGCCTGCTGCGGCACGTCGCCGATCTGCTTGTACGCCGCCTCGGCCTCGACCGCGTACTTGTCCGCCCCGGCGAGCTCGCGCTGCTCGAGCGCGATCACGGCGAGCATCGTCGAGATCGCCGGGTCCTCGTACCCGCCCTCGCGCGCGAGCAACAGGAACGGCTTGGCCGCCGCGCCCGAGTACTCGGCCATCTGCACGCCGGCCCACAGGTACGCGAGGTCCGGCGTCAGGTGGTTCTCGGCCGCGAGCGTCGCCAGGTCGCCCTTGAGCAGCCCGGCCGCGAGGTCGGCGACCTCCTTGTTGGCCGGGCAGCGGGTCACGTACGCGGTCGCGCGCGCGCGGGCGATCCGCGCGTGGGTCACCAGCACCGGGTCCTTCGCCGTCATCGCCGCGTCGAGGTTGGTCAGCATCGCCTCGACCGACACGTCGCCCGGCCCGAGCTTGATCGCCTCGCCGTAGTCGCTGCGGCGGACCGGCGGCGTCTTCTTGTCGAGGTCGACCAGCCGCCACGCGACCCCGCGGATGCACACCGTGAAGTAGATCGCCGCGAGGTCGGCGCGCGCGACCGCGATCCAGTGGCGGCCCTCGCTGTCGGCGAGCTCGGCCAGCGCCGCGTCGGCCGACCGCGCCTTGCCGTCCTTCAGCAGCGCGCTCGCCCGGTCGAGCGCCGCGACCGTCTTCGCGCCGGCGTTGCTGCGCGCGGCCTCGACCAGCGGCGCGAGCGTCAGCCACTCGCGCCACGAGCCCATCGCCGTCGCCGCCGCGCCGGGCTCGGGGCCGGCGGACGGCCGCCCCTTGCAAGCTGACCCGAGAGACAGGCCGAGGACGAGCGCGAGGACGAGGCGGCGGACGGGCACGGCCGCGGAGGTTAGCGCGCGGCCCCGCCCCGCCCCGCCTCCCGGGGCGTGAAGATCTTCACGGACCTGCGCCGTGTAAGCCGCCGCCGCGGGCCGGCGTTCGGTCCGCGCGACGCCGGAAGCACCCGGCAGACCTTTTCGGCCCCGGCCTCGTTGTCCGGGCGCCGCGCGGAGACCACGAACATGCGACGACCCGACAAGACGACCCTCGGCCTGGTGAGCACCCTCCTTCTCGGCGCGGCCGTGTTCGCCTGCGGCCCGGGCGTGGCCGAGGCGCACCGCCCGTGGACCGACAGCGGGACCATGGTCGCCCCCTGGGGCCAGCAGGTCTCGGTGGCGGTCGAGAGCGCCGGCGGCGGCGCGCTGCCGACCTACGCCCACGGCGGCTCGACCTACGTCGCCGGCCGGATGGGCGAGCGCTACAACATCCGCGTCCACAACCACACCGGCGAGCGCGTCGAGGCGGTCGTCACGGTCGACGGGCGCGACGTCGTCAGCGGCCAGCTCGGCAACTACAAGACCCAGCGCGGCTACGTGCTCGAGCCGTACGGCTCGGTCCTGATCGAGGGCTACCGCCAGTCGCTCGACCACGTCGCCGCGTTCCGCTTCACCGACGTCCGCGACAGCTACTCCGGCCGCTGGGGCACCCCGCAGCACGTCGGCGTGATCGGCGTCGCCGTGTTCAAGGAGTACCAGCCGCGTCGCCGCCCGTCCCCGCCGGCCCCGATCGCGACCCGCCCGTACTACGAGCCCTACGAAGGCGACTACGAGGGCGCCGCCGGCCGCGCGGCCGAGTCCCAGGCCCCCCCGCCGGCCGACGCCCCCGCCAAGTCCGCCCCCCAGGCCGGCGCCGCCTACCGCGACGAGGTCGCCACCGGCTACGACCGCCGCGCCGCCCGCCTCGGCACCCAGTACGGCGAGACCACCTACAGCTCGGTCCGCGAGACCACCTTCGAGCGCCGCCACAAGCGCCGCCCCGACGTCCTGCTGACCGTCTACTACGACAGCGCCGAGAACCTGCGCGCCCGCGGCATCATCCCCGAGCCGTACTACGCCCCGCCCCCGCCGCACGACCCGCGCCCGTTCCCCCAGGTCGACCGCGACCGCTACAACCAGTACGCCCCGCCGCCCCCGCCGCGCCGCTACTGACGAACACCTGGCCTTTCGGACACCCGAAGGGCCGCCCGGCCGTCACCCGGCGCGCGCCCGCAGCCGCAGCTCGACGACGAAGCCCGCGACCTCGACGTCGTGGCGCAGCCGGACCGCCAGCGTCAGCTCGGCGCCCCCCGGCGCCCGCGCGCACGCCTCGACGCGCGCCTCGACGGCGATCGGCCGGCGCGACTGCACCGCCGCGAGCGCCGCGACCTTGCGCGTCCCGACGACCTCGACGATGAACCGCTGCAGCTGCGGGCAGCGGGCGACCGCCGCGACCGCCCGGCCGACCACCAGCTCGATCGGGCAGCTCGTCATCAGCGCCTCCGGCACCCGGCCGACGCCGCTGCCGAGCCGCTGCGACATCCGGGTCAAGTGATAGGTCGCCAGCTCGCCGGGCTCGATCACAAACGCCGGCACGGCCAGCGTCGAGCCCGGCAGCGGCAGGTCGGTCCTCGCGTCGTGATCGGACGGCGCCACGGGAGCCGCCATCGTCGCCGAGGCGGCCGGCCGCTGTCCACGCCGCGCCGCCGCGCCGCGCGGAGGCGACCTGTCCTCACGGCCAGCCGACCAGCCGGCGCGACAGGAACCCGAGCCCGGCGCTGCTCGCGTTGGCCAGGAGCGCCCACAGCAGCGCGCGCCGGAGCCCGCACGCGCGCATCAGCCACGCCTCGACGAGCACCGCGAAGCTCTCGGCCGTGACGAAGAACAGCGCGTAGCGGTGCTCGCCGAGCGCCGGCCAGCGCCACGCCAGCCCGTCGTACCAGTCGGAGTAGAACACGCGCGGGATCACGAACCACACGCACGGGTGGGTGATCGCGGACGCGAGCAGGGCGATCCCGAGGCGCGCGGGCCAGCGGCCGGGGCCGCGCTCCCGGTCGAGGGCCAGCGCGCGGACGTAGATCGGCGCCTCGACGGCCTGCGTGAACACGAAGGCAGACAGCCAGGCCTGGACGTACGCCGCGCCACCCATCGGACCGCCGCGAGTCTACCCCGGCGGAGCTCACGTTGTCGCGCGACCCCCCGGCTGTTATCTTCCGCGCCGCCCCGCCCAGCGTCCGGAGAGACCCGCCATGAAGCACCCGACCGCCCGCGCCCCGCTCGCACTCACGCTCCTCGCCGCGCTCGCCGGCTGCGGCAACGTCCCCGAGGCCAGGGACTTCAACGAGGCCCTGGTCGCCTCCAGCCTCGCCTCCTGCGCCTGCGGCTTCTCCGACGAGGCCGAGGCCGACTGCCGCGCCACCGCCCCGCCCGACGAGTCCGACCAGGCCTGCGTCGAGGCGCTGTTCAAGAGCCTCGACGCCGACTTCGGCGTCCACCTCGACTGCCGCACCGCCGCCAACCAGCGCTACGCCGACTGCCTCAACAGCAAGACCTGCACCGACCTCGAGCGCCTCGGCTGCCTCGCCCAGTACCTCGACGAGGAGGAGGACTGCCCCGACTTCCCGTCCGAGGTGCAGAACGACCTCGCCCAGTGCCTGGACTGACGGCCATGCGCCTGTCCCGCGCCGCGCTCGCCTCCCTGATCGACCACACCCTGCTGCGCCCGGCCGCGACCGCCGCGCAGGTCGAGCAGCTGTGCCGCGAGGCCCACGAGCACGGCTTCGCCAGCGTGTGCGTCCACCCCTGCCACGTCGCCGTCGCGCGCCGCACCCTCGAGGCGCAGGGCCCGCGCAAGGCCAGGGTCTGCACCGTCGTCGGCTTCCCGCTCGGCGCCAACGTCCCCGAGATCAAGGCCGCCGAGGCCGCTCGCGCGCTCGACGACGGCGCCGAGGAGCTCGACATGGTCGTCGCCGTCCACGCCCTGCGCGCCGGCGACGACGCGGCCGCGCAGAAGGACATCGAGGGGGTCGTCCGCGCGCGCGACGGCGCGCACCTCGTCAAGGTGATCCTCGAGACCGCCCTGCTCGCCCCCGAGGAGATCGACCGCGCCTGCCGCCTCGCCGTCGCCGCCGGGGCCCGCTTCGTCAAGACCTCGACCGGCTTCGGCCCGGGCGGCGCCACCGTCGAGGCCGTCCGGCGCATGCGCGCCGCCGTCCCCGCCGCCGTCGGCGTCAAGGCGAGCGGCGGGATCTCCGACGCCGCCGCCGCGCGCGCGATGCTCGCCGCCGGCGCCACCCGCCTCGGGGCCAGCGCCTCGCTGGCGATCGTCGCCGGCTGGGACGAGGATGTCCCTCTGGACATGCTCCCCCGCCCAGGAACTTCGGGACAGGAATGACCATGCACTTCGAGTCCGCCGAGCGCCCCCGCGACGCCGAGGGTCGGCAGTACCACATCGACCTCGCCCCCGGCGAGGTCGCGCGCCACATCATCCTCGTCGGCGACCCCGAGCGCGCGCGCCGGATCGCCGGCCTGTTCGACCGCGTCGAGCTCGAGCGGCAAAACCGCGAGTACGTGACGATCACCGGCGAGCACCGGGGCCTGCGCCTCAGCGTCATGGGCACCGGCATGGGCTGCGGCAGCACCGAGATCGCGATCGTCGAGCTGTGCCAGTGCGTCGAGCGCCCGATCATGATCCGCTGCGGCAGCACCGGCGCGCTGCAGCCGGGCATGGCGCTCGGCGACCTCGTGATCTCCCAGGGCGCGCTGCGCCTCGAGAACACCAGCCGCTTCTACGTCGACGACGGCTACCCGGCCGTCGCCGACCCGCAGGTCGTGCTCGCCCTCGCCGCCGCCTCGGCCGCGATCGGCCAGCGCTACCACGTCGGCATCACCGCGACCGCCCCCGGCTTCTACGCCGCCCAGGGCCGCAGCATCGAGGGCTTCCCGCCGCGCGAGCCCGACATCGTCGACCGCCTCGCCCGCCAGGGCGTCAAGAACCTCGAGATGGAGACCTCCTGCCTGCTGACCCTCGCGACCCTGCGCGGCTTCATGGCGGGCGCCGTCTGTGCCGTCTACGCGACCCGCACCGACAACGTCTTCATCACCCCGGACCAAAAGAGCGCCGCCGAGCTCGCCTGCATCACCGCCGGCCTCGAGGCCCACCACCTCCTGCACGCGATGGAGAAGGCCCGCGGCGCCAGCCCGCTGTGGCACCCCGGCCTCCCGCTGCCCTAGCGCCCGGAAGAGGGCCCCTCTCCGGGCCGTCCTGCGCGCGGCCGCCCCCCGCCCGCGGACATCCACCGTCGACAGCCGCGCGCGCATTCTCTAACGTCGCGAGCATGCACCTCCGCCGGCCTCGCCTATCCCACCTCTCGCTCGTCCTCCTCACCGCCGCCCCGCTCGCCTGCGCCGACGACGGCTCGACCTCCAGCGCCAGCGCCGGCTCGACCACCGCCGGCCCGACCACCTTGCCGACCACCGGCGTCACCGACTCGGCGACCGGCGAGAACACCACCACCGGCCCCGTCACCGACGGCTCCGGCAGCGCCTCGATGACCGGCTCGCAGAGCACCACCGAGGCCCCGGTCACCGACAGCGCCTCCGCGACCACCGTCGCCACCGACGGCACCGCCGGCACCACCGCCACCGCCGGCACGACGATGGGCGTCGACACCACCGGCAGCGGCACCACCGACAACACGACCGGCCCGCCGCCGTGCGCCCCGAACGTCTGCTCCGACGACCTCTCGCAGGTCCTGTGCGACGGCCAGGTCGTCGAGCAGTGCGCCGGCGGCACCTACTGCATCGACGCCACCTGCACCCCGCTCGAGCCGTGCGAGGCCGCCGAGCTGCTCAAGGGCAGCGAGGGCTGCAACTTCTGGGCGGTCAAGACCGAGCTGATCAGCGAGGCCTCGGGCACCTGCTTCGCCGTGTTCGTCGCCAACACCTGGAACGAGCCGGTCAAGATCAACGTCGAGTACAACGGCCAGGTGCTGCCGGTCGCCAACTTCACGCGGATCCCGTCCGGCCAGGGCAACAACATCGTCTACAACCCCTACGACGCCAACGCCGGCCTCCCGCCCGACGAGGTCGCGATCCTCTTCCTGTCCCGCGGGCCAGGCACCTTCCCCAACTGCCCGGTCCCCGGCGGCGGCGTCGCGCAGGAGACCCAGGTCGTCGGCACCGGCATCGGCCGCGCCTTCCGGATCTCGACCGACCGCCCGGTCGCCGCCTACCAGATGCTCCCGTACGGCGGCGGCTCGGTCGCCGCGACCTCGGCGACCCTGATGCTGCCGACCAGCGTCTGGGACACCAACTACATCGCGATCAACGCCTACCTCAAGAGCCAGGCGGTCGCGCAGGCCAACCCGCTGTTCGTCGTCGTCGCCGACGAGGACGGCACCGAGATCACGCTCGACCCGAAGGTCGCGGTCGTCGGCGGCCCCGGCGTCCCGGGCGGCCCGGCCGGCGTCCCGATCAAGTACAACCTGAACCGCGGCCAGACGATCCAGTTCGCCCAGCCGCAGGAGCTGACCGGCTCGCCGCTGGCCGCCAACAAGCGCGTCGGCCTGTTCGGCGGCGCGAGCTGCCTCAACGTCAAGCCGAACGACATCGCCTGCGACGGCGCGCACCAGCAGATCCCGCCGGTCAAGGCGCTCGGCAACAAGTACGTCGCCGTCCGCTACCGCAACCGCGCCGGCCAGGAGGAGTCGCCGCCGTGGCGCCTCGTCGGCATGGTCAACGGCACCAACCTCACCTGGTCGCCGGCCAAGCCGCCCGGCGCGCCCGACAGCCTGATGCTCGGCCAGGTCGTCGAGTTCGACTCCCCCGGCGGCTTCATCGTCGAGAGCCAGGACATCGACCACCCGTTCTACCTCGCCGGCTACATGACCGGCGGCTTCAACTTCGGCGGCATCGGCGACCCCGAGTGGGTCAACGTCGTCCCCTCCGAGCAGTGGCTCGACAAGTACGTCTTCTTCACCGACCCGACCTACTCCGAGACCAACCTCGTCGTCGTCCGCACCCGGAAGGACGGCGCCTTCGCCGACGTCAACCTCGAGTGCGCCGGCAACCTCGGCGGCTGGCAGCCGCTCGGCGCCGACTTCGAGTTCACCCGCGTCGACCTCGTCACCGGCAACTTCCAGAACGTCGGCGGCTGCTCCAACGGCCGCCACGAGATCAGCAGCCAGAACCCGTTCGGCGTCACCGTCTGGGGCTGGGGCTCGCCCGCGAGCCAGAACTTCGTCACCACCTACGTCTCCTACGCCTACCCGGCCGGCGCCGCGCTCAAGGCGATCAACGACGTCGTCGTCCTCCCGCAGTGACGCCCCCGCGCCTCCCCGGCCGTCCCTGACGGTCCCGCAGGCCCGCCCGGCCTTGTCGCCGCGGCGGGCCTTACTTTAGTCTCGCTCGGATGCCCGTCCGGCCCGCCCGCGCGTCCGCCCTCGCCGCCCTGCTCGCCTGCACCCCCGCGCCGCCCGGCGGCGACCCGGGCACCGACGCGAGCACGCTCGCCCCCGCCTCGACCACCGACCCGACGACCACCTCCCAGACCACCAACGTCGACCCGACGACCACCACCGACGTCGACCCGACGACCACCACCGAGCCCCCGCCGCCGCCGGTCTGCGGCGACGGCCTCGTGCAGGCCGGCGAGGAGTGCGACGACGGCAACCAGGACGACGCCGACTGCTGCACCAGCGCCTGCACCAAGGGACAGGACGAGCCCGGCCAGGTCTGCTGGACCGTCACCCTCGAGGGCGACAAGAACGGCGAGGACCAGGCCGGCGGGATCGCCGTCGACGCCGCCGGCGACCTCTACGTCGCCGCGCTGGTCGTCGACACGCTGACCGGCCCCGACGCCCTGATCCGCAAGCTCGACCCCGGCGGCGTCGGCGTGTGGACGCAGCAGTACGACGGCGGCGCGAACGGGCCCGACGCCGCGCTCGAGATCGCCGCCGAGCCGTCCGGCTTCATGGTCGCGGTCGGCCGCCAGACCGTCGCCATGGGCCAGCCGAGCGAGTTCTGGCTCAGCAAGTGCACGCCGACCGGCCAGATCGTGTGGCAGTTCACCGACGGCGCGCCGATCGCCGGCGCCGCCGCGGCGCTGCACGGCGACGACCCGGTGATCGCCGGCAACATCAAGCAGAACGGCGACACCAACGCGTGGGTCCGCAAGTACGACGAGAACGGCACCCAGCTGTGGACCGCCGTCCACGCCGGCGCGAGCGGCGGCCTCGACAGCCTCGGCGGCGTCGCCGTCGACGGCGCCGGCAACGTGATCGCCGTCGGCCGCGAGTCGACCGCCGGCGAGGGCTTCGACATCCTCGTCCTCCAGTTCGCCCCCGACAGCACCCCCGGCTGGTCCGACCGCGTCGACGGCGGCATGGCCGGCAACGACTGGGCCAGCGACGTCGCCGTCGACCCCGCCGGCAACGTCTACGTCGCCGGCCGCGTCGACGCCGGCGGCGGCTTCTCCGACGCCTGGCTGCGCAAGTACGACCCGGCCGGCGAGCCGCTGTGGACCGGCGGCTTCGCCGGCGCCTTCGGCGAGAGCGACGACGTGACCGCGATCGCCGCGACCGCCGATGGCGGCTTCGTCGCGGCCGGCAGCACGGCCGTCGGCCCGGGCGACACCGACCTGTGGATCCGCCGCTACGACCCGAGCGGCGCCGAGGTCTGGACCGACGTCGTCGCCGGCATGAACGGCGGCGCCGACACGGCCGCCGACGTCGCCTTCACCCACGACGGCGGCGTCGTCGTGATCGGCACGCTGACCGTCGCCCCGAACCTCAACAGCGACGTGTGGGTCCGCAAGTACGGGCCCTGATGTCCCCGGGGTCCTGTCTCTACGGACATGCCCTCCACGCCAGCCGGCGCGACGCGGATCGCGGGCCCCGGCGGCGGGTCGCGGATCTCCTTCGGCGGCTCGCCGGGCTCGCGCGGCGGCGGCGGGTCGACCTCCGGCGGCTCGTCCGGCGGCGGGTCCTCGAGCGGCGGGCCCTGCCGCGGATCCTCGATCGGCGGGCCCTGCCGCGGGTCCTCGATCGGCGGGAAGCCCGGCGGGCGCTCCGGCCCCCGCCTCTCCTGCTCCTTCGGCCCTGTCTGTTGTGCCATGTTCATCGCCGCCGCCCGATCTCGAGCTCGAAGTCGCCGGGCGCGAACTCGGGCCGCGGCGCGTGGATCGCCGGCCCGAGCCGCAGCAGGTTGTTGACGTCCTGCACGCCGCGGATCGCGTACGCGAGGTCCTCGATCCGCCGCTTGGTCGCGCGGTCCTCGACCGTACCGACCAGCAGCACCTCGCCCTCGCCGACGACGACCTCGACGTCCGACGGGTCGACCTCGGGGTCGTGGGTCAGGCGCTCGCACAGCTCCTCGCGGATCGCCGCGTCGCTGCGACGGTAGCCCTTCGGCCCGCGCCCGGTGAAGTCGCGGACCGCCCGCGGCCCCGCGCCGAGCGGATCGAGCTCGATCCCCGGCCCCTCCGCCAGCGGCACCCGCGACCCGCCGGTCCCGCCCGGGAAGCTCGTCCCCGTCTCGCGGTCGCCGGGCCGGCGCAGGTCGTCGTCGTACCTCGTCCACCGGTGCATCGCGCCCTCCTGTCCGCTACGGCGACGGCACCAGCACGATGTCGACCCGCCGATCGAGCGGCCACCCGCTCGGGTCGGTCGGGTCGGCCATCCGCTCGCCCGCGCTGCGGACCGTGATGTTGGTCGCCTGCATCCCCTGGTCGACCATGAACTGCTGCACCGCCTCCGCGCGCGAGCGCCCGAGCTGCCGGTTGTACTCGTCCGGCCCGCTCGGGTCGGCGCGCCCGACCAGCTCGACCCGCCGCCCCGCCAGCGGCCCCGTCGACAGGCACTGCGCGATGTGCTTCAGCACCGCCGCGTCGCGCTGGTCGAGGTTGGTCGAGTCGAACTCGAAGAACGCCTTCGGCGACATCGTCAGCCCGCACTGCGACGCCAGCGTCGGCTCGACGAACACGCCCGTGATCACCAGCGGGTAGTCGCTGTACGCCGTCGCCCCGGTCTGCCCGGCCTGCCCGGTCTGCCCGGTCTGCCCGGCCTGCCCGGTCTGCCCGGTCTGCCCGCCCTGTGCGTCGCCGGTCCGCGTTTCGTCGCCCTGGCCGGCCGCGACCGTCGTGCGGCCGAGGCCGTCGTCGTCGAGCGGCTCCGCGGCCGCGCGGTCGGCCGCGGTCCGGGCGCACCCCGCGGCCAGCGCGAGCGACATCGAGAGAATCAGGTGGTGGGTCCTCATGGCCCGCAAGGTTTGGCGAGCGCGCCCGGACGGCAACCCGCCCCCGCGCCCACGCCGGCCCAGACGCGGCCCGCCGCGCCGCGGGGCCGCGCGGGTACGCCCGCGGCGGAGGGCCCGCCGGGCCGCGCGCCCGGCGACCTGCCCCTGCGCACATGTCCCGACGCGCCTGTCCCGACGTCAGTACGCGACACCGACCGCGCTGGCCTGGCGGCGCAGCGCCTCGACGACCTTGCCGTCGAACCCGGCGTCGGCCCCGGCCGCGCGCTCGGCCGCGCGCAGGTACGCGTCGCGCTCGGCCGCGACCGCACGGATCTTCTGGTTGACCGCCTCGCGCCTCGTCCGCACGGTCGCGAGGTAGTCCGCCTGCTCGTCCGGCGTCATCGCCTGCATCTCGGCCGGCAGCTCGGCGCGTGGGATCTCGGCGAGCGCCTTGCCGCCGTCGACCGCGCCGATCAGGTCCTCCGCGTTCATCCGCGCCGTCTTCGCGCTGTAGCTGGCGGCCTCGGCCGCCGCGCTGACCGACATGCTCGCCCGGTTGCCGAGCTTGACCTGCGACGCCTCCTTGTCGCGCGCGCTGCCCCACCCGAGCACCGTCGACGCCAGCTCCTGGTTCAGCTCCCACAGCGCCCGGTCGTACGGCGTCTCGACCGCGACCACCCCGCCGTCCTGGGCGATGCTGGCGAACTCCCCGCCGGTCGCCGCCGCGATCCGCTGCCACGCGCGCGCCGTCTCCGGCGAGCTCCCGCACTGGATCGTGTTGACGACGATACCCTGCGCGCGCGCCCGAGCGGCCAGCTCGCCGGTGCCCGTCCCGTCCTGCCCCTGCTCGTCGTCGTGCGGCGGCGCGTCGCCGACCAGGAACACCAGCCGCAGCACCCCGTCGCCGCGCGTCCACTGCATCCTCGTCAGCGCGTCGTGCAAACCCTGGCCGACGTGCTCGGGGAAGTCCCCTCCTCCCTCGGCCTGGTATCCCAGCAGCTCGGCGTACACCGCGTCCATGTCCCCGGTGAAGTCGAACCGCTTCGTCACGTACGCGTCGCCGCGGTCGCGGTACGCCACCAGCCCGACCCGCAGCTCCGGCCGCGGCTCCCCGCCGGCGAGCCGGTTGGCGATCGCCCAGATCTTCTGCTTCGCCCCCTCGAGCAGGCCGCCCATGCTGCCGGTCGTGTCGAGCACGAACACGACCTCGATCCGCGGTCGTTGCTCGGATAACGGCGTTTCAGGGGCCACCGTCGCGACCGGCGCGGGCCGGGGCTCGGGCGAACGAGAGGTGGAGTGGATCGCCAGCGCGGCGCAGCAGACCGCGATCGCGCTGGCGGCGAGAACTTCCATCGAGCGAGCACGCATGCCCGCACCGTACGCGCGACGGCCCGTCATGGCCGCCGTGTCCGCCTGCATTTACACAGGTTTGACCTGACCCGCCGCGCCGTCGGCAAGAGCAAAGTCGATCGCCCACCGCGTTCGCGCCGCGAAACGTGATACCCGATCGATCGGAGCGGCGCCTATGCGCGTACCGATGGCCGTGATGAAGTTGTTCGACCTGCGACCGCGACAGCCGAGCGCCGTGGCCTCGGCGATCGCCCAGGAACAGCTCCGCAGCGTCCGCCGCGTCGGCGCGATCCGCTTCGCCGGCGCGACCGGCCTGCTCGCCCTCTACGCCGTCCTCGACCTCGCCCTCCGGCAGGCCGAGTGGGGCGGCGGCCTCGGCATCGTCGCCGGCTACTGGCTCGCCGCCGCCGCGCTCCTCTTCGCCGGCCCGCGCCTCGAAGGCCGCGGCGCCGCGCTCGGCCTGGCGATCCCGCTGGTCGACGTCCCGTTCATCTTCATCCTGCTCTACAGCACCCTCGGCACCGGCTCGGCCGCCGGCACCGCCGGCTTCGCCGTCGGCGTGTTCGCGCTGTTCATCATCTTCTCCTCGATCACCCTGCAGCGCCGCCTCGTCCTCGCCTGCGCGCTCGTCGGCAGCGCGCTCGAGATCGTCCTGCAGCGCGCCGCCGGCGTCACCGTCGGCGCCATGGTCGCGACCGTCCTCCTGCTCTCGCTCGTCGCCGCCACCTGCGCCTACCTGATGGGCCGCTTCCGCGTCCTGATCGAGACCACCGCCCGCGATCAGCTCCGGCTCGACCGCATGGGCCGCTACTTCTCGCCCGCCGTCGCCCACCTGCTCAGCCAGGCCCGCGAGCAGCAGGCGCTCGGCGAGGCGCGCGAGCTGACCGTCCTGTTCAGCGACATCCGCGGCTTCACCGCCCTCGCCGAGTCGATGCCGAGCGAGGCCGTCGTCAAGCTGCTCAACGACTACCTGACCTGCATGGTCGACGTCATCTTCGCCGCCGGCGGCACGCTCGACAAGTTCATGGGCGACGGCATCATGGCCTACTTCGGCGCCCCGATCGAGCAGCCCGACCACGCCGACCGCGCCCTGTGGTGCGCGGTGCACATGCAAGAGGCGCTCGTCCGCTTCAACGCCGCGCGCATCGACACCGGCCTGCCCGCGCTCAAGATCGGCGTCGGCCTGCACAGCGGCCGCGTGATCGTCGGCGACATCGGCTCGCCGCGCCGCCGCGAGTACACCGCGATCGGCGACGTCGTCAACGTCGCCGCGCGCCTCGAGAGCCTCACCAAGCAGCACGGCGCCCCGATCCTCGTCTCCGAGACCACCGTCGCCCGCGTCCGCGGCCCGGTCCGCTTCACCCGCGCCCCCGACGCCCCGATCCGCGGCCGCGCCGCCCCGCTCGCCCTCTACATCCCCGAGCCCGACCCCCAGGCCGGCGAGCGCACCGGCATCTGGCTGCAAGACCACGACAGCATCACCGCCTCCATCGACACCTCCGGCGAACAATCCGACACCCAACCCTCCGCCCGCCTCCACCCCGGCCCGCACAACCCCTGGGCCCAGGCCAGCTCGCCCGCCTGACCCCGCCGAGTTCCCTGCCCCTCAGGACATGTCCCCCGGGCCACCGATCGCCCCTCCCCTGCGCTTCCGGACATGACCTCCGGGACACCCCCCTCGATCACGGCCCACGCCGCCACTACCGCCATCCCACCGGCCGACGCCCCCGCCGGCATGACGGCCGTCGCGGCCCCGAGCGCGGGGACGCGCCCACCGAGCCCTCCGCCGCCCCGCCCCCGGATCGGAGCCGCCCCAGCAGGCGCCCCGCGCCCCCGGAGCGCGAGATCCCGCTCAGGCGATCAGCCCCGACCGCGCGTCCTCGGGCAGGTGCTCGAGCGCCGCCGCCAGCTGATCGCGCATCGCCGCCGCGATCTTCTTGAACAGCGCCCCGGCCTGGTCCTTGTTCCCGCCCGCGTCGACGAACGCGTCGTACTCGAGCCGCGCGTATTCGAGCATCGCCACCGGACCTGGCTGCAGAGACAGCAGCGACCACGAGTAGCGCTCGACCGCGTGCTCCGCGTTCGGCGACAGGTGCCAGCGGTTCGCCAGCATGAAGCGGTCATGCCCCTCGAGCGCCGCCGTCAGCGGCGCCCCGAGGCGGGTGATCACCGCGTCGCGGCTCGTCAGCAGCCGCTGCTGCAGTTTGAACGCCTCGAGCCGCTCGCGGCGGTCCTGCGGCGGGTAGCGTGGGTCGTCGCGGCGGAACGCCAGCCACGACAGGAACTCGTGGTTGTGGCGCCACGCCAGCCGCTGCGCCTCGATCTCCGCGACCAGCTTGGCGATCCGGTTCGAGTGTCGCCGCTTGAGCGACACCCCCGTCTCGGTCATCATCTCGCGGATCTCGCGCGAAAACAGCGACAGCGACGTGTAGCTGCGGATCTCGTCGAGCGCCTCGAGCGCGAGCCCGACCCCGAGCCCGACGTGCGCCGCGATCTGGATCGTCGTCACCACGATCCGCTCGTACAGGACCGGCATCACCTTCTTGAGCTCGTCCTGAGCGACCGTGCGCGACCGATCGAGCGCCTCGGTCTTCGCCGCGGTCAAGCTGCGCCGCAATTCCGCCACCGTCGGGTCGAACCCGGGGTTGTCCGCGTGCGCGAGGAACACTTCCTTCGCCGAAGCCATGGCTGGCACTACAGTAGGCAACATCGCGGTTTCTGGCTATGCCCCGCGTGCGCCGGCCCGGATCACGCCCGCGCGCGCAAATGCGGGCGCCCCGGCTCGAACCGCGCCCGCGGGGCCCCGCCGGACCCCGCGACCGCCGCCGGCCGGCCGTGTAAGGATCTCCGGCCGCCCCACGTTCCCGGTCCGAACGTCCCGGCAGACCCACGAGGGGCCCGGGGACGTTCCCCGCCCCGCTGGAGCCGACCTCATCATGCCGCACGCGCGACGCCTCCTCTCGTCCTCCCTGTCCCTCGCGCTGATCGTCGCTTGCAGCCCGCCGGCCCAGCCCGGCGGAAAGACCGACGGCCCCACCGCCTCGACGCTGCCCGGCCCTGCGGCCCCCGGCCAGCCCGGCCCCGCCGTCACCGACCCCGTCGCCGAGCTGACCGCCGTCTCCGGCCCCGCCGGCGCGCGCACCGACGACCTGCCCGAAGGGACATTCCTCGGCCCCGGGGCCAAGCTCGCCGCCGGCAAGACCCTCGTCGTCCCGCGCGGCACGATCGCCGAGGTCCGCCTCGCCGGCGGCACCGTCCTCCGCCTCAACGAGGGCACCCGCCTCACCCTGCCCGACGGCCCGGCCGCCCGCGCCCTCGCGCTCGAGGCCGGCGAGCTGGTCGCGCTCGTCGCCGCCGGCCAGCCCCCGCTCGGCCTGCGCGTCGGCCCCGACACCCTCGACGTCCAGACCGGCGAGGCCCGCGCGCTCGTCCGCGGCGACCGGCGCGCCTACGACGTGGTCTATGGGACAGCTCGCCTGCGCACCGGCGGCCAGGACATCCCGATGGGCCCCGGCGCCCACGTCGACACCCCGCTCGCCGCCCCGGCCCAGCCCGCCGTGCCGCAGGTCAGCCTGCGCCCGCTCGAGGACACCGCCTGGTCGCGCGCCTTCGAGGTCGCCGCGCAGATGGCCGACAGCGTCCCCGCCGGCGTCGGCAGCCTGACCGCGCGCCGGGCCGGCAGCCAGACCGAGCTCTACAAGCTCGCGCTGGTCGACCAGAAGGTGAACGTCGCGATCTCCGGCCGGATCGCCCGCACCGAGATCGAGCAGACCTTCTACAACGAGGCCGCCGAGGTGCTCGAGGGCACCTACCGCTTCCCGCTGCCCGCCGACGCCTCGATCTCCGGCCTGCAGCTGCTGGTCGGCAACACCTGGATGAACGCGGAGATGCTCGAGAAGCAGCGCGCCCGCGAGATCTTCCGCCAGATCGTCGACGCGACGATCCCGCGCGACCCGGCTCTGCTCGAGTGGGAGCGCGGCAACATCTTCAAGCTCAAGATCTTCCCGATCCCCGGCCGCGGCGAGCGCAAGATCCGCCTCAGCTACACCCAGGTCCTCCCGGCCGTCGGCGACAACCTGCGCTACCGCTACCCGCTGTCCGGCGCGAGCACCGGCGCGACCGGCACGGAGATCGAGAACTTCCAGTTCACGATCTCCGTCGACAAGTCCGAGCTCCCGCCGACCGGCGAGCTCGTCACCCCGATGGCCGCGCTGCAGCGCCGCGAGACCGGCGACACCGTCGAGCTGACGACCGCCATGCAACGCTTCCGCCCGGTCCACGACCTCGGCGTCGACCTCCCGATCCCGCCCGAGGACCGCCGCGTCCACGCCGAGACCCACCTCGACCGCGACGGCCAGGCCTACTTCATGCTGGCCTTCAAGCCAGATCTCGACCTCCGGCCGTCGAATCGCCCGCGCCACTACGCCTTCGTGCTCGACCGCAGCCACAGCACCACCCCCGAGCTGTGGACCGTCGCCCGCAGCCTCGTCCAGGCGACCGCCGCCACCCTCGGCGCCGACGACCGCGTCACCGTGCTCGCCTGCGACGCCGCCTGCGACGTCGCCCCCGGCGGCCTCGCCTCCGCGACCGACCCGGCCCACCGCACCAGCATCGAGCGCTTCCTCGACGCCCAGGTCCTCGCCGGCGCCAGCGACCTCGCCGGCATGATGCGCTCCGCCGCCGAGGCGCTCGGCGGCGCCGACATGGCCGACCCGAAGGCCCGCGAGGCCGAGCGCGTGATCGTCTACCTCGGCGACGGCAGCCCCAGCGCCGGCCCGCTCGCGCCCGACGAGCTCCTGCGCGACGTCGAGCGCCCGCTCGCCGGCGCCCGCGTCGAGGCGATCGCCCTCGGCGCCCGCTCCGACCTGCTCGTCCTCGGCGCCCTGGCCAAAAAGACAGGCGGCGACCTCCTGCGCGCCGACGCCAAGGACGACCTCCGCGGCCTCGTCCGCGAGCTGCGCCTGCGCGCCGCCCTCCCGGTCGCCCGCGACGTCAGCCTCTCCCTCCCCGACGGCATGGTCTACACCCACCCCGGCGAGCTCGCCGCCGTCCGCCCCGGCGACACGATCACCCTCGTCGGCAAGCTGAGCAAGCCGGTCCACGGCCCGCTGACCCTGCGCGCGACCGGTCCCGACGGACAGGTCGTCCAGGACAGCCTGCAGGTCGACCTCGAGGCCGTCCCCGGCCCGAACGCGGCGCGCCGGGCCCACCTCCCGCGCACCTGGGCCCGCGAGGAGATCGAGGCGCTGACCGCCACCCGCGGCCACGCCGCGCGCGCCGAGATCATCGACCTGTCGCGCCAGTACACCGTGCTGTCGCGCTACACCGCGCTGCTCGTGCTCGAGAACGACGCGATGTACCGCGAGTTCAACGTCGTCCGCCAGTCGGCCCGCACGACCGGCTGGAACGGCCAGTTCGCCGGCACCCAGCCGCCCGGCGGCGCCCCGGCCCCCGTCGCCGCCGCCCCGACCGCGAAGGACCAGGCCGAGGCGCTCGCCGCCGAGCCCGCCGGCGAGCGCGACCGTCCGCCCGCGCCCCCGACCGACACCGCGTCGACCGCGAGCCGCCGCGACGCCGACCCCGACGAAGAGGCCCCACCGGCCCCCGAGTCGCGCGCCCAGGGCCGCGCCAGCCGCGAGGACCAGGCCCCCGCCGCCGAGCCCGCCGAGGAGGAGGCCCCGATCGACCTCGACGCCGGCGACGCCCCCAGGACCGAGGCCGCCAGGGACGAGAAGGCCAAGTCCGCCCCGCGGCCGGCCCCGTCGGGCGCCCCGGCCAAGCGGGCCGAGAGCGCCGACCTCAGCACGTCCGACGACTGGGGCGGCCCCGTCGGCGGCGTCGCCAAGCCCGGCAAGGGTCGCGGCTCGTACCGCCCTCAACCTGTCTGGAAGGTCAGCCCCGCCGGCGCCCCGAGCCCGGCGACCCTGAACCAGCTCGTCGCCCTGCGCCGCGCCGTCCAGGCCGACCCGACCAGCCGCGCCGCCCACCGCAAGCTCGTCCAGGCGGCGATCCGCGCCGGCGCCCCCGAGGCGTTCGAGGACGCCCGCGCCTGGTCGCAGGCCGACCCCGACCACGCCCCCGCGCTGCTCGCCGTCGCCGACCTGCTCGCCGCCCGCTCCGACCCCAACGCCCCGCGCGCCTACGGCTCCGCCGCCGAGGTCAAGCCGTTCGACAGGCAGCTCCAGGCCAACCTCGCCGAGGCCTACGAGAACAAGGGCGACCTCGCCCGCGCCTGCGCCCACCGCCGCGCCCTCGTCAGCATCGACCCCGCCCGCGCCGGCTTCCGCGTCGACCTCGCCCGCTGCCTCTCGGGACAGGGCCGCAGGGACATGGCCCGCGAGACCTTGACCACGACGACCTCGCGCGCCCCCGAGCTCGCGCGCGCCCTGCGCGACCTCGACGCCGGCGCCCTGCTGCCGCTCGCCCCGACGCTGCCCGCCGGCCCCGACCTGCGCGCGACGCTCACCTACACCGGCCCCGGCGACCTCGACATCGCGATCGTCGACCCCCGCGGCCGCCGCCTGTCCGCCCTCCGCCCCGACGGGATCAAGGTCGTCGAGGCCCCCGGCAGCGAGACCCTCACCTTCACCACCGTCCGCAAGACCCTGGCGATCGAGGTCTCGCGGATCGCCGGCCAGGGCCCGATCACCGGCCAGCTCACCCTCAAGACCCCGAGCGTCACCCGCACCTACCCGTTCACGCTCGACCAGGGCAGCCTGCGCCTCGCCACGGTCGGCTACGCCGCCAACACCCGGCCATACTACGGCTACTACGAGTGATGCTCCACGCCCGCGGCCTCCCCCTGCTCCTCCCCCTGCTCGCCGGCTGCGCCAGGCCGGCGAGCGCCGTGGCGACCTCCGTCGTCGTCGACCCGCAGGCCGCCCCGGAGACGCCCGCGGGCGACCTGCCGATCCTGCGCCAGAAGGCCGCGATGGGCCGCGTCGACGCCGTCCGCGCCGAGCTCGCCCCGCGCCTCGCCGCCGCCTCCGCCGGCCCGCGCGACCGCGGCCGCGACGCCCTGCGCGCCCTCGCCCTCGAGCTCGCCCTCGCCCAGGACGACCAGCCCGCCGCCCTCGAGCAGCTCGCCGCCCTCGCCCGCGCCCTCGACGACCTCGGCGAGCAGGCCGGCCGCGAGGAGCGGGCCCGCTGGCACATGCTCCACGGCGCCTGCCTGTTCGCCCAGCAGCGCTACGCCGACGCCCGCGGCCAGGACCTCCAGGCCCTCGCCCTGCTCGACCCCGGCCCCGAGATCCCGCTCGTCGGCGACGTCCTCGCCGGCCTCGCCCGCGACCAGCTCGCCCTCGGCGACCCCGCCCGCGCGCTCGAGTCGGTCCGCCGCGCCATGTCTGTCCACAAGGACAGCCTCGCCCTGCTCGCCGACCGCGTCCTCGCCGTCGACATCATGATCGCCCTCGGCGAGGCGAGCGAGGCCGTGATCACCGCCGGCAAGGCCTACGACGACGCCCTGCTGCACGTCGGCCCCGACACCCTCGCCCACGCCGAGGCGCTCGTCGCCGCCGCCTCCGCCACCCTCGCCTCCGGCGACCTCGACGCCTCCCGCAGCTTCCTCACCGACGCCCACGAGATCTGGGCCGCCCTGCAAGCCGACCGCACCGACACCAGCCGCCCCGTCAGCGCCCGCCTCGAGCGCCGCCTCGCCGCCCTGGGCGCCGCCCTCCCCGCGCCGCGCTAGCCCCTTCGCGCATGTCCGAAGAGACATCCCGACCCCGGGCGTCCGCGAACGCCGGGCGCCGGATCGAGCGGACTTGTTGGACAGGCGTACAAGAACCGCCGCCGGTGACCCCGATCACTCGCGCCCGCGCGCACGCAAGTCACGCCCCGGTGACGGCCGGGCACCGCCGGCCCCCCGAGGCCCCAGGTCTGCCGCGGACTTGAGCCGCTCGCAGCGTCAAGGTAACTTGCCGCCGCAGCACCACCCCATGGCCGGTCACACGTCTGAACACGCCAGCGTCGAGCTCGCGAGCCGCTCCTCCGGGCTCCTCGGCTTCCTCCGCGACTTCCACAACAAGACGATCCTGTTCCGCCTCGGCGACTGGATCTTCGTCACCTACGGCATGATCGCCGGCCTCGCGTTCCTCGTCGGCGTGTCGACCGCGACCTGGTACATGGGCATGGTCGGCAGCGACGTCGCCAAGCTGGCCGCGTTCTACCTGTTCTTCGCGATCCCCGCGATCCTGATGGTCTCGCGCCTGACCAGCATCCTGCTCGAGTGGCGCGAGCTGTTCCGCCGCCCGCTGCAGACCCTGCTCAAGCCCGGCTACATGCTCCACGGCGGCATCTTCGGCGGCATGATGGCCTTCGTCGGCTACGCGTTCGCCACGAACACCAGCCTGCTCGCCCTGCTCGACGCCGCCGGCTTCTGCATGCCGCTCGGCGAGGCGATCGCCCGCCTCGGCTGCTACGTCTACGGCTGCTGCTGGGGCCGCCCGACCGACTCGCGGTTCGGCGTCGCCTACACCAGCCCGCACTCCAAGGTCGTCCGCTTCCGCCCCGACCTCCAGGGCGTCAAGATCCACCCGGCCCAGCTCTACGCGCTGACCGCCCACCTGATCCAGTTCACGATCTTCTACGCGCTGCTGCCGTACAAGGTCTTCGACGGCATGTTCGCCGCGCTCTACCTGATCTCGCACCCGATCATCCGCTTCGGCCTCGAGTTCTTCCGCCAGGACGACCGCGGCAAGCTCGGCCGCTGGACGCACACCAACATCTACAGCGCGATCATGGTCGCCCTCGGCGTCGTCGTCCTCGCCTACGGCCTCGTCGCCGGCACCACCAACCTCGCCGTCAACCTCCAGTTCCGCTACGTCCACACCCTCACCCACGGCCCGGCGATCCCCTACTTCGTCTTCATCTTCCTCGCCGCCTGCGCCGCCTTCGGCGTCCACTACAAGGCCGTCGGCTCGTGGGTCAGCAAGCCCTCCGGCGGCATGAAGCCCGACATCACCGAGATGGGCATGGGCGCCACCGAGCGCACCAAGTAGCCCCTCCACCCTTGCCCCCTCCGCGACGGCGGCCCACCTTCACAAGGTGCGGCCGCCTCCGCATTTAACAGCTATCCGCGCGCGCCCGCCCTCTCACCCCGCTCCGCGAGCCCGTCCACCTCCGCGACCTCGACACCGGCGCCGACATCGAGATCGCCGTCAACGACTTCGCCCAGCTCTCGTGGTCGCGCGCCCCGCAGGATCCCGACGACCCCGACGCCTGGGCCCGGACCCACGAGCTCGGCCGCTGGCGCTGGACCGGCGACGGCACGTTCGCGGCGCTGATCGGCCCCGGCGATCGCTACGTCGCCGCCGTCCGCACCGACACCGGCCAGGCCCTCGCCGTCCCCGACCACGCGCGTGACGGCTGGTCGCTCCAACGCCACTTCCTGCTGACCCTCGCCGACCCGTCCGAGCACGTCGCCGCCATCTGGGACCCAGCGACCGGCGCCGTCCGCGTGTGGTACCGCGACCAGCCCGAGCCCGACCTCCGCCGCTCGACCGCAGGATTCGCCGAGTTTGCGATCCCCGACCCGCTCGACGCCGCCCAGGCCCGCCTCGTCCGCGTCGACCTCGCCACCGCCGCCGTCGAAGAGCGCCTGCCGCGGCTCTCCACCGCGGGCGGCTGGCTCGCCGGCGACATCTACCTCCTCATGGAGCCGCGCGAGTCCGTCGCACGCCCCGACGTCAGCGAACACGTCTCCAGCTACCTCCACGACCTCACCTTCGCCGACGCCCGGACCAAGCTCTACACCCCGATCGCCGAGGCCGTCCCCTCCGTCCGCTGGCTCCCCGACCAGGGCCTCGTCTACCTCGACGCCCACGGCCCCGACCCCGGCGTCTGGGTCGTCCCGCTCCCGCCCGCCTGACTCATCGGACATGCCCTCGAGAGCATGTCCCTCACGCATCCAGCCGCACAAGCCCCCCCGTCGCGCACCCACCCCGCCGCGATCCCACACCTCAAGCAGCCGGCTGGTTCGTGTTAGGGCCGCGAGCCGGGCGCGAGGCACGAGCGTCCGTCTCGCGGCGCGCACCTGCCTCAAAAGCCAGCCCTGCAACGGAGCGACGGACCGGCTGCGCCGCATCTCACGAAGACGGCGTGCATCGGGCCGGGCATGCGGGTGCGTGCGTATCGGATGGTCGGATGCGGGCGACGAAGTCGACTGCATCCGGCCAACGACGCGCACGCACCCGCATGCCCGGCCCGCTGCGAGCAGCCTTCGGCAAGTTGCCCCGCGCCCCGGTCAGGCCCCGGTCAGGCCCCGAGCACGAACCCGACCGCCCCGAGCGCCCCGAACAGCAGCGCCGCGAACCCGAGCGCGTTGCGCCGGATCCCGATCGCCAGCAGCGCGCAGACCACCGCCGGGACCGAGTAGATCATCATCTCCTCCCAGCCGACCCGGTGCCCGCGCATACCCGCCTGCAAGAACCCCATCGTCCCGGTCCCGATCGCCACGTATGCGAAGATCGTCTGGGCGACGCTCGGCTTCGGCTTGGCCTGGTTCATGCCCGGCTTCCTATCCGACCGGCGCGCGAAAGTCGACCGCGCCGCGCGCCCCGTCGGTCCCCGGCGCGCCCCGCCGGCCCCGTCCTGCACCCGTGCGGCACCTCGCCCCGGCCCGGCTAGCCACGAAACGCGCGCTCTGCTACCTCCCGGCCGCTGTGGAAGACCTCGCCGCCGAAGTGGCCCGCCGTCGGACCTTTGCGATCATCAGCCACCCGGACGCGGGCAAGACCACGCTGACCGAGAAGCTCCTGCTCTACTCGGGCGCGATCCAGCTCGCCGGCGCCGTGCGGGCCAAGAAGGCCGGGCGCGCGACCACCTCCGACTGGATGGAGATGGAGCGCGAGCGCGGGATCTCCGTCACCACCTCGGTGATGAGCTTCGAGTACCCGCACCCCGAGCGCCCGGCGGACGCCCCGCCGGTCCAGGTCAACCTGCTCGACACCCCCGGCCACGCCGACTTCGGCGAGGACACCTACCGCGTCCTCACCGCCGTCGACGCCGCGCTGATGGTGATCGACGGCGCCAAGGGCGTCGAGGAGCGCACCGAGAAGCTGATCGAGATCTGCCGCCTGCGCGACACCCCGGTCGTCACCTTCATCAACAAGTTCGACCGCGAGTGCCTCGACCCGATGGAGCTCATGGGCGACGTCGAGAAGAAGCTCGGCATGACCTGCGTGCCGATGACCTGGCCGATCGGCATGGGCAAGCGCTTCAAGGGCGTCTACGACCTCGTGCACCACCGCCTGCACCTGTTCCAGGCCCAGGGCCACGACCGGATCCAGCAGGGCATCGTCATGACCGACCTGACCGACCCGAAGCTCGACGAGCTGCTCGGCGACCAGGTCGACGAGCTGCGCCAGGCCGCCGAGCTGCTGTCCGAAGCGAGCCCGCCGTTCGACCACGCCGCCTTCCTCGCCGGCAAGCAGACCCCGCTGCTGTTCGGCTCGGCGATGAACAACTTCGGCGTCCGCGAGCTGCTCGAGACCTACATCCGCCTCGCCCCCGGCCCGCTCTCGCGCGAGGCGATCACCGGCCCCGCCGCCGTCAACGCGCCCGCCCCCGGCGAGCCCGTGCCCACCCGCCAGGTCGAGCCGACCGAGCCCGGCTTCACCGGCTTCGTCTTCAAGATCCAGGCGAACATGGACCCGAACCACCGCGACCGCATGGCCTTCCTGCGCGTCTGCTCGGGCCGCTTCGAGCGCGGCATGCGGGCCCACCACTGCCGCCTCGGCCGCGAGGTCGGCCTCGGCAACGCGACGATGTTCATGGCCCGCGACCGCGAGATCGTCGAGGCCGCCTACGCCGGCGACATCATCGGCCTGCCCAACCACGGCACGATCAAGATCGGCGACACCTTCACCACCGGCGAACAGCTCCGCTTCACCGGGATCCCGAGCTTCGCCCCCGAGCTGTTCCGCCGCGTTTTGTTGAAGAGCCCGCTCAAGGCGAAGGCGCTGGCCAAGGGCCTGCAACAGCTCGCCGAGGAGGGCGCGATCCAGGTGTTCAAGCCGCTGCTCGGCAGCATGTTCGTCGTCGGCGCGGTCGGCCAGCTCCAGCTCGAGGTGATGAAGCACCGCCTCAAGTCGGAGTACGACGTCGACGCCGACTACGAGGGCGTCGAGTACACGACCGCCCGCTGGGTGACGCCGAAGATGGACGGGAAGTCGAAGATCGAGATCAGCAAGCTGCTCGAGGGCTTCCAGCACAAGAACCAGGCCAACCTGGCGCACGACAGCCACGGCGACCTCGCCTACCTGGCGCCGAACAAGTGGAACCTGCAGAAGGTCGAGGAGCGGTTCCCCGAGCTGCGCTTCTCGGCGACGCGCGAGCACACCTGAGCCGCGACACGGGTCCGCGCACGGCAACTTGCCGGAGGCCGCTCGCAGCGGGTCGGGCATGCGGGCCGTCGCCCAGGCTTCGGCATCGAGGTCGACTTCCTCGCCCGCGCACGGCAACTTGCCGGAGGCCGCTCGCAGCGGGTCGGGCATGCGGGCCGTCGCCCAGGCTTCGGCATCGAGGTCGACTTCGTCGCCCTCGATCGCCTGCAGATGGGCGACGGCCCGCATGCCCGACCCGATGCACGCCGACTCCGTGAGATGCGTCGTCGCCGGCCCTCGGCTTCGCTGCAAGATCGTCGTGATGCGCTGGTGCTCGCCGCGAGACGCGGGCTCGTACCTCGCCCCCGTCTCACGGCCCTCTCACGACCTCGCCGGCTCCTCGATACCGGACCTCGACGAGCGCGAGTCCCTCGACCTCGGACCGCGATGAGCACGATTCTCTCGACCTCCGACCGCGACGAGCGTCGTGGAGCACAACGACGGGCGCGTGTCTTTTCGGGCAGGTTTGCGCCGGGCTTCGCGCGTTGGTTCCAGGCGTCGTGCGGCAGTGGTGCCGGGCGACCCCAGCGGTACGTGAGCAGGACTGCGCGCGGCCTGGGTCCATGCACATGCGACGGACCGCGGAGTGGACGCACGACCGCGAATCGTGCCAGCTAGGGCGCATGTCCCTTCGCCGCTTTGCTCGCAGGTCCGCGGTCCTCGGCCCGCTGCTCGCCCTCCTCGCCTGCACGATCCGCGACCCCTTCGAGGACGCGAGCGCGAGCGCGACGACGACGACCTCGACCGGTGAGACCACCGCTGCGACCACGCCGGACACCACGAGCACGACCTCGACGGGCACGACCACCGAGGCGCCGACCACCAGCGCCGCGAGCACCGCCGAGACCCTCACGAGCGCCACCTCGACGGGCGACGCCCCCACGAGCACGACCGGCGACGACCTCACCGGCACGTCCGACCCGGGCACCACCACCACCGACGGCACCACCGGCGGCCCGTCGCCCCTCGGCTCGCTCCAGCCGTGCGGGCTGAACCAGCCCGCGTGCCCGCCCGGCGAGAAGTGCTCGCTGAAGCTCGGCGACATGGGCTTCGCCGACGCGGAGCCGGTCTGCGTCACCGTCACCGGCGACGGCGCCCCGGGCGTCGCCTGCGAGACGGACTACCCCGCGCACGACGGCGGCTTCGTCACGCTCGACGACTGCGACGCGAACACCTACTGCTGGGGCGCCGACTGGGACCCGGGCCAGTGCCTCGTCCTCTGCCCGGGCGGCGACGCCGACTGCCCGCAGGGACAGGTCTGCCTGCTCGAGATCGACGCCTTCCCGCTGTGCCACTGGACCTGCGATCCGCAGGTCCCCGACGACTGTGACAAACACGGCCTCGGCTGGTGCCGCGAGTCCCAGAGCGAGCCCGGCCAGTTCCTCTGCGACGAGCTCCCCAAGCCCTGACCCGCGCGCGAACTCGCCCCGCCCCGCGAGTGATCGGGATCCGCCGACGAGCGCACTGTTCCCTCCGAGCAGCCGTCGCGGGCGCTGGGGTCCCGCCGCGCGCGCTCGCAGGAGCCTCGACCGTGCGCACCGCCCTGGCCGTCCCCGCGCCCGCCGCCTCGCGCGGCCTGCTCGACATCCTCTACCACCGCGACGGCGACCGCCTCGTGTTCGTCTGCACCACCGCCCCGGTCGACGGCGACTGGCTCGACATCCCCTTCGAGCTGTGGAAGCAGTGGAGCTTCGTCCAGCTCCTGCTGCGTCCCGCCGCCGACGCCCCGCGCGCCGAGCTCGTGCTCAGCGACCTCCGTGGCCGCTACCTGCGCGACCTCGCCGGCCAGCCCCGGCCGCTGCACGCCGTCGGCGCCCTGATCCAGCGGCTCGAATTCGCCGACGACGCCCGCGGCATGGCCTTCCGGATCGCCGCGCGCATCGGCGACACCCCCGGCGACCTCAACGTCTTCATGGGCCTCACCCACCACGGCTCGCTGCCCGCGCTGGCGACGCAACCCCTGCGCCCCCCGCCGGCGCGGGCCGGGGCCGGCGAACCTCCCGCCCTGCGCGCCGGGTGATCCACGAACGCCCCTCGAGCCGCTCATGGATGCCATGCCGATCGACGGCCACGCCGACACGCTCGGCGCCGACCTCACCAGCCGCGCCACCGGCGACCGCGGCTCCGCGCAGACCACCGTCGGCACCGACGCCGCCGTCGGCCCGCGGACCCGCCTCCCGACCGTCGGCGAGCCGCTCGGCGACTTCACCCTGCTCGCCCGCCTCGGCGAGGGCGGCATGGGCGTCGTGTACGCCGCGTGGAGCCACAAGCTCGCGCGCCGGGTCGCGATCAAGCTGCCGACCCGCGGCCTCGACGACGAGGCCCGCGCCCGGATCGTCCGCGAGGCCCGCAGCCTCGCCCAGGTCGACCACCCGAACGTCGTCCAGATCTACGAGATCGGCGAGCAGGACGGCGTCCTCTTCATCGCCATGGAGCTGGTCGAGGGCGCGACCCTCAAGCAGTGGCAGTCCGACGCCGCCCGCGGCTGGCGCGAGATCCTGGCGATGTACCTGCAAGCCGGCCGCGGCCTCGCCGCCGCGCACCGCCAGGGCCTGCTCCACCGCGACTTCAAGCCCAGCAACACCCTCGTCGACCGCGAGGGCCGCGTCCGCCTGATCGACTTCGGCCTCGCCCGCATGCGCGACCAGAGCCAGGACATCGCCCCCACCGTCGAGGGCGTCGAGGGCGACGAGCGCTCCGGCCCCGAGTTCGTGCTCACCAGCCGCTGCGGCACCCCCCGCTACATGGCCCCCGAGCTCTACGAGACCGGCGCGACCGTCGACGCCCGCAGCGACCAGTTCTCGTTCTGCGTCGCCCTGTGGGAGGCCCTGTTCGGCGAGCTCCCCGACTTCCAGCGCACCGTCCCGCGCGACGCACCCCGCCGCGTCCCCGCCTGGCTCGTCCGCCTCCTCCGCCGCGGCCTCGCCTACCGCCGCGAGGACCGCTTCCCCGCGATGGACGCCCTGCTCGCCGACCTCGAACGCGGCCTCCACCCGCCCCGCCGCCCCCTGACCGTCGCCGCCCTGTCCGGCGCCCTCGCTGCGAGCGCAGGCGCCGTGTTCGCCGCCCGCACGCACGAGGGCGCCTGCCCCGCCCCGTCCGCCCTCGCCGCGTCGCTGTGGTCCCCCGAGCAGCGCGCCGCCCTCGATTCCTCTGGCTCTTCGGCCATGTCTGTCGAGCCCTGGCTCTCCAACCAGGTCGACGCCTGGGCCGAGGCCCGCGCCGACGCCTGCCGCCGCGGCGACGCGCTCGCCGGCCCCGCCCGCGCCCGCGCCGAGCTGTGCCTCGGCGAGCGCCGCCGGGCCCTCGCCGACGTCGCCGCCGCGGCCGCCGCCGGCGCGACCGCCGGGCGGGACGCCGCCCGCTGGGACGCCCAGCTCGCCCTGTGGGACCGCGCCCTCGCGCCCGCGCGCGACTGCGTCGACCCGGTCTACCTCGCCCAGCCGTTCGCCACGGCTGTCCGCGGCGACCTGTCCGAGATCTCCTGGCTCGAAGACCAGTTGATGACCGGCGCCGCGCTCGTCCGCAGCGGCGACCCGGCGGCCGCCGAGCCGGCGCTCGAGCTCGCCCGCGCCCGCGCCGGAGCGCTCGGCGACCCGTGGCGCCGCGCCCGCGCCGAGGTCGAGCTCGGCGTCGCCGCGTTCGCCCGCGGCGACGAGACCGCCGCCCGCAGCCGCTTCGAGGCCGCCACGGCCGCCGCCGAGGCCGCCGGCGACGACTTCCTCGCCGCCGACGCCTGGCGCTGGCTCGTGTTCGTCGACGCCGCCCGCGGCCCCGCCCCGCGCGACGCGCTCGTGCTGCTCCCGCACGCCGAGGGCAAGCTGCGCCGGATCGGCCAGGACGGCGGCCCGCGGATGGTCGACCTCCAGCTCTCCGCCGCCTGGGCCGAGCTGCGCGCCGGCGACCTCGACAACGCGCACCGCCGCCTCGCCGCCGCCCTCGCCCGCACCAGCGGCGTCGACGAGGCGCTCGCCGCCCGCGTCCTCCGCCACCACGCCGAGCGCGCGCACCAGCGCGGCGAGCACCCGGCCGCGATCGACTTCGCCCGGCAGGCGCTCGCCCTCCAGCTCCGGCGCGACGGCCCCGACGCCCGCAGCGTCGCCGACACCCGTCAGAGCCTCGCCCGCTACGAGCTCGCCGCCGGCATGCTCCCCGAGGCCGAGGCCGACCTCCGCGCCGCCCTCGCCGTCGCCGCCGACGACCCCGACCCGCGCGAGCGCGCCTCCCTGCGCACCCACCTCGCGGTCCTCCTCTATACCCGCGGCGACCTCGCCGCCGCCCGCGCCGCCGCCGACGAAGCCGCCGCCGAGTTCGCCGCCGTCCGCGACCCGCACGCCGGCCGCGCCGACCGGATCGCCCTCGCCGAGCTCGCCGGCGACCTGTCCCTCGAGTCAGGCGACCCGCGGACCGCCCTGCGCCGCTACGCCGAGGGCCTCGCGCTCGCCGCCGACGCCGCCGCGCTCCCCGAGGTCGCCGCCAACGCGCTCGCCATGCGCGTCGGCCAGGCCGCCGCCCACCACCGCCTCGGCGACCTCGCCGCCGCCCACGCGACGATCACCGCCGTCCTCGCCGACCTCGCCGCCGCCCCCGCCTCCGTCCAGGCCTACGCCCTCGGCACCGCCGCCGAGATCGAGCACGCCCGCGGCGACCTCGCCCGCGCCCAGGCCCGCTGCGCCGAGGCCCTCGCCCGCGTCCCCGCCGACGACCCCCTCGCCGCCGAGCTGCGGACCCTCGCCACCCGGCTCCGCGCCGCACGCCCCTGACGCCCCCCACGACGTCCTCGCGGCTCCACGGACTCCCTGGCTGCCCTTTCGGTCATGTGCGACGCGTCCTCGCAACGCCACGGACGACCCGCACGCCCGGCCCGCCGCGAGCTGCCCCCGGCAAGGGACCCGCCGCGCACCCGAGCCGGCCGCCCCGCCGTTTTCGGTGATCCGATCGCCCCGCCCGCGCCACCAATACGGCGCCGATGCCAATCACGACGACCTCGGTCAGCAGCCCCCTGCCCGTCGCCGGGACCTCGACCTCGACCCTCACCGACGGCACGCTGGTCCTCCGCTACGCGCTCGCCGGCAGCGCCCTCGTGTTCGAGTGCTGCGGCCAGACCTCGTCGACCGGCCGGATCGTGCTCGCCCCCGAGGTCTGGCGCGCCTGGCTGCGCGAGGGCCTCGCCCTCGTCGTCGAGCCGAGCGCCCCGGCCCCGACCCTGCTCGTCCGCCTCACCGACGCGACCGGCCGCGACCTCCGGACCACCGACGGCGAGCCGACCCCCGTGTCCGCGACCGCCCGCCTGCGCGCCCACCTCCTCTTCGCCGACTCGTCCGGCATGAGCTTCAAGATCGCGCTCGACGGCGCCGGCGCCGTCACCGTCGACCTCGCCGACCTCTCGACCCAGCTCCGCCCCCCGCCGCCCAAGCTCCCGCCGGACCCGCCCCGGCCCAACTGACCCGCCCCGGGACCACCGGCGCGGACGCGGCGCGGAGGGAGCGCGCCCGTCCGTCCCCGCACCGGCCGCGGACGCGGCGCGACCCACGAGCGCCCGTCCGCGGCCCGCCACCGGCCGCGGACACCGGCGCGACGACCGAACGCGCCCGTCCGCGGCCGGCGAGCGACGAGGGCCCGCCCCGGCGCCCGAACCTGTCCGAAGCGTCACCTTGACGGGCGCGGGCCTCGCGGCTATTGCCGGCATCATGTCGCCCCGCTCGATCATCCGCGGCATCGTCTACGTCGGCTACTTCCTGGCCTTCCTCCTGCTGCTCGGGTTCTTCGGCGCGCTGCTCCCGCGCGAGCACGTCTCGATGGAGACGATCGAGCTGCCGGCCCCGCCCGAGGCCGTGTACGCGACCCTGCGCGACGTCACCTCCGCCCCGACCTGGCGCACCGGGCTCACCAGCGTCGAGCTGCTGCCCAAGCGCGGCGACCGCGAGGTCTACCGCGAGCACGGCGCGGACGGCCCGCTGACGCTCGAGGTCGTCGAGGACATCCCCGGCAAGCGCCTGGTGACCCAGGTCGCCGACCTCGGCCTGCCGTTCTCCGGCCGCTGGGTGTTCCAGCTCGCCCCGAGCGAGTCCGGCGGCACGCGCCTGACCCTCGCCGAGATCGGCGACGTCCCGAACCCGCTGATCCGCTTCCTCGGCCACTACCTGTTCGGCTTCGACAGCACCGTCGACCAGTACGCCGCCGATCTCCGCAGACACCTCGGCGCCCGCAGCTGAGGCGAGCTGCCCCTTCGCGCATGTCCTCGGGGCCTGGTCGCCCGCCGCCCTCACCGGCGCCGGCGCCGGCGCGCGAGCGCCAGCAGCCCGACCAGCCACAGCGCCGCTGGCCCGCGCGGCTCGGCCGCGCAGCCGCAGCCGTCCTCCGGCAGCGCCGTCCGCAGGCAGTCGCCGTCGGGGCAGTCCTGCGGCAGCAGGTCGACGCCGGTCTCCTCGCGCAGCCACGTCAGCACCGGGTACGGCACCCCGTACACGCTGTCGCCGGCGCCGCAGGGTCGGACCCCGCGCGACGTCACCCCGGCGAGGCGGAACTCGCCGCTCGCCAGGCGGACGAACGCCGGCCCGCCGGAGTCGCCGCCGCACGCGTCGCGGCCCTCGCCGCCGGCGCGGAACTCGAGGCCCGACGGCGAGAAGCTGTCGATCGGCGTCGTCATGATCCGCTTGTTGCCGACGTCGTCGGTCGTCAGCAGCTGGTCCTCCTCGGGGTCGACGGTGGTGCCGAAGCCGATCACGAAGATCTCGCTGCCGACGTACATCGCGTCGTCCCACTCCTCCTGGGTCGTCAAGACCGGCACGATGTCGATCCCGAACACGTCCTGCCCGAGGATCACGTAGCCGAAGTCGTACGCGTCGGCCTTGCAGTTCTCGGTGCAGGCCGTCGGGTAGATCCCGTAGCGCTCGACCGACGCGACGCGGTTGCGGTCGTTGGTGTAGATCGTGTCGCCGAAGATCACCCGCATGTCGTCGAGGTCGGGCTCCTCGTCGAGGCAGTGGGCCGCCGTCAGGATCAGGCGCGGCGCGACCAGCGTGCCCGTGCACAGGTTGGCGGTCGACGCGGTCTCCTGGCCGAGGATTGCGACGACGTTCGTCCACTCGCTCAGCGGCACGTCCTCGCCGCCGACGATCGTCGACGGTCGCGGCGGCTCGCGCAGCGGGAGGCCGAGGGCGACGGACAGGAGGCAGGCGAACCCAGGCGCGAGCACGTCGGCCAGGATAGCACCCCGACCCCTCCGGCGCAGACCCCGTGACGTCCGGGTCCGCCCCTGTCCGACGGGCCCGTCCCCTGGGGCCAGGCGACCGGGCGCCCGCCCCACCGCCGGACCTGGCGCCCGGCCCTTGCGGGACGTCCCGACGGCGGGTACCCATCCCACCGCAAGGAGCAAAACATGTCCCTCGAAGTCGGCCAGCCCGCCCCGTCCTTCTCCCTCCTCGACCACGCCCGCCAGCTCGTCACCCTCGACGGCCAGCGCGGCAAGACCGTCGTGCTCGCGTTCTACCCGGCCGCCTTCACCGGCGTGTGCGAGAAAGAGCTCTGCACCTTCCGCGACTCGCTCGCCGCGCTCAACTCGCTCAACGCCAGCGTGTTCGGCGTGTCCGTCGACGCGCCCTTCGCCAACAAGGCGTTCGCCGAGCGCAACGGCCTCAACTTCTCGCTGCTGTCCGACTACCAGCGCGAGGCGACCCGCGCCTACGGCGTCGCGCACGACGACTTCGCCGGCATGCCGGGCTACACCGCCGCCAAGCGCTCGGTCTTCGTGATCGACCCGAACGGCACCCTGCGCTACGCCTGGATCGCGCCGAACCCGGGCGTCGAGCCGAACTACGACGAGGTCAAGGCCGCCGTCGCCCAGATCGGCGCCTCCGCGGCCTCCTGAGGCCCGCCCTCGGGGCCCTGCGGGCGAGCTGTCCCTCGGGGCAGCTCGCCCGCGCGCGCTCGGGGCCCCGCGCAGGCGCGCGCGGCTCACCTGCGCCCGCGGGACGCCGCGGTCCCGGCGTACAATCCCGCGGATGATCGCCCGAGGCTTCGAACGCCGACCCTGGTTGCTCGGCACCTGCCTGCTCGCGGCCTGCTTCACCGACGGCGGCCTTCAGACCTCCCAGGCCTCCGGCATCGACGCGAGCTCCGGCACCAGCACGACCGACGCCCCGGCGACCGGCAGCACGACCGGCGCATCGACCTCCACCGCGGCCACCGACGACCCCCCACCGACCTGCGGCAACGACCTGATCGAGGCCCCGCTCGAGGAGTGCGACGACGGCAACGCCGACGACGACGACGCCTGTCCGAGCAATTGCAAGATCGCGACCTGCGGCGACGGCTTCGTCTGGGCCGGCATGGAGGAGTGCGACGACGGCCCCGACAACTCCGACGCCCCCGGCGCGACCTGCCGCACCGACTGCACCTCTCCGCCGGCCTGCGGCGACGGCGGCCTCTACGTCGGCCCGCTCGGCCCGCCGATCTCGCTGGCCGGGATCAACAACCAGCCCACGCAGGGCAACGACGCCCCACGCTCGATCGGCGTCGACGGCTCGAACCAGTTCTCGGTCGTCTGGCGCACCGACGGAGCGAGCGACCAGGTCCCGGTCCAGCGCATCGGCGCGGACGGCACGCTGCTCGGCCAGCCGCTCAACTACCAGACGCAGCAGGCGAGCGATGTCGTCGACCCCGCGATCGCCGTCGCGCCGAACGGGGACACCGCCGTCGTGTGGGAGCGGGGCAACAGCGTCGTCCTCGCCACGCGCGTCGGCGACACACAGCCCCCTGTCGCCCTCGTGACACCCTCGATGACCGGCACGTTCCTCTCCCCGAGCGTCGGCATGGGCCCCGCGGGGCAGGCCGCGGTCGCCGTGCTCGGCGACACCGGCGACAACACCCTCGCCGTGTTCGTCCGCCTGTTCCCCGACCTCGGCACCCTCGCTCAGGCCCCGCCCGAGCAGATGGTCAGCGACCACCTCACCGACGACGCGACGCCGCCGACCGTCGCCTTCGACCCGACCGGCGCCTTCCTGGTCGCCTGGGGCGATCCGGGCGGCCACATCCTCTACCGCCGCTACGACGCGAGCGGCCAGCCCGAGGCGATCGTCACCAGCGACCTCCGGATCGGCTCGCCCGACAGCAACATCTTCAGCCCGTGGACCGGCGCGACGCTGCAAGCCCACGACTCGAGCGCCGTCCTCGCCGGCCTCGACCCGGATGGCCACCTCGCGCTCCAGCGCTTCGACACCGCCGACACCGCGCAGCCGCCCGTCCAGGTCGACGAGCAAGACCCGCGCTTCGTCCAGTTCGTCGACGTCGTGAGCGACCCGTGGGGCAACCTCGCGGTCGCATGGAACGCCTGCGGCACCCCGCAGGACCTCGGCGCGACCAACTGCAACAACCTCGTGCAGCGCTGGAAGATCCGGTGGTTCTTCGCCGACCTCGACCCGCTCCGCCCGTCCGAGACCCTCTTCGAGGGCGGCTTCGGCGCGATCGCACCGGTCAGCGTCGCGATCGGCCCGAGCGGCGTCACCGCGGTCACCTACGTCGAGAACAACGAGCCGAAGGTGCGGATCGCCCAGCTCGTCTGCCCCTGAGGACATGCCCCTATGGGCATGTCCTTGAGACCAGCGCTCACCCGCCCTTGGCCTCGAGCTTGGCCCACGAGTCGCGCAGCGTGATCGTCCGGTTGAACACCAGGCGCTCCTCGTTGCTGTCGCGGTCGACGCAGAAGTAGGCGAGCCGCTCGAACTGCACGCGCGTGCCCGCGGGCGCGCCGGCGAGGCTCGGCTCGACCTTGCAGCCGGCGACGACCTCGAGCGAGCTCGGGTTGAGGTGGTCGGTGAAGTGCCCGCCCTCGGGGACCTCGTTCGGGTTCTCGACGCGGAACAGCCGGTCGTACAGGCGCGCCTCGGCGGTCAGCGCGTGGGCCGCGGAGACCCAGTGGATCGTGCCCTTGACCTTGCGGCCGTCGGCCGGGTTGCCGGAGCGCGACGTCGGGTCGAGCGAGCAGCGCAGCTCGACGACCTCGCCGGCCGCGTCCTTGACGACCTCGTCGCACTTGACGATCCCGACGTGGCGCAGCCGGACCTCGGCGCCGGGGCTGAGGCGGAACCACCCCTTGACCGGCACCTCCTTGAAGTCGTCGCGCTCGATCCACAGCTCGCGCGACAGCGGCACCGGCCGGGTCCCGCGCTGCGGCTCGTCGGCGAAGTACGGCGCGTCGATCCACTGCACCTCGCCCTCGGGCCAGTTCGTCAGCGTCAGCTTGAGCGGCCGCAGCACGCCCATCACCCGCGGGCTGGTCGCGTTCAGGTGCTCGCGCAGCGCGTGCTCGAGCAGCGACACGTCGACGATCCCGTTGTGCTTCGACACCCCGATCCGCTCGCAGAACGCGCGGATCGCCTCCGGCGTGTAGCCGAGCCGGCGCATCCCCGAGAGCGTCGGCATGCGCGGGTCGTCCCAGCCCGACACCTTGCCCGACTTGACCAGCTCGAGCAGCTTGCGCTTCGACATCACCGTGTAGGTCAGCCCGAGCCGCGCGAACTCGATCTGCTGCGGGTCGCCGGGCAGCCCCGCGACGGTCTCGATCAGCCAGTCGTACAGCGGCCGGTGGTCCTCGAACTCGAGCGTGCAGATCGAGTGCGTGATCGCCTCGATCGCGTCCGACAGCGGGTGCGCGTAGTCGTACATCGGGTAGATGCACCACTGGTCGCCGGTGCGGTGGTGGTGCGCCTTCTTGATCCGGTAGATCGGCGGGTCGCGCATGTTGATGTTGCCCGACTCCATGTCGATCTTGGCCCGCAGCACCTGCTGGCCCTCCTCGAACTCGCCCGCGCGCATGCGGCGGAACAGGTCGAGGCTCTCCTCGACGGGCCGGTCGCGGTACGGGCTGGCGACGCCCTTCTTGTAGAAGTTGCCGCGCAGCTCCTTGATCTGCTCCGGCGTCGAGCTGTCGACGTACGCCTTGCCGGCGCGGATCAGCGCCTGGGCGAACTGGTACAGCTGCTCGAAGTAGTCCGACGCGAAGTACTTGTGCTCGCCCCAGTCGAAGCCGAGCCAGCGGATGTCCTCCTGGATCGACTCGACGTACTCGACGTCCTCGGTCGCCGGGTTGGTGTCGTCGAAGCGCAGGTGGCAGCGCCCGCCGAACTCGGCGGCGAGCCCGAAGTTGAGGCAGATCGACTTGGCGTGGCCGATGTGCAGGTAGCCGTTCGGCTCCGGCGGGAAGCGCGTGACGACCTGGCCGCCGTGCTTGCCCGCCGCGCGGTCCTGCGCGACGAGCTCCCGGATGAAGTTCGACGGCCCGTCGGCGGGAGGAGTTGCGGTCTCGCGGGTCATGGCGGGCGATCCCTAGCCCAGCGCGGGCGCACGGTCAAACGCAAGAAAATTGCCCCGCCCCCCCGGCCGTGCCAAAGCTGGAGGCCCCTCATGCGCGACGGATCTCGACGCTGGTCCGCCCTGCGGGCGTTCCTCGGGCGCCACGCCTACATCGCCCTGGCGGCGGGAGCGCTGCTCGTGCTGACCCGCACCGTCGACTTCAGCCCGCCCCCGCAGGTCCGCCCCGACAAGGCCCGCCACGGCGGCGCCGCCGGCCCCGTGCCGGTGCAAGAATTCTCGCAGGACCTCCGCAGCCCGCAGGTCGTCCAGCTCCGCGCGGTCCTCCGCCGCTACGACGACCCCGCCCTGCCCGTCGCCCCCGACGCCCACGACCTCGACGACCGCGGCGTCGTGCTGTCCTCCCCCCTCGTCACCGCCGTCGTCGGCACCGAGGCCGCCGTCGACCAGCGCGTCCGCCTCGAGGGCGGCGACCTCGAGCTGGCGCTGTCCCTGCGCGCGACCCCCCGCCTCGGCCCGTCCGGCGACACCCGCGTCGAGCACACGCTGTCGCTGTCGTCGACCCGCCAGCGCTGGTCGGGCCCCGAGCACCGCCGCGTGCTCGCGGTCCACGGGGTCCTCGGCGACGTCGAGTCGCAGAGCGCCCGCTGGATCTTCGAGGTCGACCGCCACCTGTTCAGCCTCGACCTCGAGTTCGTCCGCCCGCTCGGCTCCGTCTGACCGCCCCGCTCGAGGACCGCAGCTCACCGCCGATACGGCCCGCCGGCCCCGGCGAGCAGCGCCGCCTCGAACGCGCGCAGCTCGATCATCGTCCGCCGCAGCTCCGCGAACACGTGCTCGAGGTCGGGCGCCTCGGGGTACAGCACCTCTTCCCACAGGTCGTCGCTGCGATCGAACACCCCCGGGCGGAACAGGGCCGCCCGGAACGGCGCCGGCGACAGCCCGAGCCCGAGCAGGAACTGACGGTCGCGCTCGCCGAGCCGGCCGAACAGCAGCAGCCACTCCCACAGCGCGCGGCGGGCCTCGCCGATCGCCCGGTCGTACTCGTCGCAGCGCGCGCGGCGGCCCCACGGCGTCTCGCCGAGCGGCGTCTCCCAGCGGTGCAGCGGGGTCGCCAGCGCGTGCCGGACCAGCCGCGCCTGCCGGGCGATCTCCGCCAGCTCACGGCTCAGGTGATTGACCTTCGGCTCGCCCTCGGCCTCGCTCAGCGCTCGCAGCTCGCGCGCCCGATCGTTCCGCTTGCGCTCCTGCGCCCACCAGCGGGCGGCGGCCGCTGCCGTCACCCCCGCACCGACCGTGATCGCCCAGCTCACCGCACCCTACTGTGGACCAGGTCGCCGCGCCGCTCAAGCGATCGCCCGCACCGGGCCGCCCGGCCGCCGAGCCGCTCCCCTCGCACGGCGTCAGGCTCAATCGCTCCTGAAGACGAACTGGACGTCGGCGCACACCCGCTTCGGCGGCCCGTCGACCGTGATCGGCTCGAATCTCCAGGCCGCGACGGTCTCCTGCGCCAGCCGGTCGAGCGCCTCGATCCCCGAGCGCCGCAGCGTCCCGAGCGAGCTGACCGCGCCGTCGGCCTCGACGCAGAACGACGTCCGGTTGATGAAATCCCACCCCCGCAGCCCCTCGCGGAAGATGATCTGCGCGACCGCATCGAGCGGCGGCTCCGACAGCCGCGACGCGTTGAACCGCATCTCCTTGTCCTCGGCGGACATCGGCTTCCCCTCGCTCTTGTCCTCGCCGAAGTCCTCGCGCGTCTCGACGACGTGGCACCGCCCGCGGTCGATCCGCTGCGGCTTGTACCGCCACTGCGCGACCGCCTCGCGGTGCAGCTGGTCGAGCTCCGGATCGCCGCTGACCCGCGCCGTCGTGACGTCCGTGACCGAACCGTCCTGCGCGACGCAGTAGCGCGTCAGGCTGTGCCACCGCCCTCCCAGCGCCCAGGCCCGGGTCCTGCGCAGCTGCTCCGGCGGCGCGTCGACCCGCACGATCGGCTGCGCCGCGCACCCGACGAGCAGCAGCAGCAGCGCGGCCGGACCGACCGACCTCAACGCCACACCAGGCCGGTCAGCGTCTGGTTGATGTGCCCGAGGTAGCTCTCGCCGTTCGACTGCATCCCCGCGTGGACCACCGTCGACAGCGCCTCGTGGTACTGCGCCTCGATCCCCTTGATCTGCGCCTCGAGCATCCGGTACGCGCAGTTGAACAGCAGCGCCCCGCCGACGGGTCCGCCGAGCCGGTCCGCCGCGCGCCCGAGCGCCGCGCGCGTCTCGGCGACCAGATCGGTCGCCCGCATGAGGTTCAGCCGGGCCCCCTCGACCACCGCGCACGCCAGGAACAGCGCCTCGCCCTCCGGGCGGACCACGCTGCGCAGCCACGGCTCGCCCTCGATCACCAGCCCGAGCGGGTTGGCGAGGAACAGCGGGAACCCGAGCTCCTCCGGCCGCGCCCCGATCGCCCGCAGGTAGCCCTCGACCGCCGGCACCCCGTCGAGCTCGAGGATCAGCCGCCGCGCCGGGTCGCAGCGCGTCACCTCGACGAACCGCTCGGTCGGCACGAAGTTGCAGGTCTTGAACACCTCGAACGGCCCGCGCATCTCGGCGACCAGCAGCGCCGTCCCGTCGCGCGACAGCCGGCCGTCGGCGTACGCCCACGTGCCGGAGAACGTGATGTCGTCGCCGGCCGACCCGCCGACGAACGGCAGGAACGGCGCGACGTCGCCGAGCGCCGCGTTGATCCGCTCCTCGCGCCCGCGCGCGCCCTCGAGCAGGGCCACGCCGGCCCACCGCTCCGGGTCGAGCGCGCGGATCGGCCGGCCGAGCCGCGACGACAGCGCCTCCGCGGCCGCGCGCACGCCCGCGTCGAGATCGCCGCCGACATCGGCCAGCGCGACCGCGCAGTCGCCGACGTGCTCGTCCGAGATCGCCAGCGCGACCGCCCCGCCCTTGCCGTGGCCGCCGTCGCTGAACTCGCCGTTCGTCGAGCACCCGAGCACGCACGCGCCCGGGAACCGGTCCGCCAGCGCGCCGCCGAGGGCCGCCCCGTCGTGCGCGACGCCGGCGAAGAACACGACCGCCCGCGGGCGCGCCCCGTCGAGCCCCGCGACCAGCTCGCGCGCCGCCGCGGCCGAGTCGGTCTGCGCCGAGAATGCCGAGCGTGTCGCGCTCATGACCCCTGCCCTCCGAGCTTGATCCCCATCCGCCGCAGCGCCTCCTCGACGCGCAGCACCAGCGCCGCGTCGCGGTTCTGCGCCGCCGTCGGCGCCTTGAGGTCGACCCCGAGCTGAATGATCAGCCGCGTGTTGAGCACCTGGAACACCGCCGCGCCGCCGACCGACGCACGCACCGCCGCGCCCAATTCCTCGAGACTGCCGTGCGTCGCCGTGCTCATGCTGCGGAGGTCTCCCTGGGCAACCACACCACCGAAGCCCCGAGGATAAATCACCGCCGCCGCGCCTGTCGAGCGTGTTACCCTCGCCCGCGCCGTGGACGATGACAGGCTTGCAGACGCGCCCCTCGCGGACGACCCGGCCGCGCTGCGGGCCGAGCTCGGCGAGCTGCGCCTGCGCGTCCGCGGGCTCGAAGACGCGCTCGCGCAGGCGCACACGCGCTTCGAGCTGTTCGCCGCGACGCTGCCCGGGATCTCGTGGGAGACGTGGGGCAAGCCGCACGAGGCGACCGTCAACTACGTCAGCGCCTCCGCGGCCGCGATCACCGGCTACGACATCGACGCGTGGCAGAGCCGCCCGGGCTTCGTGCTCGAGCTGATCCACCCCGACGACCGCGCGCGGGTCGTCCGCGAGACCGACGCCAGCTACGCCCGCGGCGACGTCCGCGGCGCCCAGGACTACCGCGCCGTCACCCGCGACGGCCGGACGATCTGGCTGCACGTCCGCTACACGATCCTGCGCGACGAGACCGGCGCCGCCTTCGCGTGGCAGGCCTTCTCGCTCGACGTCACCGCCCAGCGGGCCGCCGAGGCCGAGCGCGACCGCCTGCGCGACGAGCAGCTCGACGCCCTCTCGACCCCGCTGATCCCGATCACCGACGACGTCCTGGCGATGCCGCTGATCGGCCGGATCGACCGCCCGCGCGCCGAGCGGGTCCTCCACGTCCTGCTGGACGGCCTCGCCCGCGCCCGCGCCCGCCACGCGATCCTCGACATCACCGGCGTACGCGACTGCGACGCCGAGGTCGCCCGCGCGCTGCTGCAGGCCGCCCGCGCCGCGCGGCTGCTCGGCGTCGAGGTCCTGATCACCGGCCTGCGCCCCGACGTCGCCCGCACCTTCGTCGAGCTCGGCGAGCACCTCAGCGGCGTCGTCACCCTCGCGACCCTGCAGGCCGGCGTCGCCCACGCCCTGCAGCGCGGCGCCCGGCGCTGACGCGCCCGCATCCCGGTCCGCCGCATGGTCCGCCTCACTCCGCGCCCGGCGACGGGAAGTTGCCGCGCAGGAACGCGTCCCATGTCCGATCGGACAGCACCGCCCGCTGCGCCAGCAGCAGCTTGGCCGACGCGCTGACGGTGTAGCGGGCCTTCGGCCGGCGCGCCGTGATCGCCCGCTCGATCGCCGCCGCGACGTCCTCGGCCGTCCCGGCGAGCTTCGCCAGCGGCCCCTTCTCGTACGACTCCTTCGTCGCGCGCGCGACCGCCTCGTGGAACGCCGCGTAGGTCGCCGACGTCTCGGACTTTGGCGGCGCGATCGAGGCGACCGCCGCCTCGCTGAAGCTCGTCCTGATCAGCCCCGGCTCGACGAGCACGACGTCGACCCCGAACCCGCGGACCTCGAACCGCAGCGCGTCGCTCAGCGCCTCGAGCGCGTACTTCGACGCGTGGTACACCCCGCCGCCGGGGAACACCAGCCGCCCGCCCATGCTGCTGACGTTGACGAGCTTGCCCCACCGCTGCCGCCGCATCCCCGGCAGCACCAGCTGCGCCAGCCGCATCGGCCCCCACACGTTGGTCTCGAACTGCGCCCGCATGCGCTCGACCGGCACCGCCTCGACCGCGCCCGACTGGCTGTAGCCGGCGTTGTTGACCAGCACGCCGACCGCCCCGTGCTCCGCCTCGATGCTGCGCACCGCCGCCGTCATCGACCGCTCGTCGGTGACGTCGAGCGCGAGCGGCTTGCACCCCCTGTCCGCCAGCGCGGCGAGGCTGTCCGGCCGGCGCGCCGTCGCGTAGACGGTGTGGCCCGCGGCGGCGAGCCGCAGCGCGGCGGCCCGGCCGATCCCCGACGAGCAGCCAGTGATCAGGACGACCTTGGAGGGGTTGTGAGACGCGATCGCAGCGGACATGACGGCAACTCCGGAAAGCAGTCGGCCACCCGGATCGCGCCCGCGCGCGCTCCTTGATGACCGCGGGTCATCTTCTAATGACCGCGGGTCAGTTGTCAAGCGCCTCGCCGTCGCGCGCGGACGCGGGCATGCTCGCGCGCATGACCGCACGCCTGCGCTTCGCCGGCCCCGACGACGCCGCGGAGATCCACCGCCTGATCGTCGATCTCGCCACCTACGAGCGCGAGCCGGACGCCGTCGTCGTCACGCCCGCCGAGCTGCGGGCCCAGCTCGCCGCCGCGCGCCCGCCCTTCGAGTGCCTGCTCGCCGAGCTCGAAGGCCACGGCGTCGTCGGCTTCGCCCTGTTCTTCCACAATTACTCGACCTGGCGCGGCCGCCCCGGGCTCTACCTCGAGGACCTGTTCGTCGAGCCGGCCCACCGCGGCCGCGGGATCGGCAAGCAGCTCCTCGTCCGCCTCGCCCGGATCGCCGTCGAGCGCCGCTGCGCCCGCATGGAGTGGGCCGTCCTCGACTGGAACAGCCCCGCGATCGCCTTCTACCGCTCGCTCGGCGCCGCGCCGCTGTCCGAGTGGACGATCTTCCGCCTGACCGACCAGGCCCTTTTGGACCTGGCTCAAACGACAGGTTGACCGCGAGCGCGCCCGTGCGCGCCGGCCACGAGGCCGCAGTTGCAGACGCTCGCGCGCGACGTATGCTCGAGCCCCGACCTCGCCATGCCGCCCCCGTCGCCCGCGACGCGCCGGCTCACCGGCCTCGCCGCCCTGCTCGCCCTGCCCGCCTGCGGCGACCCCGGCGGGCCGCCCGCGACCCTCGGCGCCGACGGCACCTGGGCCGCGATGTTCCGCGAGCCGCTGCCGCCCGAGCCGCCGCCCGACGCGGCCGCGCCGGTGTTCGACCCGACGACGATCGCCCGCGTCCGCCTGGTGATGGCCGCGGAGGCCTGGCAGGACCTCCGCGACGACCCCGAGGCGCTGCGCTGGCACGAGGCGACGTTCTACTGGCAGGACGAGCGGGTCGCTCGCGTCGGCGTACGCGCGTTCGGCAACGGCAGCCTGATCCCCGGCAAGCCCTCGCTCAAGCTCTCGTTCGACCGCTTCGTCGACGACCGCCGCTGGCGCGGCCTCGAGACGCTCAAGTTCGACAACTCGAAGCAGGACCCGACCTTCCTCAACGAGTACGTGGCGAGCGGCGTGCTGCGGGCGATCGGCGTCCCGACCAACCGCACCGGCTGGGCGACCGTCGAGGTCAACGGCGACCCCGCCGGCTTCTTCGTCGTCCTCGAGTCGGTCGACGACCCGTTCCTCGTGCGGTGGTTCGGCGACGACGACGGCGCGCTCTACAGCAACGTCCCGCGCCGGTTCGGCCAGGGCCTGCTGCCGACCGATCGGCCCCTCGACTACTTCGACCCGCAGGACCGCGACACCGGCGACGGCACCGACCTGATCGCCCTCGCGAAGATCGTCGCCTCCGGCAGCGACGCCGAGCTCGCCGCCGCGATCGACCTGCCCGAGTTCTTCCGCATGTCGGTCACGCGCTCGGTCCTCGGCGCCCAGGACGCCTTCTCGGCCGACGGCAAGAACTTCTACCTCTACGACGACCGCGGCCGCTGGCGGATCTTGCCGTGGGACTTCGACTACGACCTGTCCGCCCTCGGCGTCCTCGACGCGCTCGCCGTCGACCTGCGCGCCCCGTGGACGACCTCGCGGTGGGCCTACAACGCCATCACCGGCGCGCCCTACCACGACCCGCTGCTCGTGCGCACCCTGGCGCTCGGCGCCGACCCCGACGACGTCGTCGCCGAGCTGCTCGCAGGGCCGCTGCGCTGGCCCGCCATCGACGACCGGGTCACCGCCGCCGCCGCGCTGATCCGCGACGCGGTGCTCGCCGACCCGCTCGGCCACGGCCCGACCTTCGACCGCCACGTCGCCGAGCTGCGGCTGTTCCTGCACGCGCGCCTGACCCAGCTCGCCGGCCGCGAGGTCGCCGACTGCCCGGCCGCCCCGCCCGGGGTCCTCCGTGCCGCCGACCTCGCGTTCTCCGGCACCGTCGGCTGGGGCGAGCTCGAGGTCGACGGCACCTCGACCTGGGGCCCCGGCTTCATCAACGCCGGCGACCACTTCTGCACCGGCGTGTTCGCCCACGCCCCGAGCCGCGTCACCGTCGACGTCCCCGCCGGCTACGGCGCCCTGACCGGCCGCGCCGGCGTGCTCGACTGGGACGCCGGGTGCACCAACGGCGCCACCTTCACGATCCGCCAGGCCGGCGCGATCCTGTGGCACAGCGGCGAGCTGCGCCGCTACGACCCCGCGGTCCCGTTCGGCCCGCTCCAGGTCGCACCCGGCCCGCTCGAGCTGCGCACCGACGACCTCGGCCAGACCGACTGCGACAGCACCGCCTGGCTCGACCTCGCCCTCGCGCCCGCGTGACCCCCCGCCGCGTGCGGCCCCGCCCAAGCTGTCCCATCGGCCATACGAATTCGCCGACCTTGCGCCTCGCGCCCCCAGGCGTGAGGCTGGCCGGCACCACGTGAAGAGGGAAGGGATCGGGGACATGCGGAACATCCAGCGTTCAATCGGGTTCGCCATCGCGCTCGCGCTCGTCGGCTGCGGGGACAACAACACGACCACGTCGTTCACCAGCATCACGCCCAGCGGCTCCGACACCGGCGACATCGGCAGCACCACCAACGCCGCCTCGACCGGCGCGCCGACGACCGACGGGCCGACGACCAGCGTCAGCGGCACCAGCACCGACGGCTCGGCCACCGGCACGACCGCCGACGCGTCCGCCACCGCGACCACCGACGCGACCACCACCGCGACCACCGAGCCGGCCTCGACCGGCGAGCCGCCGCCCGCCTGCGGCAACGGCGTCATCGACCCGCTCGAGGAGTGCGACGACGGCAACGCCGACAACACCGACGCCTGCCTCGACACCTGCGTCGCCGCCAGCTGCGGCGACGGCTTCGTCGGCCCGGGCGAGATGTGCGACGACGGCAACGACGTCGACGACGACGCCTGTTCCAACGCCTGCGCCCCCGCCTCGTGCGGCGACGGCAAGGTCCAGCAGGGCGAGGATTGCGACGACGGCAACGCCGACGACACCGACGCCTGCCTCGCCACCTGCAAGGCCGCCTCGTGCGGCGACATGGCCGTCCAGGCCGGCGTCGAGGAGTGCGACGACGGCAA